>Ga0209494_1000784_pt1 | contig 14137 bp, 11 predicted proteins | sample EN1Hudseemescosm_FD_184628 | JGI IMG/M metagenome (GOLD analysis project Ga0209494, IMG submission 184628) | Methane-oxidizing microbial communities from mesocosms in the Hudson Canyon - EN1B Hudson Canyon (SPAdes) (version 2) | ecosystem: Environmental > Aquatic > Marine > Cold seeps | place... | reverse complement strand
ACAACCATATCAATCATAAATTGAGCATTGATGTAATGAAGTTGCTCAGTATCTGCTAAAAAATCTCGAGCCATACCCGCTAATTTGGCAAAGTGTGGGAATGGTGCAATGAGTTTTTCATCATTTGCACGCAGACAATCACTAATAAGTTTTTTACGTTCTTCTACCGAGGCAGGTTGCACAGGAGAATCTAACGCAATGAGCAGTGGATCTTTTAGTCGACCCGTTCCTTTAAAGCGAGAACTTACTTGCTCATCATAATCTGCTATTTGCTCTATTAATGTCGGTGCAAAGTTAACAACGGCTTTGGCTCCAGGCACATTTTCCAAATGCCATGCCATATCAACATAATCTTTTATTGCATGTAAATACGTCCAAGGTAATTGGTACATGCCTCCCATCGGTTCGCTATATTGTGGCTGGTGCATATGCCAGCATAAAACAACTTTTAACTTATCTGACATATCGGTAATTTTGTCCTAACATTTCTGGTGTTACTAATACGACGCCTTCAGGCGACACTTCATATTTTTCTGCATCTGCAACCGGATCTTCACCAATTACGGTACCTTCTGGTACATGACAGCCTTTATCTAACACAACTTTTGTCAAGCGACAGTTTCTTCCGATTGTAACGTCCGGCAATACAACACAATCTTGAAGAGTCGAATAACTATGTACTTGTACTTTAGAAAACAGTACTGAATGTCTTACTGTAGAACCTGAAACGATACAGCCACCTGAAATCATCGAATCAATTGCCGTACCTCGACGCTCATCATCATCAAATACAAATTTTGCAGGAGGTAATTGCGCTTGATGTGTCCAAATTGGCCAATCATCATCATAAAGATTCAATTCTGGTGTAATACCAATCAATTCTAGATTAGCTGACCAAAATGCATCAATTGTACCTACATCACGCCAGTACCCAGGTTCATTACCTTGTACATCTTTGTATGGATGCGCGATGACTTTATAGTTATCAATTAATGATGGAATGATATCGTGTCCAAAATCATTGGTAGATCCTGGTGTATCTGCATCTTTAATCAATTGTTCATATAAAAAATCAGCATTAAAAATATAAATACCCATTGAAGCTAAAGCCACATCATCTTTACCCGGCATTGGATTTGGATTTTCTGGTTTTTCATCAAATGCGACAATGCGGCGATTAACATCTACAGACATAACACCAAATGCTTTTGCTTCTTCCAATGGCACCGTTAAACAACCAATTGTCATGTCTGCACCCTGTGCCACATGATCGGCTAACATATCACCGTAATCCATTTTGTAAATATGGTCACCCGCTAAAATGACAACATATTTTGGACTATGATTTCGTAAAATATCAATATTCTGATAAACCGCATCAGCTGTACCTGTGTACCACCCTTGTTCAGTTCTTTGTGATGCAGGCAATAATTCTACAAACTCTCCCAACTCACCGCGCATAAACCCCCAACCTTGCTGGATATGGCGCATTAATGAATGTGCTTTATATTGCGTTAAAATTCCCACACGACGGATACCAGAATTCACACAATTCGATAAAGGAAAATCGATAATTCGAAATTTACCACCAAACGGCACACCAGGCTTAGCACGCCAATCAGTTAACTGTTTCAATCGTGAACCACGGCCTCCTGCCAAAATAAGGGCCAATGAATCGCGAGTAAGACGGCTGACGAATCGCGTGTTATTATTGTCTGACATAAAGCATCTCCAATCTAGGTAAGCAAGCAAATTTGTACGACTTGAGTAATAGCCTGCCACAAGCAGGCTATAGACATCAACAAAAATTTAAAGGAACTTCATTATTATGGTTTTAGTAGGAAAATTATCTGAAGATTTAATCAAGATCATAGAAGCTCGCCACCACGATCCTTTCTCAATTCTAGGCCCTCAGCCTGATGGAAAAAAAACGACAGTAACCCTGTTTTTGCCAGATACTCAAAAAGCATGGTTAGATAATGACTTAATTCTAAATCGTATTGACGGCACTGATGTATTTCAGTGGACAGGTGATGCAAAAGAGCTTGATGAACACTATTTGGTTAACCGCATAGCAGGCAATGGCGATCCTGTTAGCCACTATGACCCCTACAGTTATTCACCTCAATTATCAGAATTTGACCTACATTTATTCTCCGAAGGTAAACATTGGCATGCCTACCGTATTTTAGGGGCTCACCAACATCAAGTTGATGGTGTTGATGGCATTTTATTTGCTACTTGGGCGCCAAGCGCACAACGGGTTAGTGTTGTCAGTAATTTCAATCAATGGGATGGCCGCAAACACCCAATGCGTGTTCGCGGTGATAGTGGTGTTTGGGAATTATTCATTCCTGGCTTGAAAGCAGGTGAAATTTACAAATTCGAAATTAAGAATAATGACGGTTCCTTACATTCAAAAATGGATCCATACGGCCAACAATCAGAATTACGACCTGCTACAGGATCGATTGTTGCTGCCAATAGCCAACATGAGTGGCAAGATACTGACTGGATGTCAAAACGTGAACGCGCAGATTGGCTTCACGAGCCGCATTCAGTTTATGAAGTTCATATGGGCTCATGGCGCAGAAATGAAGCGGGTGATTTTCAAACCTATCGTGAAATGGCTGAAACTATGGTGCCATACGTTAAGGAACTTGGATTCACTCATATTGAGTTATTGCCCGTAACGGAACATCCATTAGATATCTCTTGGGGCTATCAAACAACAGGCTACTTCTCTCCGACAAGTCGTTTTGGTTCACCTGATGATTTACGTTATTTTATTGATATTTGTCATCAAAATGGCATTGGTATTATCTTAGATTGGGTACCTGGTCACTTTCCAAAAGATGCACATGGCTTAGCTCGTTTTGACGGCAGTGCATTGTATGAACATGCTGATCCACGTCAGGGTGAACACCAAGATTGGGGTACTTACATCTTCAATTATGGTCGAAATGAAGTGACAAACTTCTTACTATCAAGTGCATTTTATTGGTTGGAAGAATTTCATATTGATGGTCTTCGTGTTGATGCTGTTGCATCGATGCTATACCTTGATTATTCACGTGAAGAAAACGAATGGGTGCCAAATCAACATGGTGGCCGTGAAAACCTTGAAGTAATTCAGTTTTTACAACATATGAACTCGGTACTACATCAAGAGCACCCCGGTTGCTTAATTACTGCTGAAGAATCAACCTCCTACCCAATGGTGTCACGCCCTTCACATATGGGCGGCTTAGGCTTCTCTATGAAGTGGAATATGGGTTGGATGCATGACATTCTTGAATATATGCAACAAGACTCTATTCACCGTCGTTACCATCATGATTCGCTGACTTTTGGACTGCTTTACGCCTTCACTGAGAACTTTGTTTTACCGTTCTCGCATGATGAAGTAGTTCATGGCAAAAAATCAATGATTAACAAAATGCCTGGTGATGAATGGCAACGTTTTGCAAATCTAAGATTGCTCTATACGCTGATGTGGACCTATCCGGGTAAGAAGTTACTCTTTATGGGCTGCGAGTTTGCCCAAGGTACGGAATGGAACTGTGAAAAGGCGCTAGACTGGTATGTAATGGACTATCCACTTCATAATGGCATGAAGACACTTGTAAGTGATTTGAACAAGTTATACACCAATACGCCAGCTCTATATCGCCATGAGTTTGATCCACATGGCTTTGAATGGTTGGATTGTAATGATCGTGAACAATCAATCCTAAGTTATATTCGTAAGAATGATGAACAGTACGTTATTTCAATCTTTAACTTCACTCCTGTACCACGTGAGAAGTATCGTATTGGTGTCCCAGATCTTGCAAACTATAAGATCATTATGAACTCCGACTCTGAGTATTATGGTGGTAGCAACATTAACAACGATGACACGATTACTGCAGAATCAATCCCATGGTCTGACAAACCTTATTCAATTGAGGTTAACTTGCCACCCTTAGCTGGGATTGTGCTAGAAAAAGCGTAAGAAAATACAGCGTTATTGCCTGCTAAGTTAACAGCAGGCAATAACGCGTTTTTTAGTCTTCGTCAGTCATTTCATAAGGTGCAATATCTAAGTGCCTTTCATCCATTTCGTAGATTGTGTCTGCTGAACCCACAATAAGCGGATCAGCTTTACAAGCCACTGTATAGTCTTTGTTTGGATAATCAGCTTCCGCTAGAACATGGCGAATCGCATTTAAACGTGCACGTTTTTTACAATCTGATTTCACCACTGTCCATGGAGAATCTTTTGTATCCGTGTAGAAAAACATGGCTTCTTTAGCTTCAGTATAATTATCCCATTTATCTAAAGATGCTAAGTCTATATCACTAATTTTCCATTGCTTTAAAGGATCACTTTGACGAGAATGCAAGCGACGACGTTGCTCGTTTCTACTCACTGAAAACCATAGCTTTACAAGCTTAATTCCACTACGCGTAATCATGCGTTCAAAGTCAGGACATTGGCGCATAAACTCAAGGTATTCTTGCGGAGAACAAAAGCCCATTACGCGTTCAACCCCTGCTCGGTTATACCATGATCGATCAAGTAGAACGATTTCACCTTTGGTCGGCAAATGTTGAATATAACGTTGAAAATACCATTGACCTTGCTCACGGTCATCTGGTTTTTCTAAGGCGACAACAGGTGCACCACGCGGGTTTAAATGCTCGGTAAAACGTTTAATTGAGCCTCCTTTACCTGCTGCGTCACGGCCTTCAAAAATGATCAGATATTTTTGGCCGGTTTCTTTAACCCAATGTTGAAATTTTGCTAACTCAATCTGTAAAAGTTTTTTCTCTTTTTCATATTGATCCTTTTTCATCATTTTCTTATACGGATAGTTTGCCGTTGGAAAAATTGATTTTTTAGGCATATTGTAAATTTCATCTGTAGGCGCTAAATAATTAGTTCCCTCATGAGCTAGAGAAATATTTAATGCATCTTCCGTTTTGTCCGTCATAAACTGACTCCTATAAAAGTAAATTCTTATATAGAAATAATAACATTATTTGTGTGTGTAAATGAAAAAAAGCCAGTAATAAATTTGATTACTGGCTTTTTTTGATGTCTAAACTTTAATATTGAATCGAAGTAAGAAACTATTTAAATCTTAATTCTCGTATCAGTTCTATAAGGTTGGTTGTAGAACTGTCATGGACAGCAATATCACCATTATTTTTAATGTCAGGCAAAATAGCTTTAGCCAGTTGCTTACCTAGTTCAACACCCCACTGATCAAATGAATTAATATTCCAAATAACGCCTTGGACAAATACTTTATGTTCATACATTGCGACTAATTTACCTAGCATTTCAGGCGTTAATTGTGGAAATAACAAGGTATTACTTGGACGATTTCCTGGAAATACTTTATGAGGCAATAAAGCATCCAACTCTTTACCAGTTAAACCTTCCTCAGCTAATTCAGCACGTACCTCTTCAGCACTTTTTCCCTTCATTAATGCTTCTGATTGTGCCAAACCATTTGCTAACAAAATTGATTGATGATCAAGTTCAGGGTAATGGCTGTTTACTGGCAAGACAAAATCAACGGGTATTAATTGTGTACCCTGATGAATCAATTGAAAATAAGCATGTTGCCCATTAGTCCCTGGTGTCCCCCAGATAACAGGCCCTGTTTTATAGCTAATTCGAGTGCCATCACGATTAGTCACTTTACCATTACTTTCCATATCCAATTGTTGCATATGATTCGGAAAACGAGCTAATGAATGATCATAAGGTACAATGGCATGTGTTTGTGAGCCAAAAAAGTTAACATACCAAACACCAAGCAAGCCCATAACAACGGGTATATTTTTAGCCAATGGTTGGGTGCGAAAGTGCTTATCCATTTCATGTGCACCATCAAGCATGCGTTCAAAATTATCCATACCGACATAAAGAGCAATCGGTAATCCTATCGCACTCCATAAAGAATAACGTCCACCAACCCAATCCCAAATTTCAAACATATTATCTGTATCAATACCAAAAGCTGATACAGCTTCAGCATTCGTTGATACAGCAACAAAATGCTTGGCAACATCACCTTGTGAACCTGATTCTAGGAACCAATTACGTGCTGATTCAGCATTGGTTAGTGTTTCTTGTGTTGTAAATGTTTTAGATGCCACCACAAATAATGTTGTTTCGGGATCTAGCTTTTCAAGTGTTGTGCTTAAGTCTGAACCATCAACATTCGATACAAAGTGAACACTCATTCCTTCAATACCGAATGGTTCTAAGGCGTCACAGATCATAGCCGGACCAAGATCAGAACCACCAATTCCTATATTAACGATATCGGTAATCTTTTTACCCGAAAAACCTAACCAATCGCCACTATGCACTTTTCCACAAAATTCTTTCATTTGCTTTAAAACCGCATTAACTGATGGCATCACATCTTCACCATCTACTATAACTGGAGTATTACTCCGATTCCGTAGGGCAGTATGCAAAACAGCACGATCTTCAGTGTTATTAATTGCCTCACCAGTAAACATCCGTTCAATCCAACCAGACATATCAACGCTATCAGCAAGAGCAACTAGCTTTTCCATTGTTTCTTTTGTGATTCGGTTCTTTGAATAATCTAACTGTAAACCATCACAATTCAATGAGAAATGATGTACACGGTCTGAATCTAATACGAACTGTTCACGCATTGATAAATATTTCAAATCAGAATAGTGACGGATTAAAGATTGCCATTCAGGTAAATTTATGGGTGTCATAATGCTCTTCTGTTTTTTTATTATAATTTTAAATAGTTTGCTAGGGCATCCCATGCGACTGTTTCCTGTTCGCCAGTTGCCATTGTTTTCACACCAACCACCTGTTGGCTTATTTCATCATCACCAAGAATTAATGTCCAACGAGCACCACTTCTGTCTGCACGTTTAAACTGGTTCTTAAAACTACCACCACCGCAGTGTGTAATCAACTTCAAATTTGGAATTTGGTCACGTAATGTCTCTGCAAGCACTAAAGAATACTTAGCAGCACTCTCACCTACTGCAACTAAATAGACATCAATTGAAGGAATCGTTGGTAATGCATCAGTCGCTTCCAATAATGAAATTAAGCGCTCAATACCAATAGCAAAACCTATTGCAGTAGCACCCTTTCCACCCAATTGTGCCACGAGGCCATCATATCGACCGCCCGCACAGATTGTACCTTGCGATCCTAATTGATCTGTTACCCATTCAAATACTGTTTTACCGTAATAGTCTAATCCCCGTACCAAGCGTGGATTTATTTCATAAACTAAACCAGCATCATCTAAACTCTGACATAGCGTTTCAAATTCACTTCGTGACTCATCATCTAAATGATCGATTAACTTAGGTGCTGCATCATTTAATGCTTGCATAGCAGGATTTTTACTATCTAAGATACGTAATGGATTACTATGTAGGCGACGCTGACTATCTTCATCCAGTTCTTCTTGGTGACTTTCAAAATAGGCGATCAACACATCACGATAGACTAAGCGAGCTTCAGTTGATCCTAATGAATTAATTTGCAATGTAGCCCCTGTCAGATCTAGTTTTTTCCAGATCCGCGCAGTCATTAATATCATTTCAGCATCAATATCGGGACCATTAAAACCATACGCTTCAACACCAACTTGATGAAATTGACGATAACGACCTTTTTGCGGGCGCTCATGGCGGAACATTGGTCCCATATACCAAAGACGTTGAGTTTGGTTCAACATGCCATTTTGCATCGCAGCACGAACACAACCAGCTGTACCTTCGGGACGTAATGTTAATTGATCACCATTACGATCATTAAAGGTATACATTTCTTTTTCAACAATATCTGTTACTTCACCGATAGAACGACAAAATAACTCTGTTTTTTCAACAATTGGAAAACGGATTTCTTGGTAACCATAGCCTGACAACACTTCTTTTAATGCTGTTTCAACGGCTTGCCAATATGGGGTTACTTCAGGGAGGATGTCATTCATTCCTCGAATTGAACGGATAATATCTGCCACGCTTAACTCATGTCCTTTATAGGGATAATTTTTTCTGGATGGGATACTTGTTGTTGTCGTGAAATTCGCTCGCGAATTTCACGTTCTAATTCATCAACTATGGATTTATTATCAACTTTATGATTAGGTTTACCATCAACATAAAGCAAATTAGGTTCACCGCCCGTTAACCCAACAGTAGCCTCTTTCGCTTCACCTGGACCATTAACAACACAGCCAATAACGGCTACATCCATCGGTTCTAAAATATCTTCAAGTCTACTTTCTAATTCATTAACTGTAGATATCACATCAAATTGCTGGCGAGAGCATGATGGACAGGCAATAAGGTTGATACCTTTATTTCTAATTCTCAGGCTCTTAAGTATATCAAAGCCAACACGAATCTCTTCAACAGGATCTGCAGCCAAAGATACTCTAATCGTATCGCCAATGCCTTGAGATAAAAGCATGCCTAAACCTATTGCTGACTTAACTGAACCAGAACGTAAACCGCCTGCTTCAGTGATACCTAGGTGCAGTGGCTGTTCTATTTGCCCTGCAAGCTTTTGATAAGCATGTACCGTCATAAAAACATCTGATGCTTTTAAGCTCACCTTAAATTCAGGGTAATTTAAACGATCAAGAATATCGATATGTCTTAATGCCGATTCAACAATGGCATCAGGAGTAGGTTCACCATATTTCTTTTGTAAGTCTTTTTCTAATGAGCCTGCATTAACACCAATTCGAATGGGGATTCCATGATCCCGAGCACTATCAACTACGGCTCTGACGCGATCTTCTCGCCCAATATTACCTGGGTTAATACGTAGGCAATCGACGCCTAATTGAGCAACTCTTAGCGCAATTTTATAATCGAAGTGGATATCTGCAACGAGAGGAATGTCGACACGTTGTTTAATCTTACCAAATGCTTCAGCAGCATCCATTGAAGGTACAGAAACTCGGACAATGTCTGCACCCACATTTTGTAATGCCATAATTTGTGCAACAGTAGCGTCCACATCGCAGGTTTCAGTATTTGTCATACTTTGTACAGCAATCGGAGCATCGCCACCGATGGGGACATTTCCCACCATTATTTGACGAGACTTTCTACGAATAATAGGTGATGGAACTGACATTAAGAGGCACCTTCTATGATAAATCGTGCAACATTACCACTTGTATATGGCATGAGATCAAATTCAGCATCATTTACCTTCATACTACTAACAGCTGAAACTCTACCTAGCGATATACTAAGCGGAGTCAAACCATTTAAGTCTGCACGGGTATTCGCTTTCATCAATTTATTTAGCAGCGACTGTCCATCTGCATCTTTCACATTAACCCAACATTCTTCTGCGAACTGCAATTCAATATGTGTTTTTGCAGGATGTGTTGCTATCACTTTAGCTAATGCACTGACATCTTCAACAATCGCTTTTTCACTTATTACGCTATTAACTGCACCCTCAATTTGTTTAGTAGTCTCAACTGTCGTTTCTTCAATTGCCAGTTCAATGTCAGTATCGCTCAGTTTACCAGCACTAATCGGTTCAACGACACTGTCACTAAATGAATTATTTAGTAGTGGTTCATTAAGCTCAGATTCTATTGCCTGTTGTGAACTACCCGCTAAATCATTACTAGCATTATCTTCCACGTTAACTTCAGACTGCTGCCATTGTAGATAAGCAAACAATGAGATCACAAAGAAAATAATAATAAAAATACTTTTTAACCAAGGAAACTCTTTTTTTTCTACTACTAGGGCTATATTATTTAATGATGGCTTTTCAGTTGCTGACATTTCATATTCACGGTTAAACATGGCAAGCATGTCTTCTTCTGGTAACTCAAGAAACTTAACATAACTCGTAAAATAGCCGCGAGCATAAGCACGACCATGTAATTGGTCCCACTGTCCCGTTTCCAGTGCTTGAATATTAGTTCTGACTAATCTTATTTGAGCTGATACCTCTGCAATACTCAGTTTTTTAGCTTCGCGTGCTTCCTGCAATATTTTGCCAGAATTTTTTGGTTCTTCTATTTGAACATCTTGTTCATTAACATCGCTCATCTCTAGTATTCCCCCCGCTTAACCAACTGTGCCTCGTCAGAATCTGGAAATTTCCCTCTCAATAACAAAGCATAACTAGATACCGCATCTTGATCGTTAAGTTTATTTCCAATTTGAATAGCTGTATATAATGCAGAAGGCACCCAGTTCGCCACTTGTTGATAACGCTGAATATAAGACAGGGCTTGTTCGTACTCAACATTGAGAAAACGTAATTTAGCCATTTGTAATAATGATTTGCTTAAATGAGGGTTGAGCTGCAAGGCTTGGAGGAAATAGTGCTCAGCAAGTGTTTGGTCGGGAATTCGATTGGCACACGTACCCGCATTTTCTAGTGCCTGAGCTTTACTTTCGTATAAGGGATTTTTAGTTGCTTCTAAAAATCGCTGTACCGCTGCTTCATAGTGCTTTTGCTCGCACAAAAAGACACCATAATTATTTTGCGCCTCTGAATACCTTGGATCACGCAGAACAGATTCTTTAAAATGTTTTTCAGCTTTATCACTCTCTCCAAGGCGCTGAAACAACAACGCTATTGCATTGTGGGCACTGGGTAAGTTTGGATTTTGCTGTAATGCTTTTTCTAATTTTTCTAGTGCAATTTCATAATTACCACGCTGCATATAGCTCAGACCTAACTGAACATTAATATCCGCAGCTTTAGGATCTGGAGCAATATATGTAATAGGACGTCCTCCTCCTGCAGTAGTGCAGCCAACTAGCCATAAACTAATGAGGGCAACAACGATCCGTTTTGATACTCTATTTGTCATTTGAATGTCACCACTTTTTCTTCAGCTAAACGTTGCGTTCTTTTGGTTTTATCCTGCACCTCGCCCGCTAACTGACCACAAGCTGCCACAATATCATCGCCACGTGTTTTTCTAATCGTAGCAACAAGTCCAGCATCTGTTAAGATTTTTTGGAATCTAGCGATAATAGGTCGAGATGAACAACGATAATCTGTACCTGGAAATGGATTAAATGGAATGAGATTTATTTTCACGGGTAAGCTTTTTAATATCCGTATTAAATCTCTTGCATCTTGAGCAGAATCATTAATATCTGCAAGCATGACATATTCAATAGTGATATGACGACGTTGCTGAACATCAACATAACGCTTACACGCTTCCAGTAATACTGCTATCGGATATTTATCATTAAGCGGAACAATCTCACTACGTACCTTGTCATTAGCAGCATGTAATGAAATAGCCAAACTCACGTGACAATCTTCACGCAGTTTATCAATCATTGGTACCATGCCCGAGGTGCTCAATGTTACTCGACGCCATGAAATACCATACGCTAAATCATCACGCATTAAGTTCATTGCTGAAATAACATTATCGTAATTTGCTAGCGGTTCACCCATACCCATCATGACGACATTGGTAACAACACGTTTACCTTTTGGATCTTTGTTCAAAGACTCATTAGCTAACCATAGTTGCCCAATGATTTCACTTGCCGTTAAATTTCGATTGAAACCCTGTTGTGCCGTTGAGCAAAATGTACACGCTAGTGCACAACCAACTTGTGAAGATACACATAGTGTTCCACGCCCTGCTTCAGGAATATAAACGGTTTCAATTGCATTTCCACATGACAGTTTAATAATCCACTTACGTGTACCATCTTTGGAAATATGTTCTTGTTCTATCAGAGGAGGTCTAACTTCCGCAGTCTCTTCTAGTTTTTGTCGTAAGACTTTGCTCAAATTTGTCATTTCAGCAAAATCTACGACTCTATACTGATGTATCCATTGCAATAGCTGACGCGCACGAAAAGGTTTTTCGCCTATTTCAGCAAAAAAATCTTCTAGACCTTTTAAGTCCAACCCTAATAGATTCGTGCGCGACATTATTATGCTACCGAAATCTTAACGAGTACGAGCGCAAAGTTGATCATTCGTGAAGAAGTAAGCAATTTCACGTGTTGCACTTTCAATTGAATCAGAACCGTGAGCTGCATTTTCATCAATACTTTCAGCGAAATCAGCACGGATAGTGCCTGCATCAGCATCTGCAGGGTTTGTTGCACCCATTAAATCACGGTTTGTTAATACTGCATTTTCACCTTCTAAAACTTGAACCATTACTGGACCAGAAGTCATAAAGCTAACAAGTGCACCAAAGAATGGGCGTTCGCTATGTTCAGCGTAAAAGCCTTCCGCTTGCTCTTGAGTTAAGTGAATCATACGTGCTGCAACGATGCTTAATCCCGCTTTTTCAAAACGAGCATAGATATCGCCAATTACATTTTTTGCTACTGCATCAGGTTTAATGATAGAAATAGTACGTTCAATCGCCATTATAGGGCCCCATTTAGGAAGTTTAGTAAAAATCGAAACATTCTACCATTATTAGGTCTTTTTGACCTCTATTTAGAACATAAATTATACTAAAATGACTTTCTTTTTGGATTTCCCACCCAAAACAATTATTATCTAGTTAATTCTATTCATTTCAACAGTTGATCGTATCCTTTATGAATACACACTTTAAACGCATTGGACTTTTTATTCGTAAAGATGATCCTGTAATGGAAAATGCAGTCATTCAGGTTACTGAGTTTTTATTGTCTAAGTCACTCACCGTCTTTATCAATGAACCATTAGGTTTTTTAACTGAAATAGAGGTTGTTTCTATAAGTGAATTTCCTCAAGCGTGCGACCTGACTATTGCTATTGGTGGTGATGGAACGTTGCTATCTGCATCTCGCGCATTATCGGGAGCCAATATTCCTTTGGTTGGGATTAACATTGGTCGATTAGGTTTTCTTGCTGATGTAACGCTGGCAAAATTAGAGCAGCAATTATCAGAAATATTAAAGGGTGATTATCGCGAAGACACGCGGTTTTTAATGCATGCCTCAGTGATTAATGGCGATGAACATTCTGTAGGTAAGGCAATGAATGATGTGGTTGTCCATGCTCACCAAAGTCTTCATATGATTGAGTTTGAAACTTACATCAATGGACGCTTTCTCAATAGTCAGCGTGCTGATGGACTTGTAGTTGCCACTCCAACAGGTTCAACTGCCTATGCAATGTCTGCTGGAGGCCCTATTCTTGATGTTGATTTAGATGCCCTCGTCTTAGCCTCGGTATGCCCTCATACATTAAGCAATAGACCACTTGTTGTTGCCGCAAGTAGCGTTATCGATATTGTATTAAGTGAAAACAATACTACCTCTGCCATGGTGACCTGTGATGGTCGACCTGGTCATATTCTGCAACCTGGTGACACTATTCGTATTGCGCGACATTCAAGCAATATAAAATTATTGCATTTAGAAAATCACGACCATTATTCAATTCTACGCGCCAAACTTGAGTGGGGACGCAAACTTACATGATCAGGAACTTAAGTGTTCGCAACCTCGCTGTAGTAGATGACATTGAACTTTCTTTCTCTCAGGGGATGACTTCTCTAACAGGCGAGACAGGAGCAGGGAAATCAATATTAGTTGATGCTTTAGGCTTAGTTTTGGGCGACCGTGCAGATTCTAAAATGATCCGTCATGGTCAAGAACGTGCAGAAATATCTGCTAGTTTTGACACCCAGAAAAATACAGTCTTACAACACTGGTTAACGGAACAAGAGTTAGATGATGATGAGCAATGTCATTTGCGAAGAACAATCACTAAAGATGGTCGCTCTCGTGCCTATATTAATGGTCGAACAGTACCCTTAACGCAGCTCCGTGAAATCAGTGCGCGAACAATTGATATTCACGGCCAACATGCCCACCAATCCTTAGTTAGACCTGAAACACAGCGACTATTATTGGACACCGTCGCAAAGACAAAACCATTATTAGATGAATTGGCTACTGCTCACTCGCTTTGGCAATCCCTGAAACAAGAACTTGAACATGTCCAACAACAAAGTAGTGATCTGACTGCCCGACTTGAATTATTGCAGTATCAAGTACAAGAACTCGAACCACTCGATTTAAGTGATGAAAGTGTTAAACAATTACTGCAAGACCAGCAACAACTTGCCCATGCTTCACAATTAATCAC
>Ga0209494_1000783_pt1 | contig 14165 bp, 4 predicted proteins | sample EN1Hudseemescosm_FD_184628 | JGI IMG/M metagenome (GOLD analysis project Ga0209494, IMG submission 184628) | Methane-oxidizing microbial communities from mesocosms in the Hudson Canyon - EN1B Hudson Canyon (SPAdes) (version 2) | ecosystem: Environmental > Aquatic > Marine > Cold seeps | place... | reverse complement strand
AACACCTGATAATATCTTGATCTCAAATGCTTCACAAGTTTGCCTTACTAGCTCTCTTACCCGCAAGCTAATATCACCCTGCAATACCTGGTATCTGTATTTTGTGACCCAAACAAAATGGTATTCAATATTGTAAACTGTATGACTGCCGTAACGATAATCCATTTGATCATTATAACATTTGAGATAAATCTGTTCGCCTGAAAGGCGAAGGTTTCAACCTTGCGAATGGAAAATGAACCATCACTATATCGAGCATTTACACTTGTTTCTTGTTGAATACCTGTAAAGACAAGCTCATCATTAGTTACGGTAATATCTCCACTGCCTGATAGGGTAACAGCCCCGCCTAATTCGTTTATAGCTGAGATAACTAGCTCAGTATTTGCACCCAAATCAATATGCCCAATTTGAGAAAATTGAACCTGAGAAAGGTCTAATGACTGCAGCTCACCTGGTGATGCCTGTATCCTAACAATACTGTTGCCATCTCCAGTTAAGGATTGAATTGACTGCAGCATACTAACCAAAAAAGTAACATCAGAACGAATAACGATATGCTCAATACCACTAATATCATAATTAGAAAGATCGGCTGTACCATAGACATACAAAGTATCATTGCCATCACCACCGATGATGATTTCTGCACCACCATCAGCGTCTTCATTACGATCTACAAAATTTAAATCGGTTAAAGGAAAACCTAATACGCCTGTATCTTCCGGCGAGTCAATCTTACCTCCACCGGAAATATCCCCAACAATAACAAAACGATCATCGCCATCACCACCGTCCATGCTATCAACGCCGCCACCGCCACGTAAGATATCATCTCCATCACGGCCGAATAAAAAATTATTTTCAGCGCCACCTTCAAGGCGATCTACGCCGTTAGTGCCGACAATAGAATTGGGAGGTAACTGCTCTCCTCCTGTAGATGGTGCAAAACCGAACATAACTTTAACAGCGGCTGGGACCTTTGCTATGCCGGTAGCGATAGTTAGCGCGTCAGCTGTAACACCATCTAATATAGCCTTAGCTGTCACGGCAGTATTTTCATTCGCGACTATTTTACCTGGATAGCTTTTTAAATTAGCATCGACCATAGTTGTAAAAAAACTGGCCACGCTTACTTTATTCGCTACGGCAACGGCATCTTGACTACCTGCTGGAGCACCTTGCAGTATCTGCACCATTGCTAATGATTTAGTTGTTGCTCCTGAATTAATCGCATTTTCCCAAAACAATCCGTCTGTTCCCGGATTGTAATGACGAGCAAACGCTTGTTGATACATTTCATTCAAAAAACTGACAGTTGACAAAGCAACGATAGATTGCGCTTCTGATGAATTGGCAAAGCTTGATGCAATCTCTTCTATGGTGGTACTGCTAACACTTAATGCTCCGGCATAAAAAGCTAGACCCTCTGGATCTGCTGCGCGCCCAAAGTAAGCGATATAAAGTTCTTGTACTTGATTTTCGTAAATAGTGGTCATGAAGCTGCTCATCCGTCTAACACATAAAGTATAAGTGTAATTAAACCTTAATCACCAAGTAATCACAATATAAAACTGAGGGAAAACTCTAATGCATAACTGTATGCACTACGATATTCTGCTTTCACCTCTCAATAGCTCTAGTTTTCTCTAGCGCTTTGCACCAAAGACTGACCGGAGTAATTTCACTCTCTTTTTATATTTCCTGCAGTCCTTTAGCTCCATTACCTTATGCACCTTTGTCTTATGTGCCTTTGTCTTATGTGCCTTTGTCTCCTGCTATTTCAAAGGTGAATGAAGATAGGATGGTGTTATTTTGCCGCGTCTCTTTACTACATAAGTTGTGCCAGATTAAAAAAAATACCTAGCCGTTAATTTTAAGGGTTAGGTATTTTTAGTAGTTGCTATATCACGGGCATCACACAATACACACCCTCCCCTGCATTACTGAAAATGGCTAGGCTAATTTGATAGCCCTTTATAAATTCATCGGTGTATTCTGGAGTTTCTAATACGGTGTCAAGTTTATGTTGAAGGGTGTCTTCTAGTACTATTTCTAATGGGTGTGGCGGTTGATTGATTAGGGTTAGTTGGTCTTCTTTGTCTAGGATAATTAGCAGAACTTTAATAGGGGTCTGTCCCCCTTGTATTTTAGGGGGAATATAACTTTAAAATAGGGCGTTTAGGGCGTTGATAAACAGAATACTACTTTAATATAAACCAGTCAATTTAACATAAAAAGCAATTAAGTGAAGTAAGTAAGTTAGAAAACTAACAGATAAATAAAATCAATAGAGGCAAAAGACAAGACCTTACACCCTATTTTCTACTTGAGTTGATCCTGCCGTTAAGCTACTTTTAAGTATTCACTGTTTTCTGTGGTGATGACATCACCTCTTCTCTCTAGTACAAAGTACCCGCTCTTTAGTAACTCTTCTTTGGTTTCTTGAGTAAAATAAAACGATGCCATCGCACCATAGAGTTTGTAATCATGGTAGATCGGAAAGAGTTCCTTGAAGTTATTGAACTTACGCTCTAATTTACTGATGTCTTTTAGGTGCGCTTTGTATTTAACTTCTATAATCGCGATCGCATTACCATTAGTCAGAAAGATATCATACTCTTCCTGCAGTTGACCACGGAGTTTTGACATATTCTTGGTGACATCATCAAACCGTAAATTGCCTAAATGGTTGTCCTTGGACAGGGAATTATAAAAAAACTCTTCTGCTACATCACCTTGGTTTGCCCCTATTCCACCTAGCATCTTTGCTACTTTATCTAGTTTTCTATCGGTTTCTTTTTGCGATACGGCTAGACTGGCAACTAGGTCTCTTAATTCATTATCTGTCATGGGATTTCCTTATTATTTTTTGCCATGGTAACAAAATAATCGCGTGTTGACTATTGTGTAGATTTTCTAGGGTGATGGATTGAGGTGATGCGCATACCGTTCACCGTTCTCGTGCATTTTCTGTGATGTCTGACGCAGAGCGCCGAGATAAGTATTCCCACGCGGAGCGTGGGAACAGGTGAACCCAGTGCTTTTCTTAGTGTTCTTGTTTGGGTAATAAATCCTTTAATGCATTTTGATATGCCAGCCTTGCCGTGCTTGCAATTGCAATTTGTGCATTGAATCGTCTGATTTCTGTTTCTACAAACTGCAGACTTTGGATTTGTGCTTTTGCTTCATCTGATAGGTCGTTTATTAGATATTCGACACCATCAATGTTTAATTTTGGTTCTTGATTGGACTCAGCCATGATTATTCCTGTGTTTTATTTCATTAAATTAATAACAATTATTAGTTAGCATAAAAAACCCCCAGTCCATTGCTAGACTGAGGGTTTCTGTTATGAATTCACTCTCTTAAAGCAGAGAGCAAGGTTACTATGCCTTTCGGTGTTCGCCTTTATACATTTATAAACAATGTAATTTCTTTGTTATAACTAGAAAATACTAGATGTTAACCAAGAGTAGCTATATCAAATGTTTGAGCAGCAGCTGTTAATGTTGCAACCCCAGTTATTGTTACAGATTCTTGAGCACCAGTACCTGGGTTAACACCATCAGACCAATATGTTAATACATCATTAGCGTCATCAAAGAACCAGTCACCATTTGCAAGAACAGCACCAATATTAACCCCAGCAGCTACATCAAAATCAAGAACAACATCTAGGCCAAAGTCGATAGTATCAGCAACAGCTAAACCATCAATTTGAATACCTGTATCAGCAGCAGCGAATACAAATGTATCTGTAGCACTGGTAGCAGCTAACGTCAAACCGTTGATTGTATCAATAGTTAATAAATCAGTACCATCAGCAACAACAATACTTAGTGCATTTAGTTGAGCACCCGTAACAGTAACATCTACATCAGTATTAACAGTTGCATTAAGGTCTAAGATCTCAATACCTGTCAATGCTGCACCTGTATTGATTAATGATATATCTAGTGGATTCACTGTATTCACATTAATAGTATCTAATGCTCCTGCAGTATCATTGATAGTTTCACCAGCGATAATATCTAATGTTGCATCATAAATATATACATCATCACCTGCACCACCAACTAAAGTATCTGCATCAATACCACCATTAATGATGTCATCATTAGCACTACCAGTAAGGGTGTTTGTACCGTCTCCACCAATTAGAGTCACTCCACCAGTCGTTGAATCAGCATCACCATCAGTAACACCAACAGCAGTTACATCACCATTTTCAACGGTAATAGTCGCTGCTGTATCAACACCGGTTACAGTAAGAATTTCTGTATCAGCTAAAGCAATCGCGTCAACAGTATTCGTACCAGCCCCAAGTGCTATAGACATAGCCGCATCAGTAGCAACAGTAACATCTAAAGTACCTGTAACAGCAGTCGCTGTAAGTGCATCAACAGTTCCTGTCACAGTAAAGTTTGCACTACCACGTACGGTAGCAGCAGCATCTATAGAGTTGTCAACAGTAACAGCACCAGTTGTACCAGCAGCATCAATGTCTTGACCAGAATCTGTCACAATAGCAGCAGTCGTACTTAATGTAGCTCCATCAGCAATAAGAGTTGCTTGATCAGCGTTTAAAGTACCTCTAAACGTTAAGCTATCAGTGACTGTAATCGATGTAATATCAGCAGCAGTACCTGTAGATCCAGAAATAATGTTATCAAGATTTAAATCAACTTCTTCAAAAGTTCCAGTTGCTGTATCACCATCAGCATCAGCATTATCTGAATCATAATTAGCCTCAGAGTTAGAAACTGTAACAACTACAGCACCATCATCAGCTCCAGCACCAGATTTATTAACATCAGCACCAATTAGGACAGTTGCACTTGCAGTCATAGTAACTGTATCGGCAATAGTTACTGTAACAGTACCTAAATCACCAGTGAACGTACCATCTGCATCAAAAGCTGCAGTTGCAGTAGCACCAACACCAGCAACTGTAATACCAGCTAAATCAGCGGCTAAGTTAGTCGCTAAATCTGTGATCTCAATAGTTGAAGTAGCAATACCTGCAACAGTCGCACCATCTACAATAGAAGCAGAAACAACTAAACCAACTCCCGCAACTACTGAAGCATCAGCACCACTTAAATCACCTGTAAACGTCTGAGCTTCAGTGAAGTTAGCAGTGATTTGCGCAGCGTCCATATCACCAGCAATCGTTGATAAATCAGCAGCAGCATCAGCAGCAGGAATAGATACGGTTAAAGTACCTGTACCTGCAGGAGCAGCAACTTCATTAATTGTTTTACCAGTTAATAAACTGTATGCAGCAGTCAGAGAAAAACCATCATTTACAGTAACAACAGCAGTACCTAAATCACCAGTAAATACTGTATTACCCGAAATAGTCGCCGTAACAGAAGTTGCCGTTAATCCAGCAAGATCAGCAGCTGTATCACCTGTAATCGCAACAGTAACTGTTCCAGCACCACTTGCTACTCTTGCATCGGCTTGTGCCATAGTTAAGGCAAGAGTTGAACCAGTACCAACAGTGAAAGTTGCTAATACTGTCTCATTATCAACAACAGCAGTAGGATCTCTATCTATTACAACAGCAGCCATTGCATCCGTAGAACTGACAGTACCAGTACCTGTGATAGCGACAGCGGTTATACCGACATTATCAGTCAATACAACATCACCAGTAGAATCTAAAGTAGCAGTCACTGTACCCGTGTCGCCCTCGCCTACCATAATTGCTGATAAATCAGCAGTTTGTATGCCAAGAGTAACATTATCAACATCAGCTTCTAAGCCAATAACATTCACTATACCTGCGCCAGTGATAGTCATACCATCAGCCTGTTCAGCAGTTAGTGTTAACGTTTCACCTGCTGCAACATCAATTGTTATAGCACCCGTTTTAACTATTACGACACCAGTCAAGTCAACAGAATCAGCAACATTCAATGTAATACCATCAACATCTAAAGTTGCACCAGCAGTAAAGCTTGAGGCATTAGTGATTGTATAATCACCATCAACTAAAGTTAATGTTGAAGCAGCACCGAAGTTTACACCATCAAGTGTTACTGAAGCGCTATCAAGTGTCATCTCAGCTGTTACGTTAATAGCCGTTGTACCATTACCGATAGTTGCCGTTGTAAGCGCAATACCATCATCACCGGTGTCACCATCTAATGCAAATAAAACAACATCAACAGAGTCTATTACGCCAAGATCAACATTAAAACCACCATTGTCAACATTAATAGTACTTAGCTCAGAACTTGAAATACCTGGTTTAGTAATATCACCAGCAGTTCCTAAAGTAATGTCACCACCTGCTGTAATCGTTAATGTTTCAGTATCTGAAACTGCAGCAGCAGGAGAAGCACCTGTCACTGTTAACGTACCTGTACCAGCATGGTCGATAACTAAGTTAGCAATATCTACATCAGTCGTGTTAAGAGAAGCAACAGTAATATCGCTGTCACCACTTGTTGTAAATGTTGCAGTTGTACCCGCTACATTTGCATCACCATTTGCATCGTCACCATCTTCAGCGAAAGTGATTGTACCAATTGTAATCTCATTACCTGTTCCAGCAGCAGCACCAGTAGCAACTGTGACATTTAATAGATCAAAATCAACGCTACCAGACTGGATATCACCTATAGCATTCGTACCTGTTGGTAATGGAATTTCACCTGCACCGTTACCCCATACTTGACCAGCAGTTAATTCTGGTAATAAGTAGTGAGCGTCACTATCAGCTTTAATAGAGTTAATGGTTAATGTATTAAACTCGTCATTGTTAAAGATAGCTGCAGCTAGTAAATTGCTAATCGTTACATTACCAAGTGCTATATTACCACCTAAATCAAGTGTTAAGTTTTGAACAAAGTCAAATGCTTCGCCTACATTATCAATATCGCTAAAAGTCAGTCCTAGTGGTAATGTTGTAAACCCTTCAATTTCAAGTGTTCTATCAAAACCATTTGTAGCCAACTCATTTGATGTTAATACATCTGAGTTTTCTACTCTAATGATGATATTTTGATCTAATGAAGTAAATAACTCTTCAACGTTAGCACCATCAACCAGAGTATCTAACATCCAAACACGACCAAGTGTGTCTTCATAGTTAGACGTATCTACTTGCGTACCATTTGCAGTACCAGTGATAGTATCAAATAACCAAACTACATTAGTAGATCCATCTTCTGCTTCAACAGTTCTTTCAGCTTGAACAGCAGTAGCAAATCTGATTGTTTGATCATTAGAAAAATCATTATCATCACCATTGCCGCTTGACTGCAGTACAACTGTGAAATCAGATAAATCAGAAGCAGCTGTTAATGTAACATCTGCAGCAGTATTATCATCTGCAACCTCTACGTTATGAGCACCTGTTGTCAACACAGTTGATAAATCAATCGTTACATCATTAGTCGTTGCATCTTCTATTGCGTCTAAATCAGTAATGGTGACATCAGCGGCATTAGCTACAGCGCCGTTATTGGTTACGTCAGAATCAACTTCAACAATATTACCTGAGATAGTCTGGTATTGAGCTGCTGTCATTGTAATGGTGTTTTCTTCAGCATCCATTAGGATATTGAGTTGATCAGCACCACCGAATGTTGTACCAGCATCTAGTACTGTAGCAACTAGGCCACCATCATCTTCAACTGTAGAAACAGTTCCAATGTTGAAACCAGCATCTTGGATAATATCAAGATCTAATGCAGTAGCATCCAACTCTGTCACATTTAACGTAACAACGACACCCGCTAGAATTGAGAAGTTAGCTTCTCCAATCGTTGCGATTTGTGCTGCTGTCATCGTGATAGTTGCGTCTGCAGAAACAAGTACTGCATCTACTGTTGCATCTATTGAAACAAGTGCAGTTAAATCATTATCTCCACCGACAACTTGAATCATGTTAGAAGCATCAACTGATAAATCTTCAGCAACCCCAACAAAGCCATCCATTACAAAGATAGTCGTAGCAGCAACAACTTCGTCACCGTTATCATCTTGGTTGATACCTGTAATAACTACGTCTGCTATATTGCTATTATCGATAGTCAATAAAGTAATATCAGCATCAGAGATATCTAAGCCACCAATAGTGATATCGTTAGCACCGCTTAATGTCAATAAAGCAGTTGACTCAGCTGAACCAAAAGTAATTGTTCCTACTTCTAGTGCAATACCTTCACCTAGAGTTGCTGGATTGCCATCATTTAGAAAACCTGTATCTAGCGTAATGTCATCTAATGCATTAGTTGAACCTGCACCTAGACTGATGTTGCCCACTGTATTTGCTAATAAAGTAATTCCATCATCAAGATCAGCTGGTCTAACTTCAGTTGATTCGATCGTTAAGGCAGTAAACGTACCTTCACCAACCGTATCATCAATCACTAAGTTATTAGTAACCGTGTTACCTTGAAGTTCGATTGTTAATGTATCAACAAACTGGAATTCATTTTGATCATCAAATGACCAACCGTCAGCTAAACCAGTATAAGCTTCAACCACTACCATGCGATTAACTGCTCTTAATACATCAGTTGGTAAGTCACTTAAGTTAACAACTTGAACTGTAATAGTGTTAGCTAATGTATTCCATAACTCTTCAACATTTGCACCGTCTACTAGCTCTTCATTAACAAATAATGTGCCTAATGTAGTTGCGTATGCATCTGTATCTACTTGCGCTGCCGTTACATCAAACAACCATGCAACATCACCAGCACCAGTTATGATCGCTTCATTTGCTTGCGCTTCAGTTGCTAGACTAATTCTATTACCAGCAGTATTAATGGTAAATCCAGCAAGATTAGCTGTTACATCTAAAGTCACATCTTCATCTAAGACAACAGTTTGCGTATCACCTGTTAAAGTAACGGCACTTACATCAATCGTTGCTTCAGTATTACCGAAAGCAGTAACCATTAAGCCTGCTGCATCTTCACCTAATTCAGTAAACACACCTGCAGTTTGCATGAATTGCGCTGCTGTTAACGTTACAACATCTTCAACGCCATTGTCACCCGTTAAGATAGTTACGCTATCTGCACCACCAAATGTTGTATCAACATCTAATGCAACACTACCTGCCGCATCAACACTGATTGAACCAACATTAAAACCTGCTGCTTCGATTGCACCTAAGTCTAGTTCTTGACCAGCAAGCTCAACAACATTCAAGGTAACAACAACACCAGCTGCGATTGAGAAATTATCAGCAATACCATCAGTTGAATCGGTACCAATTGCGAATAACTGTGCCGCTGTTAATGTCAATGTTGAATCAGCTGTTACAGTTACTGTCGTAATTGCATCTAGGTTAGCTAATGTTAAATCAACTTCGCCGCCTGCAACTTCCAGTACTACATCATCTCCACTAGTAATTTCCATATCCACAGTAGCTGTTAAGTCGCTTACACGAATCACTTGCTCTGCATCTACATGATTTAAATCAATGTCCGCATCTACTGCTAGATCAGTCAATACTAAGGTTGCAACAAAATCATCACCTGTTGCAGTGTTAGTGCCTGTATCTATTGTTACTGTACCTGTACCAGTAAACTGGTCATACTGTGCAGCTGTCATTTCAACCGTTGAATCACTTGTTAGTGCAACGATTTCCGCTTCAGTAACGTTAGTAACGCCATTTCCAAAAACAGTGGCTGCATTAACAACAATAGTTCCATCAACTTCAGAAAAAGTAACTGTTCCAAGTGCATCAACGTCGATTGTAGTCAAGTCAATTGCTTGCTCAGCTAATTCAACTAGGTTTAATGTACTGTCAACATCTTCATCAGTTGAGATTGCAGCTAATAACGCTTGATCTACTGAGATAGTTAATGCTGCATCATCTGTAAAATGAATTGAATCTACACCAGTTACTGTTACGCCCGACAGGTCATTAACACCATCATTTAACTCTAATGTAAATGTACCAACAACACCTGATGCATCAAAGCTTTCTAAATCAGCAAGACCATCAGTTGTTCCTTGTACCGTTACATCATTCGCTGAGTTTACGATGACATCATTCACTGAATCACCAGCAAGTGATTTAATGATTGCATCGCCATCTGTCACATTGATTGTAATGCTATCTGCATTGTCAATCTCTAGACCTTCAACATGTAATGCACGTGTTGTTAATGCAGTCCCTTGGTTGTTGATATTAACTACCGCAGGTGCACCATCCCAGAAGAATTCAGCATTGAATGTACCAACGTTTGATGTTGCTGGATCTCCATTCGCTTTCAATGTATGGAATACAGTGCCGTCGCCTTCTAATAAGAATTCAACACCATGGTTAACTTGTAGGAAGTTAATAGTGCCGTCAAAGTTACCTTGTAAACCAAGCACTTCTAGATCTAGCGTATGATCACAAACATAGAAATCTTCGTCGACAGCACCATCTAACATAGTGACTACGTAAGTAGAAACTCCGCTTGATTTCAAGCCATTTACATTGCCTGGAGCACCAACTTGACCATCAACGCCAACATCAATACGTGTACCTGCAACACCATTACCAATAATTTCTCCATCATCATCAGGATCGCCAAGATCAGCACCTGAAATAACTTCAAAATTACTAATAGTAATACCGGTTGCTGTACCTTGAAGTGCAGAGAAATCTAGTACAAAGCTTTCTTGAACTGTTAGTGAATCAACAAAATTAATGTCTGAAGCACCTTCAACAACGATAGTACCTACTTGTGATGCATCAATATCAGTTACATCTGCAACATCAACTATTGGTGTTTCATCAGAATTGATTGTCCATGTATCAACTAGATCGTCTTGCTCAGGTCTTTCATATCCACCTAAAGTACGAACGACTGTAACGTCAACACCGCTTACAATACTACCAGCACCAGCTGCCATTGCATCAAATGTTAAACCAGCATCAGTAATAACTACTTGGTTATCATCGTAGTTGCTGTTTGAATTTACACCTATACCGTCCACTGCAATATATTCATGCAATTGAGCCGCAGTTAATGTAAAAGTAACTTCTTCATCGCTTTTTGTTCCTAAAGCAATGTTAAGGTTGATGTTGCTGTTATCAAATGTTGATGCATCAATACCTAGTGCATCAAAATTCATTGTGTCAGCGACAACAATGGTTAATTCAGCCGTTGCATTAAATGCGCTATTCTCTACAGAGAAGTTTGCAGCACCAATAGCAATAAATTGCTCAGCTGTAATAACTAAGTTACCACCACTTAAATTAACTGCGCTTACACCTGATAACGCTGCTTCATGTAAGTCACTGTCTTCATTAACTTCTAAAGTGATATTCTCACCTGAGATAGTTGAACCTTGTAATGCAGTTACGCCATCAAGATCGGCATCATCGTCAGCTCCCAATACTAGTAAGTTGCTACCAGTACCTAAATCAATCATGATTTTAGCCGCATTCTCAACATCAGTAGCATGATCAACTTCACCACTCTCAGCTTCGTCAACTTCTACAAGACCACTTAGAGTTACTGTATCGTTACCGGCACCAGTAGTGACACTAATCATTTCAGCACTTGCTGTGATTGTGTTATTACCATTTCCAGCATTAATCGTTACGCTAACACTATCAAGCGAAGAAATAACATCATTTCCTGCGCCTGTATTTACATCAACTGTATCACTCTCATCAGTAGTGATTGTGTTGTTTCCTGCTAGTGCACTTACAAATACTTTCGTACTGTTTGTTGCTGTTAACTCATCATTCGCTTGTGAGCCGTAAAATACAACGTCATCATGATTATTGATGGTTAAATCAACACCGCCTGTGTTAGCACTTGCATTGATTGTTGCTGGACGGCCAGCATGGAATGATGACTCATTTCCCGCTTCATCAGGATCAACAACAGCTAGGTTTAAATCACCTTGAATATATAGCGCAGCATCACCTGTAATATTAAGGTTACTTAATACTCCACCAAAATATGCGCTTGCTAACCAGTTTTCACTGCCTTGCGAATCTAAATTTAGTGTATTTGAGTTTTGTGCAACATTCAGATTAAAGTCATCTGTATCACCAAGATTCAGTTCTAAGTTTACTGAACTTCCTATGCCTTGACCGTAATGCAGACTTACATCATCAGAAAAACCACCTTCTAGTTTCGTTGTTACCCCATTACGGATACCAACAACTGTAAGCGTACCAACATGCTCACCTGTACCATAACCTTCTGTGATAATTAATTTTTCTAGGTCTATTGCACGACTTAAATCTAATACACTATATGAAATAAGGTCGTCTTCATCTTCTAGTACATCAGGGTATACTGAAGAATTAATCCCATCACTGTAGACATTCGGTAAATTCTGAACTTGAATTTGCTGAATATTTAATAGCTCTAAAGGTTGCGCATACACACCTTTCATGTCTATTTGAAGTACGTTTTCTCCAGCACCGCCATCAATGTAGGCGCCGTGAAGTAACTCTGTACGACCCGCAACGATTAAATCATTATCGGCTGTTGTAAAGCCTTCTTCTATCGTACTGCCATTATTTTCAACAGTCGTTAATACTGCAGGAGTCACAGGCAACACAGGTGCATCTTCTTCGGTGCTCATATAAAGGCGAGAATTACCTTCTGCATCAAAAAGTAGATCTGACATAAAATTCAGATAATCTTTACCTAAAGAAGCTTCAGCAGTAAGGACTTCACCATCAGTGGTCGTAATTGTGATCGTACTCTGATTATCGTTCTGGATATCACCTAGAGAAATATTAGCAATTTTGCTAATTGCGTCTACAGGATCAACACCGTCATCATCGATTAAACCTAACTCAAAGAAATCAACGCCAGCAACATCCACTAAAAAGCTTACTAGATCTGCAGCTGGGATGCCACCATCTAAAGAGCCTTCATTAACATTTTCGTCGTTAACATCCTGACCAAGTTCTTCATCATGTCCATGCGGATTGTATCCCCACATTAATACTGGAACGAACTCAGTGTGCTCAACAATATCATTTACATTATCAAACAGCGTAAAAGTACTTCCATTGATTTCAACATTATCACTTACTGGGTCTATCACTGAATCAGTGCTAGGTACTAATACTGCAACTGCTGCAACTGCGCTATCATTACCTGCATCAACTGTTTCAGCTTCAAATGTTACTGGCGTTAGTACTGCCTTAGCCGATGCAGCCGCTTCTGCACCTGCGTATGCTTTAGACTCTACTTGAACTTCCGTTGTGTAAGTAGTTGCAACCGACACTTTATTGTCAACTGCAATTTTGTCGTTGTTTTGCGCTCCATCAAGAATTTGCACCATGGCTAATTCTTTTGTTGTTTCGCCATTGTTAATTGCATCTGCCCAGAATGTTCCGTCAGTTGCTGAGTTATACGCTCTACCGAATGCTTGTTGATACACAGCTTCTAAATATGCGTCTGTATCTAATTCAATAATTGGCTGCGCTTCTACAGAAGAAGAAAAACTTGTTGCTATCGCTTCAACTGTTGTTGTGCCCGCATCTAAGCTATCTGCATAAAAAGCAAGACCTGTTGGATCAGCTGGACGGCCAAAATAGGCAATATATAGTTCTTGTACTTGTGTTTCAGAGGCTGTTGTAGCCATATTCGATCTCCTAAATTTAAGTTATACGAGTTAAAATCTATCTTAAAACCACTTATTAAAGCCCTTTTAGCAAATAGCTACCAGGCCTGGCAAAGCATTTAGAGCTTTAGTAACGAAAGCAGCTTCAAGCTTCCTTTAATTTCAACCCATACTCGATATCGAGTTTCATTTTAAAACCCATTGTCATTTTATGATTTGCCTAGTACCCAGTCAAGGTTTATTAACTAATGTTACGCACTCCACTTTAATTTCTATTAAAATACTAGGATATGAAAACACCTGATATTTTTGATTTATACACCGATTACCTGATTACCTCCTTTAGCTATACAACAGCCACTAGCTTGCAGGGCAAGCGCATATAAAATTATATGAAGAAATCACCTAAAAATTGAGCGATACTGCTTAATTTTTTGAGAAAGTATTATGTCGCTTAGTTTGATTGAAGCCTTTTCATCTATTGAAGACCCACGAGTAGAGAGGCATAAACGCCACAAACTGATTGATATCATTGTATTGACCATTTGTTCTGTCGTGAGTGGTTCTGATGGCTGGGAATCAATTGAAGAGTTTGG
>Ga0209494_1000775_pt1 | contig 14207 bp, 9 predicted proteins | sample EN1Hudseemescosm_FD_184628 | JGI IMG/M metagenome (GOLD analysis project Ga0209494, IMG submission 184628) | Methane-oxidizing microbial communities from mesocosms in the Hudson Canyon - EN1B Hudson Canyon (SPAdes) (version 2) | ecosystem: Environmental > Aquatic > Marine > Cold seeps | place... | reverse complement strand
TATACTCACAAGGAGTACATGCAAGAAGAACCAAGGCCTTATATGAAATGGTATTTGGAGAGCAATACAAAATTGGCATTAACGCAGCAAAAACAAAAGAATACAAGCTAGATAGCTGGTGGAAAAGCAGTATAGGTGCAAAATCTGTCATAACAGAAATAATGGGATTAATTTGGATGAAATGTTGTTTTTATCCAGAGAAAATACCAATGTCATCAAGAAAAATAGGGTTATAGTGGTCTAATAAAAGTGAAGTGATTTATAGCCTATAATTTGAAAAAAATATTAGGAATTATTATGACTAGAAAAATCCGTGTTGCCTTTACCTCAGAACAAAAGCTTGACCACTACAAATCAATCTTGCCATTATTAACAAGGTGAAACTGTATAGTTTTAGTAAATTAAAAGTAGTTAGCAGACTAGACTGTACTTAAGTACAATAGGAAATTCATAAAAAAACATATATTCTTTTCCTTAAGTAGTCAATGGTGCTCAATAAATGACTTTTAGCCTGGTCTAAGTGCTTTTCTAAATCGATATGTAATTATGTGAGCAGCATTTTTTATCTATCATTAATGTTAAAGAGTTAATGAGTAATTATGCTATGCAGGGTTGTACCTTGTGTAAGGTGTTAAGTTTTTGCGTTTATATTTGGTGGGTATTATGAAAAAATATATTTTAATGATTTTAATGGTTTTGATTTCAGGTTGTAGTGGGCAAAAGCCAATTGATCAATTCAATAAAGAGCTTACATTGAGGCCTCCTGGAGCAGGCGCAATGGTTTATTATCTTGACCCAGTAAACGGGTCTATGAATAATTTAGGAACTAAAGATTCACCGTGGAGTACACTGAAAGAAGTTATTGAAAGTAGCTTGATAGAGTACAAAGACTCTGATGGTGTATTTCAAAATGCAGGTGGACCGGTCCAGTCAGGCGATACAATCATATTAATGAATGGATATCATGGGAGTGTGATGATAGATGGGTATTATAATGATGAAGAAATCACAGTACGAGCTTTAGATGGTAGCAAACCTGAAATTGGCTCGTTAACAATTAAATCATCTAGAAATTGGAGTTTTTCTGGTCTGGTAATAAGTCCATCCATTATGAATGACGGCATACAAGGAGCAGGAATTGTATCTGTTGATGGAGATGATAAAAATGGAAAAACATCAAATATTACGTTAAAAAATTCTTATATTTACTCAGAATCTAACACTGTTGATTGGTCAGATTATGATTGGAGCTCAAGAGCTATAAATGGAATTTACCTTGGGGATAATGCTTCAAATATATTGATTGAGAATGTGTTTTTGAATAATGTAAGGGAAGGAGTGTACATTAGAGCAGATAATACCGTTATCAAGGGTTCGGTTATAAAAAACTTTGCAAAAAATGGGATTAGAATAGATGCAAGTGATTTGGTTGTTTCTGATAATGTGATTAGGAATGCTGTAGGTGAAGGTGGAAGTGCTGGTATAAGAGTCCATCATAGAAAACAACCCGTCTGGAATGTAGTTATTACAGATAATATTATTATTGATAATGATGGAACTAGGGTAGTAGGAAAGGATGCGGCTGGAATCATTTCATATGATGATGAGCTTACTAATTTTCAAGTAGAAAATAATGTAATTCAAACGGGTATTTATAATGGTATAACGCTTAAGTATTCAAGTGAGTCAAAAATACAAAATAATATTGTTTTAGGTACCGCTAATAGGAACAAAGCAAAAATTACATTACGAGCTTTAAATTATGTGATTGATAATATGGTGGTAAATAACCAAGCACAAGCATTTTCTGTTGATAAGAATGAAAAAGGGCTCATTGAATTGGATAATGTTGTTGAAAGCACTGAGTCAGAAGTTTTTAGTGTAATATTAGATGAGGCATTAGTACTAAAAAACAAACAAATTGAAGAAAAGTACTGTTTAGAGTCAAATAAATCAGAACTGTTAAGAGTGGATCTATTGGCAATGGGCTTGCCTAATTCTGACCTTGTGTGTGCTACGGTAACGGAAAAAGGTGTTGCTACAAATGGGTATAGTGGTGCTACAGAAGTTATTAGTAAAGCTAACTCGTTAACGCAGTTTGGTATTACTTGGTTTTTTGATAAAGAGTATCAAGTAGGAAAGTTTGCTAATGGTGATCATTGGGTGCTAGGCCCTATTGAAATAATTAAAATCACACCACGATCAGTATCTGGTGAAAGGGTTATGAATGGTTCTATGCTTAATCCGGTTAATGAAATCCAAGGTTACGATAGTGCAATGTATGCGCGTTATAGCTCGGATACTTCATATAACGACTCACTTAATGTTGCTTTAAATATATTAGCTGAAAACCCTTTAGTGATAACGCAAGATAACTCTCTTGTTTCTACAATTAGCATAGATACGGCAGGAGGTAGACCTCAGTTAGAAACGGCGGCTATATTGACTGTTGTAGGCTCTATTCCAGCTGAGGGGAGTTTTCGACCGTCTTATGCGACTGTAGATAAAACGATTCGTTATAATAAAACTGAACTTGATTATAGTAAGCTTAGGAAATTACCCCTTGTAAGTGGAGTGCTGCACCCTAATGATCAGGTTAAATATTTTGAAAGGCCATGGATTGATCATGCGCCGGATTGGACTGGTCGTTATATGCATCCTAAGTTAAATATGCCTGATTATGGAAGAGACATGGCTTATTTGATTGGTAATGCAGGTCTTTCTTTAATGTTGGATTATACAAATAAAGAGAAAGAAGCTCTTTTGGTGAGACTCGTTCAGTTTGGAATTGATACGTATGGTTTGGCGCAAATGGGAGGAACGTGGCGCGATAACGGAGGGCATATGCTAGGTCGTAAGTTACCTATGCTATTAGCAGGCGTAATATTGAACGATCAAGATATAATAAATATGGCCAATGGAGAGAAAAATTTAATTTTTCAAGAAGATAGGCAAACATGGACTGTAAGTGACTCTGATGTTGGTAAATATGTTCTGTATACTGATCAAAAACCACGGGAAACATATAAATTAGAAGATATTGGCATGCCTGAGTGGGGAGAAAAGCATACTTCAGCTGAAAGTCGTGATGATAGAAGGTGGGAGGCTGGTTATCGTAAAATTGTTGGTTCCTCAATATTAGGGCATATATTAACTGCACGCTTATTAGACGCTGTGTCGTTATGGAACTGGCCCGCTTTGTTTGAATATAGTGACAGATTTTGGGCGATTGAAAAAGACAATACGGCAACGGCAAATAGTATTAATTCATTTACAAAAAATATGTGGTTGGAATATTCGCATTGTGCAAAGTCTCAGTGTAGATAACTCAAGCTCTTACGAAAACGGAGCAGCTTTATGTGTAGTTGGAGTAGGCTCAGGTATTGTTGATTCACCGTGTGGCGAATTGATTTTTATGACATGGAGTCCCAAAAAGCTATCATGAGATGCTAGAGACATGGATGTCGAATATTTTAGTTGGTTTCATTAAAAATAACACTTTCAGTCGTAAGTCAACCATATTAGCTATTATTCATAGCTTGTTTATTTTGAGTGGTTTAATGTATATGTAGGAAAAAGAAGGAGATTTAAGGTGACTCATCAAAAAAGAAAATATGAAAAAGAATAAAGTAGACGGTGGATTGCAAATATGTTTAAACGGTGCATCACCTGATAGTGAAAATTTAGGTGTTTGTGCATTATCTAGTTCCACTATTGTTGGCATTGCTTCACGCTTGGATGATGTGAAATTAACTGTTTTTGGTTTGGAGGGGCGAAAGAAGGCTAGTCTTCTTATTGAAGATATGCAAATTAATTATGATGTATGTGGCCTTAGGCTTTCTCGACGGTATTATCGGCGGGACAGTTTATGGAACATGCGTGTTAGTGCGTGGTTCGGAGGATTGGGGAACAGGGGGGTAAACATAATTACTCACGCAACTGCTATGCTAGATATTAGTGGGGGTGATAGTTTTACTGACCTCTATGGAAAGAAGCGTTTTACTGCTGCTACTCTACCAAAGCTTTTTGCTATTCAGCAGAAATGTCCTCTTATTTTACTCCCTCAAACCTATGGTCCTTTTAATCATAGAAAAAGTAGAAATATCGCTCAGAAAATATTAAAAAACACAACAGCTGCATGGGCTAGAGATGAGCGAAGCTTTAATGTTTTGCAAGATTTGTTAGGCAATGATTTTGATCCCTCTATCCATCATAAAGGCGTTGATGTCGCTTTTTTACTTCCTGTAACTAAGCCTGTGAACTGTTTATCCGGAAAAATATTTGAGTGGATCCGACCTGAGCGTCAAGTGGAGGTAATTGGTTTTAATATCAGTGGGCTAATTTATAATGACCCAGAGGGAGCGGTTAGCCGTTATGGCTTTAAGGCTGATTATAGGCAGGTTGTAGAAAAGGTGCTGCGTCGTATTTTGTCGGAGACTGATGTAAATGTTTTATTAATTCCGCATGTGTATACTAAGGTGGGACATTATGAATCGGATTTGGGAGCTAATTCGGCAATTATGCAGCAGTTGGTTGATATTGACAATAGCCGAATTGATATGTTGTCGCCACTATACAATGAATCTGAGACGAAATGGATTATATCAAAATTAGATTGGTTCTGTGGAACACGTATGCATTCAACAATTGCTAGTCTTTCCACTGGGGTTCCAACCACGGCAATAGCATATAGTCTTAAAACATTAGGTGTTTTTGAAACTTGTGCTCAAGGGGGGCATGTGGTTGACCCTCGCGAGTTATCGACAGAGGATGTTATTGATTTAACATTTGATTCTTTTAGCCATCGAGTTAAAACACGAAAACATCTTGCTGCTAAGTTGCCAGGAGTGTTAAACAAAGCTAATGAGCAAATGGATAACATAGTGCTTGCCTGCCTAGGGAATAAATAAAAGGATTTAGTATGGGGATGCGTAGAAAGGTGTACAAAGGATTTGCTCAGCTTGCTGTAGGGCAAGTAGCAACTCAGTCTTTGTCTTTACTTAGAAATATTATTGTCGCACGAATGCTTACACCTGAGGATATGGGGATTGCGGCGACTTTTGCAATTACCCTTAGCTTCCTTGAAATGATAAGTAATATGGCTGTTGATATGTTCCTTGTCCAGACAAAAGATGGTGATGACCCACGAGTTCAACATGCTGCACAATTATTCCAACTCGGGCGTGGTATTTTAATTGGCATAATAATTTATGCACTGGCTCCTTTAATGACTGTTTTTTTTAAGACACCTCAGGCTGAGTGGGCATACCAATTAGTAGCAGTTGTTCCAGTACTTAGAGGTTTTATGCACTTAGACTGGAAACGTGAGCAAAGGCATCTGCGATATAGACCGACTATTTTAGTTGATGTTATTCCTCAATTAATGATTACTTTTGTTGCTTATTTTGTGGTTATCAAGATTAATGATTATTCTGCAGTACTTTGGCTGGTGTTAGGGCAGACGCTAATCAGTGTTGTAATGTCCCATTTGGTGGCAACAAGGCCATATAGACTATCAGTTAACAAAGAATATTTAAATCGTATTTTTATTTTTGGTTGGCCGTTGTTGATTAATGGTCTGTTGATTTTTATTGGTACGCAGGGTGACCGATTCATTATTGGGACAACTTATTCGATGAGTGTGTTGGGGGTCTATTCTGTTGCAATTTCATTGGTTGTTGCTCTTAATTTGATTGTTGCAAAAATTTGCACATCAATTTTTCTACCAACCCTTGCTAGTGTGCAGGGTGAACAACGTGAATTTAGACGCCGATATATTATAGGTGTAAATATTATGGTAATGATTGGAGGGGTTGTTGCCTTGCCATTTATTATTTTTGGCGGAGACATAGTGACTATGATTTTTGGCGAACAATATTCTAGTGCACATACATTTGTAAGATGGTTTGGTGCATTAATTGTTGTGAGGGTCTTTAGGATTGCCCCTACTGTTGCTACATTAGCACTAGGTGATACAATTACTCCTATGGTTGCAAATATATACAGAATGCTAGGTATCTGTGGAGCAGTGCTGGTTGCATTGTATATGAAACCAATCTATTGGATGATTGTATGTGTAACGCTTGGGGAGTGGTTGGCCTTTATTGTTACTGTAAAGCGTGTAAGAAAAAAATCATCAATTTTGTTTAGTGATACGCTAAAACCATCTTTTGTTGTTGTGATGGTGTTATTTATTTCGGCAGGCATTAACAGTTTTACATTAACTGGTATGGAACGACTGATTGGGCTTGTTTTTTGTAAAATATCGTTACTTTTCATGATGTTAATAACATTACCTGTTTTTCGGGGTCTTGTAAAACATGAGTTGTATGATATGAATACCTCTTAATTGAGAGGGGAAAAGTGGCAGTTATCTTTGGAGTCAATAGTGTCAGAAATTCGTAACCTATAGCCTGATGTGAAGCTTGGTTTTTTAAGTGGTCTTATTGTTGCTTTATATACATATAGTGGGTTCAAATTGCTTATACTTAAGGTATTTCTTTTTCTTGAGCGAGGATTTTTTTATTCTGGGACGGTAAGAGGTATCCTTTTAAAGGTTTATGGAGTATTCATATGGAACAGTAAGTAGTCGACTGAAATTATCCTAACATTTTTTTGAATTCATAAAATGGCTCTATATTTGTTTGTATCATAGTTCACTGCTTAAACCACGGAATATGTGAAGTGTAAAAAATAGCTGTTTTAACTCTAAAATCCTAAAATCCCAAAATCCCAAAATCCCAAAATCCCAAAATTTATAAATGTTAGAATAATTATGGTTACCTACTTAAGATTCCAAGGCGCGAAGCTATTCTTTGTGGAGCTAGGAGTTCAGATGTTTCTTTACAATAATCTCCTATAGAGCATGATGTGCGGGTTGGTGTGAATGTAGTTTACGCCCAAATGTTCTTGTGTTGAGCGGTTGTGGCAACTGGCAGTATAGTAACGAGAGATGATCCAGGTTTTGCAATTAACCCTGCACAGGTTAATTGTATAGATTTGAACCAAAAGTCCGAAATGAAGATATAGAAAGTCAATGGTGGAAGAGTTCTGTAGATATGAGTGTAAAGAAAATTAGGTAGTATGGTGAATCCTTTCAATTCAATATTTTTAACTCACCCTCCGATCAAAAAAACTAATTTAAATAATAAGATTAAAAACCATGGCTAAGATAAAAAATATTAAGGATGTTGTGCAGTTTCAATTATGTTCGGGTTGTGGCATATGTGCTTTTATGGAGCCAGAGCGATTTGTTATTAAAGATGTTTTGGAATATGGTCGGCGGCCTTTTTTAAAGAATGATAAGGTCGAAGAAAATGGGGATGCTCTTAAGGTTTGTCCTGGTATCAATTTGGAACATACTTTTAATCGCCAAGATCCCAAGCTTCTAAATAACTTGCTAGATAGTTGGGGTCCTATTTATGATGTTATGGAAGGCTATGCTTCAGATAAAGAAATTCGTTTTTCAGGATCAAGTGGAGGAGTAGTGACAGGGCTTGCTCTTTATTGTTTAGAGAAGGGAGGTATGGGAAGTGTCTTACACACTGCTGCTAGAAAAGATAAGCCTTATCTTAATGAAACCGTACTGAGTAAGTCGCGGGAAGAGCTTCTTGCTACTACCGGTTCTCGATATTCTCCATCCAGCCCATGTGATAGGCTTGGTGAAATTGATAAGGGGGATGAGCGTATTGCTTTTATTGGAAAGCCTTGTGATGTGGCTGCTGTTCAAAGAGCGCGAAAACTTAAGTCAAATTTAGATAAAAATTTAGGAATAACAATTTCTTTTTTTTGTGCAGGAGTTCCATCTACTGAAGGTACACTTAAACTCTTGAAAAGAGAAGGTGTTACAGATCCTGAAACGATTAGTAGTTTACGGTATAGAGGTCTGGGGTGGCCTGGTAAATGGGTTGCTAATTTTAAAAACAAGGGTGAAGGTGAGAGTAAACAGTATCTAAGCTATGCTGAGTCATGGGGTTTTCTTCAGCAGTATCGACAGTGGCGCTGTTATATTTGTCCGGACCACTCTGGGGAGTTTGCAGACATTTCAATAGGTGATCCTTGGTATAGAGAGACAAAACTTGGGGAACTTGGTAAATCATTAATTGTTGTTAGAACGCAAAGAGGGCAAGAGTTGCTTAATGCAGCGATAGATTCTGGATATATTGTTGCGGAGAAGAGTGATTCATCATTGCTACCAAGATCTCAACCTAATATGTTGAATTCGCGTAATTTACTTTGGGGGCGACTTTTAGCTTTACGTTTTTCTGCTGCTGCGGTACCAAATTACCGTGGGTTTCAAATAATTTACCTCTGGTGGTATAAGTTAAGTGGGCTAAAAAAAGTAAGGTCGATTTTGGGTACAATAAAGCGTGTATTTCGGAAAGGTTTGTATAAGCGAATTATTTGAAATTTTTAAAAATAAGCAGGGTTGCAGAATTGCGAAGGGAGTTGATAAATAAAATGATATTTCTATATTTGAATTTTTCTAGTGTGCGTGCAAATGTAGAGTTTGGCTCGAACCATGTCTGAACGTATAATGCCTAAGGGGTTTGGTAGTGGTGGGGAGTGGGCTAACCAAACGGTTGTACATCCTTTTGGTCTAGCTATATTGATAATATGTATTATTATTATGCTTAGGCAATCACGTAAAAATGTAATATTCCCCCTGGTTTTTTTAATTTTAGCTATACCTAGTGCTCAGCGAATTGTTATTGCGACACTTGATTTTAGTTTTTTAAGAATACTAATATTGATGACGGTTGCACGTATTTTTTTACGAGGAGAAGGGCGAGATATTAAAATGGAGAAACCAGATATAACAATCCTCATGTGGATGTTTTGGGGGATTTTTGCTTATGGTATCTTGAAAGGTGGGTTGTCGGGGGTAATTACTCGAACAGGTTTTATGGTTGATGCTGTTGGTGCATACTACATTGGTCGAGTATATGTGCGGACAACAGATGATATTCGACGTATTACGTTATTTATTGGGTTGTTAGCATTACCAATGGTAGTGTTTTTTCTAGTTGAGCGAGCAACTGGAAAGAATTTTCTTTCTATGTTTGGAGGGGTTCCTGAAATTACTAAGATTCGTGGTGGGAGACTTAGATGTCAAGGTCCTTTCTCACACCCAATATTGGCAGGTGTTTTTTGGGCTTCAATCTTACCTTGGATGTCGGCACTTTGGTATGGGGCGGTGGGGAATAAAAAAATAATTGCTGTATATATACTTTCTATTGGTATCATAGTTGCTAATACGGCATCTAGCACACCAGTTATGGCCGTTTTGTTTTCTCTTTTGGGTATTTCAATGTTTGGTATTCGCAAGAAAATGCCATTAATCCGAAAAAGGGGGCTAATAATGCTATTGGTTCTCCATGTGAGTATGGACGCGCCGGTATGGCATCTTATATCTAGAATAGATTTGAGTGGTGGATCGACTGGTTGGCATCGTTATAACCTTATACAGCAAGCAATTAACCATGTGGGAGAGTGGTGGTTGTTTGGGGGGCACTCAACAGCTCATTGGGGGTGGGGCTTGCAAGATATTACGAATCAGTATCTGTTGGATGGAGTTCGAGGTGGGCTTCTTGAAATGATTCTTTTTATTTTCTTTATCGTTAGAGTATTTTCTATTTTGGGGAAAGGCATGGATCGGGCAACTTCAAAAGAAGAGCTTTGGATCCTATGGGCGTCTGGTGTTATGTTATTTGTGCATAGTATGAATTTTTTAGCTGTATCATATTTTGGGCAGATGCAAAATGCGTTTTTTTTGTTTATGGGCGCTATAGTGTCAGCTGCTGTTGCTGTAGTACGTAGAGATAGGAAATATCAAAAGGTTTAAACCATATCACTGTTAATGTTGGGTATCTCAAAGAGTTAAGCTTGATACTTGATCGAATTTTAGGTCAAGTCCAATCAGATTCTTTTTGTAGGGAATTTTCATGGTGAACAACATTCCTAGAGGTATCTAACTGCTGAAATAAGTGATAGTACTCATAATCTGAAGTTCCCCCAATAATTGGAAAGCTAACTGTAGCAAATACATAGGGTTGTACGATAGCTGCTGATATAGCCCCTAAAAACTGGGAAACTTCAGAAGCTCATAATCATCAGCTAACAAAAAAAATATTGCTGTATCCCACCCAAAAAATAAACTAAGTTAAAAGTAGAAAATTTTAATAAACTAAAAATAGGAGTTTTCTATGAAGAAGTGCACGACAGGCAGATAACTGGGTTATTGTTCTTTGTTAATGTTGCTATTCTTCAGTAGCGATTCTAAATATTTACTCATTTGTAGCTCAATATCTTCACTAAATGGTTTTTGTTTAGAAGTGGATAAATTTGGATATACAATATCCCGATGTTCAAATTTTACATTATTATTAGCCATAAATTCACCTATTTTAGTAAGTGTATCTTGGGGAGCTTTACAGAATTCTTCGTAATTAATTTTCAATACACGTGTTATACCGAGGTGTTTAGTATCTCTCTCAATATTCTTATGCGTATAATGAACTTGAGCAGCCGAACGCATTAAAATATCGGTATGCTTAAATTGCTCCCATTCTCGTGGCTTTACTGAAAACCACTCATGTTCGTTCTTGCCAACTTTAGCGTGGGCGCGCACAATTGAACGTATATTTGCTTTTATTTCTCGCTCAATGTGAATAAACAGACAATTCGGAAAAAGTTTATCTAAAAGTCTCATATGTACACTATGCATCACATTTTTATTTATAAAAGGGGCGTTCATTACACAAATAATGCCGTTAACTGTATCTTTTATCAATTGCGCGGGTAGTTGTTTTACATGCAGTTCATCTAAATAATGATTTTCAGGAAGCCAGCGATTCCAAATCCACCCCCCTTCGCTAGGCGCTCCCCAACCCTTTATCCCTCCATAGGTGCTACTGTATGCACTTTTGCATTGTTTGCACCATTTTTCAATTATAGGCTTTCCTATCAGAGTAGCGGCTACAGGCGTACCATATAATTTATGCGCAAAATTAGAAATATAAGAAAATTTATATCTTCGAATCATTAATTCATATATGAGGGTCGTACCTGATCTTGGCGGTCCAATAATAAAAACAGCTGGACTAGGTGTTTTTACTGATTTATTCAGCAATATTTTTTCGAGTGGCCAGAGCACTGTCATGCATGCTACTCGTAGTATTCCTATAGATATTTTTAATATTTTTTTATTCATAAATTTCAGCTGATTTATTGTAAGCATATACAATATTGATAATTTTCAGCCATTCTTAATTTTAAGTAACCACTGTAGGCACGCTACATTTTGTTTTATTTGTAATTCGATGTTTTCTCTTTGTGATGGCTTTATTGCATATTTACCACAGCGAAGAATTATTCGAAACATATGATAAATTAATAAAATTAATTTACAACAAACAGCGCCATATAGCCCTTTATGCTTCTCCCAATATAGTACCTGAGATTTTTCTCTTTCTACCAAAAACCTTACAGGGTCATTAGAAGAGCTAGCGCGTCCAAAATGAATTGCTTCTGCACTGGGAACAAAAGCAAGTTGCCACCCTTTTTCTATAAACCGTTTACTCCAGTCAATATCTTCTCCATACATAAAAAACCGGTCATCCAATCCGCCGACTTGGTTTAAGGCCTCTTTTCTAACCACCCAAAAAGTACCATTTAAAATTTCAACATCCTTTCTAACTTCATTGCGTTCAACATAGTTCAAATGAATTTCAGAAAAGACATCAGCTTTTGGAAATAAATCGTTTAAACAGAGTGCCTGAAAAAATAACTGGTGTAATGTAGGTAGGCGTTTACAGGTAGGCTGGAGGTTACCATTTGTACGGTATATTTTTGGTCCTGCCATACCTACTTGATAATTACTCTCCATAAAATGGAACATATTCTTAATGCAATTTTCTTTAATAATTACATCCGAGTTAACCAGATATAAATACTTTCCTTTAGCTAAAGTTAACCCAATATTATTTCCCACTGAAAAACCATTGTTTTTATCGCATTTTTTCAGTATTACATTAGGGTGTTTTTCCTCAACTGCTTCTTGTGAACCATCTGATGAATTATTATCAACTACGATAACTTCATAGTCCACGTCTGACACTGTTTCTTTAATTGATGCTAAGCAGTCAAGAAGCAGTTTTTTTGTATTCCAACTTACTATGATTATTGACACATCTACCATTATCTTATTTATCCTTTTATAATTTGATATACTTTTTCTATACCAAGCCATAATAATTGTGATCTTTTATTAGCATAGGCATCAAAGCAACCTATATGAAATGCTTCATCTGCGCCCATACGTGATTTAAATTTGTATACACCAGGGTTTTCTATTGGGTCAAAACCACCTAAATCATACATAAGCATACCTTTTCGTTTACTTTCGAGCAAGGTTTCCCACCAAACAAGATATGAAGATGCAACACTAAGTCCAAAAGTACTTGTTGCTGCTAATACCCCTTGCGTAATTTCACCTAAATTGCTACTGATGTGAGCCGAAACTGGTGTCCCATCAACGTATGCAACAATTACATCCATTTTTTCAGATTCGGGTAGTAACTTTTGCGTTCTTAAAAAAATCTGAGAGTCAAGCCCAATAAAACCTTTACGTTTTTTTGCAGAAAAGTAAAGGTCTTCAAGAATTTTAAAATAATCAACCCCGGTTCCATGACGTATTTCAATATTTTGTTTATCAGCTTTTCTAAGAAGCTTTCGCCATTGTCTATGAAAGGAATTTCGTAAATCTTCTTCTTCTTTTTCTAATGGTAAGAGCATTGTTCTATATGGAGCAGCATTATTAATTGAAATAAAACCAGCTTGCTTTAACGTTTCACTTATCTGCTTTCCTATGTAATCCTTATAAATATTAGGCGTAACCCGTAATACGTTAACATATTCTTTTAATAAATGATCACTCAAACATTTAAATAGTTCTCGTGAATAATGTACGTTATTTGCTTTGCGTATTAAAGGGCCCCATTGTATATATCCAATTTTAAAGCCAATAGGTTTAATATTCTTAATGCGTACAATGCACATTAAACAGGTTATATCATTATCATTTTTTATTAAAATATGAAGAAGTGTTTGTTTATCCATTTCTGCTCTGACATTCTGATATGCTAGGGTTTGATAGATACTGTAATCCAAGAACTCTTTAATCTCACTTTGCCATACTAAGCTATCAGGACAACCAACTTCAATACGATATGTTGTCTTGTCACTATCTATCTCCATCTCTTTACGCCCTTTTTTAAAGTAATAAATATTTGTTGCTTAAATGAAAAATTACTTTCTAAGAGTTTAGAAATAGATTTTTGATTGTCATTTATGCTTAGAGTATTTCTGCTAATGAGCCAGTCATCCAAACAAGCCATTCCTTTATCACTAGTATAAGTTTTCTGGTAACCTGCTTTTTTAATGAATTGTAAAACTCTTCGGTCGTAAGCCCCAAATGGGCAGGCAATATCAATAACTGGGGAACCTAAAATATTTTCAAGCAAGCGCTTAGATTCCGTAACTTCATATTTAAGTTCATTATTATTTAAATTTCTCCAGTTAACATGGTTAACTCCATGCGAGCCAATAACCATACCCTCTTGCTGTAATGTGATAATGTCTTCTTCTCTAAGGTATCCTTTTTGACCAATTTTACCTACAGGAATAAAAAACATAGCCTTTAAATTTCTTTCTATAAGATTAGGGAGAATTATATTAATGTCTGATATATTGCCATCATCGACGGTTATTATCGTTTTTTTATCAACCGCCATGTCAAGAAGGTATTCTAGCAAGGGGGCTCCGATAATGTAATCTTGTTCACCTAACTCCAATGTTCGTACTGGCTTACCGATCCCATGGAGATTAATAATTAATTTATTATTAGCCATAATGTTTTTCTTATATTTTCCTTACAAAAGAATGATAGTATAAAGTAAAGTTTACAAAAAATGTAACTATTTAGGTGTGAAAAGCTATTTAAAATCAATGAATTAAAAATCATCTTCTGCTTGTCTTCAGTTCATTGTTTTGATTGTAAAAATATTTTTGGGGCTTAGTTCATCTCCTTACACACAAGTCTAAAATACGCCTTTTAGCTTTCTGGCCATTTGAATACCATATACGCAGTCCTAAATCCGCTGAAAACCGATCCAAATACTTTTCGCACCAGGGTCACCATCTGATTT
>Ga0209494_1000774_pt1 | contig 14208 bp, 19 predicted proteins | sample EN1Hudseemescosm_FD_184628 | JGI IMG/M metagenome (GOLD analysis project Ga0209494, IMG submission 184628) | Methane-oxidizing microbial communities from mesocosms in the Hudson Canyon - EN1B Hudson Canyon (SPAdes) (version 2) | ecosystem: Environmental > Aquatic > Marine > Cold seeps | place... | reverse complement strand
AGCCGAGAGGCACGGCTCCAGATCGTGACGGAGGAGGAGGTCGGCACCTCGGCCAGAGCGGTGCGCCAACCGGTGAAGTCTCCCGATTTTATCTATATGGGCCCGCTCTAGGGAGCGCTGGACTTATTAGAGGAATTGCCGTAACCGTCCCCTTCGGACGCACGGCAACAGCATCGCTTCCGTGGGGGTGTGCAGCCAGCCTTTGGAGAGGAACACCGCATGGGGCCTCAAAAAGCACTTGCGTATATAGGGAAGGGCAGACTAGAAACGTGAATAGCGAGTTGAGCCTTCGGGCGAGGCTCGCTCGGGATGGAAAAGTGGAAGTCCCTACGATGACCACACCGAGAACCCTTCAGGGGGGACAGGTCAAAGCGCCGAAAGGTTGCTTACGAGAAGTTCCGGGCACTGCCCCCTTCGGGGGGCTTTGCCGCGTCTAGGGACATCCCGAGAGAGGGCGTTCAAGTACCCCCCGACACGGACGGCACCACGAGCCGAAGACTCATGCGGTGTCGGGTTTCGCCGACGGCGGTCAGTTGAGGGTGACGATCACGGCACAGTCCCCGTTGGGTTTCCTTCCAAGGAGTCTTCCCACAGCACTGGCCAACGAGATGACGACATACTGAATTCCGTACTTTCGCCTTATGGCGGTGCGAACTTCCCGGTAGGCATCGCCGTCGACGACCACGGCCGTGCCAGACACGGCCGTGGATCTCTCAGTGACGGTCCCACCCATGTTGCTGGCCTGAAGTTCGACGGCTGGGTCGTAGCGGAGTCTGCAGACCTTCCATGAACCCGACCCCGTCGTGAAGCCCACACGGCTGTCACCGAGTCCGACTATCCAGACAGGGACGTGTCGGGGATGACCGTCCGTTGTCCAGGTGGTGAAGCGCACGTATCTCTCGTCGGCGATCGACATAGGTCCTCAGGATCTCTGTGCTCCGTGCAGTCTGTCCGATCGTCGGGTCGGACATTTCTGAAGTGGCTGCAGAGCCCGTCGCCACTGATTCGAAAGTACTTCCCTGAGCACCCGATCTAGTGGTCAATCCTCGACCCTCGAAGACCTCGCCCTGTTAGCTGATGAGTTCGTTGTAGCCGACGTCCAGACAGCCCTAGGAGATAGGGCTGTCTGGCGCAGGAGCGCCGTAGTCCGGAGGCCGGGATTGTGGTTTGCCCTTATCTGACCGTGTGCTGTCGGACGGCGGACCCCAAGCATTTACCTCGGTATCGCCAGAGCGACAGACCCAGAAGAGGAGCACGATGCCTCCAATGCCGGTCAGGGCAATCAGCGACCACCATCCACTGCGGCCGATGTCGTGTAGGCGCCTGACACCTAGAGCGATGCCAGGACAGATCCAGGCAAGGAGGTAAATCGACTCCAGGGGGCCTGCATCATTTGGTCCAGTTCCGAACACACCGGCGGAAATACCGCCAAGGATGATCACGATGATCGGTGTTGCAAAGAGGGGCCACCAGTAGGCAGCGCGCGATGACCTTCCCTTGAAGTCTGCGTAGCGTTTCCAAGCCTCTATGTAGTGCCTCACAGACAACTCCCCTGTCTTGCCTAATCAGGAACTGGGTCTAAGAGATAGCCATGGGCCGGGCCGACGATTAGGCCTTGCCTGGATCAGCTGCCCGGTGGACGGTAGGCAACACCTGCCGCGATCTCCGCGGCAGCATCGAGCTCCTCAGGAGTGATCAGGGGCGTGAGGCTGACGTTGACCATCCCGGTGGAGGAAACAGCGAGGCTCACCGCTGCCGCCGAGGCAGTATCCGGCATCTCACACACCCCGATGATGTCGTCGGCGCCGTAGGCGAAGTAGAAGCACTCGACGGTCCCTCCGACAGATTCCAGCAATGCGGTCGCCTGGGCGATCCGGGAGGACCCGCCTTCTGCCAGAAGGCCCTTGGCGCCCTCGGCTGTATAACTACCTTTAATAAAATAGTGGGGCATGTAACCCTCCTCGGGTCTCTGGAGCACCGACCCGGACCATCCTGTGGCGGCCGAACACCCTGTCACACACCCGCAAACATGATCAAAGACGCGAGTGGCCGACTACTCTGGGCGGCGCGCCAACAACTCGCTGATGCCCTGATGGCGGAAGGACTTGAACTCCCCCACCGGCCTGGTTCGGCCAAGGCAGTTCAGACCCTCACCTGCGGCCCATTGCCGACACTTCCGCTCCACCGACTGAACTGGGGTCTTCATGTCGCTCTGGTCTGAGAATCTGATGACGTTGCTGGACGGACGGGCCACGATGCTCGAAACCGAACGCGGGCCCATTCAGGTCGCAAGGGAAGGTAATGGGCCCAGGGTGATGAGCATTCATGGATCGCCAGGTGGATTCGATCAAGGGCTGGTGTGGGCCCAACACCTTCGAGACGGCGGCTGCGAGTTGATCGCTCCGTCACGACCTGGATACCTCCGGACGCCCCTTGACTCCGGTCGGAGCCCGGCCCAACAAGCCGACTTGTACGCAGCAATGCTCGATGCCCTCTACATCGACAAAGTGACGGTTCTCGGAATCTCGTCGGGCGGTCCGTCGGCGGTCCACTTCGCCGCACGGCATCCAAACAGAACCAACGCACTGCTTCTCGATGCAGCCGTGCTCCTGTCCATCGCCCCGGCGGGCAGCAAGATCGAGCGAGCGATCTTCGAGTCCGGTGTCGGAATCTGGCTCTCGTGCCAGATAGCGAAGAGGTGGCCGAAGCTGACGGCAGCTTTGCTTGTTGACACGCTCTCAGCCGGTCTGAACAAGGACCGCAAGCGGGACGCAGTGGACTGGATCACATCCAATCCGGCACGGCTTCACAACATCGTTGATCTCGCCACCTCCCTCGCACCGAGGAGGTTCCGGGAACCTGGCCAGAGGAACGATGAATCGAACGAAATCAACCTCGATCCGCTCCCCTTCACTGAGATCACAGCACCGACGCTCATCGCCCAAGGCACCAACGACGTCTTTCCCCTCATTGACCACGCAACCAACGCCGCCGACAAGATGCCTGGCGCGAAATTAATGCTCGTCGAAGAAGGCCATCATGGGTTGCCCTGGTGTCGACACATCGGTGCGGTCGTTCAACGACAACTCGAACTCTCACTCGCCTAACCAGGCCCTACTGGCCGAAGCGGTTTAACCAGTAGCTAAGTTCCTGTCAGGAGGTAAGTCATGGGTGCACTGCGCGAGTTGGGGTTCGAAGTGAAATCGGCCAACGCTCTTCAACGAGTAATTCAAGAGGTGGGGTCGAGTCGGCCTGGTGCATGGCTGTTTTCCAAGACCCTCTACCCGCAGGACAAGGCACTGCTCAAGTTCACCGGAGGTCGTCTGACTGTTCCGGGACTCCTGGCTGGGCTACCGGTTGTGATGCTGACTACGACTGGAGCGAAGACTGGGAAACTACGTGCCATGCCGCTTCTCGGTATCCCAGTGGGAGAGGACCTGGCAGTCATCGGATCCAACTACGGCCAGAAGAACACACCGGGCTGGGTGTACAACCTCGAAGCCGATCCGTCGGCAGCTGTCGGATACCGGGACCGCACTGTCGACGTTTTGGCCCGTCGGGCCGACGTGACGGAAACTGATCGGGTGTTCGACCTGGCCAGCTGCGTCTACCCCGGCTACACCAAGTACCGCAGGAGAGCCGACCACCGTGTGATCCGGGTCTTCGTCCTAGAGACGGCCTCGCCACAGGTCCAACCGGGCCCATATCCGCCGTCGTCGACATAAGGGTTCGATGTGCGCCTTCTGGTATTGCAACACATTGACTGCGAACACCCGGCACAACTGCGGCACTTCCTCGAACGTGATGGTGTCGACTGGACTGCTATAGAACTCGACCGAGGTGAGTCGATTCCACCACTTGAAGGGTTCGACGCCATGTGGGTGATGGGCGGCCCGATGGACGTGTGGGACGTGGACGAGCACCCCTGGCTGCTGGAGGAGAAAGCGGTGATCCAGCGCTGGGTGGTAGACCTAGCCCGCCCCTTCCTGGGGCTCTGTCTAGGTCACCAACTGCTCGCCGACGCTCTAGGCGGCAGGTGCGGTCACCAGCAACCCCCGGAGATCGGAGTCCTAGAGGTGACGCTGACCCCGGAAGGGCTCAAAGATCCGATCTTTGCTGGGATGCCAACCCTTCAACGGGCGCTTCAATGGCACTCGGTCCAGGTTGTGGAGCCTCCAGACGGGGCAGTCGTGCTCGCAACGTCCGACCAATGTCAGGTCCAGGCGATGCGCGTGGGTCGCCACGCCTGGTCGATGCAATACCACGTCGAAATCGAACCAGACACGGTCCCCACCTGGGGGACTGTGCCTGCATACCGGGCGGCACTGGAGTCGACGCTCGGTCCGACCGCGTTGGCAGGTCTCGCTGCGGACGCAGAGCATCACATGGAAGACTTCGTGGCTAATGCAGAACAGCTCTACGACAACTTTGCCAACGCCGTGCGGCAGGCGACGTAGCTGTGCTAGGGGAGACATCCTGACCACGCGGATCGATCACTTCATGTACGCCGTGGCATCGCTAGACGAAGGCATGGAATGGGCAGCGGACACGTTCGGGGTACCACCTGCTTACGGTGGAGAGCACGTGGATCTCGGCACACGCAACGCACTTCTGTCCCTCGGCTCCACCTATCTTGAGATCATCGCGCCCGACCCGGCACAGCCTCAAGAAGGTAACGCTGGCGAACAGTACGCCAACTTGACGAGCGGTGGCATGGTCACCTGGGCGGCCGAAGGCGACCTCAACGCCATTGCCCAGGCACTGGAATCGGCTGGTGTATCGACTCAGGGTCCCAATCGCACCCAGCGCAAAACGGAATCGGGTGATCTCCTTGTGTGGGATCTGTCCTTCCCTGTCCGGAGTCCGCATGGTGGGCGTATGCCATTTTTCATCGATTGGCTCGAGTGCGCCAATCCGAAAGACACCAATCCCAGCGGGGGTGAATTCAGGGCGTTGACCATCACGACGCCCGACGCCGATGATCTCGCAGGCGCCCTGCGCGCCATCGATCTCGACATAGCGGTGTCTGCAGGGCCACCGGCACTATCCGTCACGATCGACTCGCCTCGAGGTGAAGTGGTGCTCGCGAGCACAAATGAGACCTCACACATGCAGTTCGGTCGATACGTACAGGCTTGACGGCTAAGGGCCGGTTCGGCCAACGATTGGCGTGAGATCATTCAAGCGTGTTGATCTACGACGGTGAGTGTGGGTTCTGCCGGCGCTGCGCCGACTGGGTGTTGTCCCGGGGGAAGGTGCCGATATCGCCGTCTGCCGACCTGGACCTCGACCTGCTGGGTTTGACGCCTGCTGAGGTGTCGGCAGTCGTTTGGTGGGTGGCCGACGAAGAGCGGCTCTCGGGTCACCGCGCCGTTACCCGCGTGCTCCGGGAACTTGGTGGTGGCTGGGGAATTGTGGGCCGGGTCATCGCCGTGCCGCCACTCTCGTGGCTGGGTGGTCCCGTCTACCGGTGGGTCGCCACCAACCGGGCTCGGTTCTAGTTCAAGAACCGTCGATAATCCCTTCGACGTATCGGTGGAGTGCCTCGCCGGTTCGGCCTAACCAGTTCAGACCGGTGTCGGACATGAGGACTATCGTCGGATCGTGGCCAACGGTTGGGTGCTGCCGATCCAGTCGAGCGCAGGATGGTTGGGTCACCTTTGTCGCTTGGTAAAACGGGTTTGGAAAGATGTGGACGACTTCGGCCAGAAAATCCGGTCCGGTCCGTTCCGCCCGGGGGTCTGGGGCGAACAACGACCGGCATGGTGAACCCCTTTCACGGAGGCACCTGATCTCCCGGATCGTCAGCCCGCCGCTGCGCAACCGTCGCGAAGTGCTGACCGGATTGTCGTCGCTGGCCCTAGCAGCGACGCTGGGCTGCGGGCGCGGCGGGCGCACCACAGTCCCACCACTGCCTACAACCCCACGGCTTCCAGCAGTACTCGATCATCGCATCACCCGCTGGGGTCAGGACCCCTGGGCTCGGGGGTCGTACTCGTACCTGGGTCCGGGGGCGTCATCAGCCACCCGTCGGATGCTCGCCCTACCAATCGACGACCATTTGTTTTTCGCCGGGGAGGCAACCGACACCGAGCACCCGGCCACCGTGCACGGTGCTCTTGCCTCGGGACAGCGGGCGGCCGCCGAGATCCAGGCGGCGGGCAAGCCCGGTCCCATCGTGGTGATTGGTGCGGGCGTCGCCGGACTGGGGGCCGCACGTGATTTGACCGCCTTTGGGCGCGAGGTGGTGGTGGTTGAGTCACGCCAACGCATCGGAGGTCGTGTCTGGTCGGACACTGTGGGCGGTGCCTCAGTGGACCTGGGTGGCTCCTGGCTGCATGGCCTGCGGGACAATCCACTGGCCGATCTGGCGGCGTCGCTGGACATCGACCTGGTCCGTACCGACTACGAAGATGCTGCGCTGTTCGACGCCGACGGCAGGCCGGTGGAGTGGGCCCACCTTGACCACCTGTACAACCTGGTGGAAGACATGCTGTCGTCCAGTCGGTCCACGAAATCGATGGCGGCGGCCGTGGGTGAGGTGCGCCGTCGGGTCGAGGAGGAGGACCGAAGGCGTCTCGAGTACGTGCTGGCCTCGGAGATTGACCACTGGTTCGCGGCGGGACCCGAGGACCTCGCCTTCTCCGGAGTCCACGAAGGCGGATGGTCAAGGGGAGGTGACGCCGTTCCCGTTACCTCCTACCGGCCGATCATTGAGCACCTCGCGGCCGGTCTCGACATCCGCCTGAGCCATCCGGTTTCTGAAGTCGTCCGGACAGAGGGAGGGGTACGGGTTACCACGGAAGAAACCGAGTTTCACGCAGGGGCGGTCGTCGTGACTGTCCCGTTGGGCGTTCTCCAGGCTGGGACCATCCGGTTTGACCCGGCGCTCCCGACGGTGAAAGCGACAGCTATCCAGACCCTCGGCATGGGAACCATGGACAAAGTGGTGCTCCACTTCGAGGAGTCGTTCTGGGATCCCGACGTGGACCTGATCTCCTACGCCTCAGCCGAGCCCGGTCAATTCATCGAGTGGTACAACGCCATTCCGTGGACCGGCCACCCGATCTTGGTCGGGTTTAACGCCGGCCGGCCAGCCATAGAGATTGAATCCTGGAGTGACGAACGGATCCTGACTGCCTCTCTGGGCGTGCTAGGTCGCCTCCACTGGTGATTGGGTTGCTAAGAGAATGAGCGCAGAACCTACAGATCACAGAAATCTGTATGGGGAGTCAAGGTGGACACCTGCTGCCTGGTGCCTACAGGTGCGCGTGCCAGTCGGCCAGCGCCGCTCCTATCTCATCGGCGGAGTCCTCCTGGATGAAGTGGTTTCCGGCGACGGTGACCTCAGTCTGGTTGGGCCAGGTGCGGCAGAAGTTGCGCTGGGTGCCAGTCAGGATGGCGCCGGGTTCTGCATTCACGAACAACTTCGGGAACGGGGCCGACGCCATGAAGTCCGCGTATGCCGAGGCGATTGACACCACGTCGGCCGGCTCGCCCGATATTGGGATCTCACGGGGCCAGGTGAGGGTGGGGCGCCGGCCTTCGCCCGGTTCGGCGAACGGTCGCCGGTACTCGTCGTGGTCCTCGAGTGCCAGGTCGCAGATCATCGCTCCGGGAAGGACCGCCTCCACGAACAGGTTCTTCTCCAGCACCATGTCCTCGCCCGCCGGCGACCGGAAGGCCTGGAAGATGCCCCGCGCGGACTCGGGCCATTCGTCCCACGTTGCTATGGGCCGGACGATGGCCTCCATGTAGCAGACCCCGGCCACCGCCTCGGGGTGGTTGGCGGCCCAGTCGAACCCGAGTGCCGAGCCCCAGTCGTGCAAGACCAGGGTCACGCGCCCCGTCACGCCGATCTGTTCCAACAGTTCCCACAGGTAGGTGCGGTGTTCCACGAACCGGTACGAGCCGGGGCCGGAGTCATCCAACTTCTCCGAATCGCCCTGGCCGATCAGGTCGGGGGCGATACAGCGCCCGAGGTCGGCCACGTGCGGGATGACGTTGCGCCAGAGGTACGACGAGGTGGGGTTGCCGTGCAGGAACACGATCGGGTCGCCCTCACCGACTTCAACGTAGGCCATCCGCTTTCCGTTTACGGTGGCGAACCGCTTATCGATCGGGTGCTTTCCTGTGGTCGGGGTCATACCGGCGGACCGTAGTCCCACCGTGCGCACACAGCAGACGCCGGAGAATCCGCAGTGCAGGCGTCAGCGGGGCCTCTTAGCGCCCCTGGCCGGCCTCGACTGGCTCCGACTGGCTCCGGTGATCGTCTATTGAATCCGCGACCACGGGAATCCTCGAGGTTGTGCTGGGTGGCTCTGGTCTGCTTGACCTTGGCACCCGGCTCGCAGACTCCGGCTCTGAGCGTTCATACTGAGGTCTAACTTTCGATAACAGACTCAATTAGGGAGACAAAGCATGCTCGGTGAAAAAGTTGGTTCTATTTCGGGCCCCACCTCAATGAAAGCCCTCTCAGCCGTAAATGGGAGTCCGTCATTTGAAACGACCGCCTCCGGCTTGTCCGGAACTCTTGCTGGTACTGAGGTGAGCAGCTTTGCTACATATGCCGCCACGATGAGAGCTGACGGCTCGTTCTACGGCGAGTGCCCCAACTCAGGCGTGATAATGGCAGCAGACGGCGTAGCCACATTCAGAGCTACCGGTACCGGAGCCCCAACGGCTGATGGCGGTTTCTCGTTTAGAGGCGTTGCCTACTTTGAAGCTGCTGCACCCTCGCTTGCTTCCCTAAACGGCGTCGCTATTGCCTACGAGTGGGATGTCGACGCGAACGGTGACGCGTCTTGGGAGCTTTGGGAGTGGAAATAGTTTGATGCCCCTCGGCACTCGGCCAAGACTTGGAGAGTCCCTCCGTCCGCCAAAGAACCGGCGACTCTTTGGCCGGGAAACGAGAAAAGGCCCCGCCGAAGCGGGGGCCTAAGGTCGGGCGGTACCAAAAGGGCTACAGAAAGTTGGAGAGTGGCCTACACGCAGACCATCCGCGTCCGCTACGGCGAGGTCGACCGGCAGGGTGTTGTATTCAACGCCCACTACCTCGCGTACCTGGACGACGTTGCGGATTCGTGGCTCCGGACGCTGGACGTGGACTTCGAGTCCACCGGCTGGGAACTGATGCTGCGCCGGGCCGACCTCACCTGGCACGGACCGGCCGGGGTGCACGACGAGTTGGTGGTGACGGCCGAGGTCATGCGGTGGGGGACCACGTCGTTCGACATGACCTTCGACGTCCGGGTGGAGGACCGCGTCGTCCTGACGGCGACCGTGTACTACGTGGGCGTCTCGGTTGGTGACCATGTGCCCATGGCGCCACCACCGGCTGTCCGGACCCACCTGGGCGGGTGAGCGGGAACCGCTATGTGCGTGCCGGACCCGCCGAAGCGGGGCCTGGTCTGGGATCGCTTGGACTAGGCCAGGCCAGCGAGATCGCTCGCCCACCCGAGCGACAGTTCTTCTAGAGGCTGATGGCTTCACCGCCGCGCTGCCACCCAGTGCCGTCGTGGCGGCGCACCACTCGACCGGGGACGCCGACCACCACTGAGTGATCGGGTATTTCACCGCGGACCACCGAGTTGGCCCCGACGACCACGTGAGCACCGATTCGCGCCCCTGGGAGGATCACCGCGCCGGACCCGATCCAACTTCCCGGGCCAATGGTTACCGGCTTTTCCGAGGGCGTCTGCACCCCGATCGGAAGGTTTAAGTCTTCGTAACCGTGGTTCTGGTCGGTGATGTAGACGTTCATTCCGGTGTACACGTCATCGCCGATGTCGATGTCCAGGTGCCCGACGATCGCCGTACCCCGTCCGATCAGACAACGGTCACCAATACGAACCACCGGCTCGGTGCATGTGTCCACCCAGTTGGCCATCCCGGCCGACAGCGTCACGTGCGGCGCGATCAGAGTGTCACTGCCTATCCAGATCCACTGCTCGCCGAACACCGGGCCGGTCGGCCACCCAAGAATGCTGCCATCGCCAAACCCGCCGAAGTTTCGGGCCGGCCTGTGGTTGGGACCCACTGCCGCGGCCCGACTGGCAATGGCCGCTGTCCAGCGAACCACTGCTCCCGCCACTGACCAAGCAGTCGCCCTGAGTCCCTGCATGCCCGGAACCTAGATGCAATTAGAGCCGACCGGTTCAGGACCGACTAGCCCTCTCTTCCCGGCGCCAATTACCGTCGTCCGGATGCGCACAGCCCTGACCAGAGGCGTCAGCCCGTCAATCGGACAGTGTGAGTTGACCCACCTCAAGCGCCAACCAATAGATTTTGAAGTCGCCCTGGGCCAGCACAAACAATACGAACAGGTACTGGAAGACCTCGGCTGTCGGATAGAGCGTCTTGGCGAGGAGCCGGACTATCCGGACTCGGTCTTCGTGGAGGACATTGCGATCGTCCTGGACGAGTTCGCGATTATCACCAGACCGGGTGCCACCTCCAGGCGAGGTGAACGAGAATCCATCGAGAGGGCACTAAGACCGCATCGTCGACTAGAACACATCCAGGCGCCGGCAATCCTCGACGGCGGCGACGTGCTCGTCGTAGGGAAGGACATCTACGTAGGAATCTCCAGCCGTAGCAACTCGGAAGCCGTGGACCAGGTCCGAGCAATCGTCACCGACTACGGCTACACCGTGGGCGAGGTAAACGTCAGCGGTTGCCTCCACCTCAAGTCGGCAGTTACCGCCCTCACCGGAGACACCGTCATCATCAACCCCGACTGGGTTGTCGCCGATCACTTCCCGGGACGCACCTGCATTCAAGTAGACCCGTCAGAGCCGAACGCCGCCAACGTCCTGCGGGTCGGCGACACGATCCTCTTCGCAGCCGCCTTCCCACGAACAGGTGATCGCCTAGCAGCAGCTGGTTTCGAGGTAAGACCAGTGGATGCCTCAGAGTTGGCCAAGGCCGAGGGTGCCTTGACCTGCTGCAGCCTCCTCTTCGATTCTGCTGCGGTTTGACTGATTGCCCCGCTCCATGGTGAAGTTCACCATTCAGCGGGCCTACTCGTGGCACGCCTAAACGAACGGTTGAAATAGATGTCCCAAACCGTCCACGCCCTCTTCGCATGCCAGACAGGCAAAGGTGCTGACCTTCTCGCCATCCTGGGATCCGACCAGGGCCTAGTCGCGACCCGTGCCTTCGAGGGCTGCGAATCCATAGAGGCGTACACCGACGCAGACAACCCGGACACCATCGTTCTCTGGGAGAAGTTCGCCACCCGAGCCGACCACGAGGCCTACCTCGCATGGCGTATTGAGACCGGCCTGCTTGACGCGCTCGGCTCGATCCTCGCCAGCGACCTGCAGGTCACCTACCTGGACAACCACCCCGGCGTCTGACCTGCCCGGGTTTGCCCAATTGGGGATATCGAACTCGAGGCCTGTCCGCAGAAGATCACCGTCGCAGATGGGCGAATCACTCGCTCCCACCCAGCGGCGGTCGCGCCGCTACGGCGTCACTACTGGCGCACTGGTGGCCTCGTCGACTGCCCTGACACTGGCAGTCAGACGCGACGGACCTCTTCCAGGAGAGGTGGCTACCGCACGCTGGATGCACGAGAACACGCCAACTGCTGTCGACCGGTTCGCCGATCTCATCGATCCGGTGCTCACCGACATGGCCGCACCCGGGGTGTTCGTCGCCATCTTCCTCTTGGTTTGGTGGCGGTGGGGTCGATATCCGGCGGTGCTGCTGGGTCTGGCCGGAACGTGCACCAGCCTCCCACGGTTGGGAGACCTCGCTGAGCGTCCTCGACCCACACCGACGGTGGAATGGAGCGGATACTCGTTCGGCAACGGTGGCTACCCGAGCGGACACGTCGTGTTCACCGTGCTCGTCCTGGGCACCGTCGCCGTTCTCGCGCGTCGCCATGCTCACCCCAGGGCAGCCATGTGGATCGTGGGAGCGATGCAACTCCTGATAGCAGTGACCTCGTGGACGCGGGTGAGTCGCCTCGAGCACTGGCCCCTCGACGTCGTCGGGGGGGGCCTGATGGCAGCAGCAGGGCTACTGGGCATCATCTGGCTCCAGCCTCACCTGGCCGCCCTGGCGGCAGGCCGACCCCTGCTCTGTCGCCTGCTGCAACCACCGGAAGAACCCCAGCCAGCGACCACCCGGCCGCCTGACCTGGACTAGGCCAGCATTGCCGCCATGCGGTCACGGACCGCCTCGATCGCCTTGAAGGGGCGGATCATCACCTTGAACTCGATGATCAGACCGTTGTCGTCGCAGGTGATGATGTCCACCCCGTTCACCTGGATGCCACCCATCGTGGTCTCGAACTCGAGGACGGCGTGGTTGCCGTCCAGGACCGTCTTCGTGTAGTGGAATCCGCCGCCGGATGGTCCGGATGGCCCTGACCCCTCGGTCTCCGGATCCCCGGGGAACACCTGCGAGGCGGCGGTCAGGTACATGAGGGTCAGGTCCCTCCCCCGCTGGGGAGCGAAGATCACCGGCGACCAGAAGACCACGTCGGGATGCAGGAGGTCCTCAAGGGGGGCGGGGGGCCCGCCCGCTAGGTGCGCCAGCCAACTGGCCATCGTCTGGTGGATGGGAGATGGATCGGTGAGGGTCATGCAGGCAGTCTCCTCCGGGCCCGGAGCCAAAGGTGCATCGGGTCCGCCCCGGTAGGACAGTGATCGGGCCATCGGGGCTAGTTTCCCGTACTGCCGAAAGCTGCCGAGAGCACCGGGGTAACCCTGATGACCGCAACCGCTAACACGACCACGATCCTCGCCGAGGACGTCACCACGCCGGTCGTCACCTGGGATGGCGACAGCCCGATTGTCGACCCATCACACCTGGGGTGGATCCTGGGATGGGACCTCAGGCCCGAGGGCCTCTGTCGGAAGGAGGTCTGCGTTCCAGTGCCCGACCGGTCGAGCCTGGACCACCCGGACGGCGTCGACCTTTCCGCCGTGGCCGATGCCCTCGGACGCCCCGTGCTCGTCGACGCTGACGCCCACCTTGTCGCCATCGGCGCTGCGAGCATCCATCGGCAGCAGGCCATGGGTGATCGCCGGGCACCGGACGCCGCTGTCTTCGACCTGCAGGGCGACCGGCGCCAGCTCTCTGAGTGGTCGGGAACCAGACGCCTGCTCGTCGCCTTCTCCACGTGGTGAGGATGCGCCTTTGACCTGCCCGGGTGGCAGGCACTGCACGACGAGTTGGCGGACGAGAACTTCACCGTCATCGCCGTGGCGCTAGACGAGAACCTCGCAGCCGTGGCTCCCTTCGCCGAGAACATCACATACCCGGTCCTCGTCGACACGGAACACCAGATGAGCGAGCTCTACGCCATCACCAACGTTCCCACCGTGGTCTGGATCGACGAGGACGACCGGATCGTCAGGCCAAACGCCATGGAGCCCGGTAGCGACATGTTCACCGAGTTCACCGGTATCAGGTGCGAAGGGCACATGGAGCAGGTCCGGTCCTGGATCCGGAGCGGGGTCCTGCCCGATGACGCCGACCACGAGGTGCAGGCTCTGGATTCCGACGAAGTGGCCGCCCACCTCCACTTCCGACTGGCCACCCATGCCCGGCGGGGTGGACTGGCCGACGCCGCCGAACGACACTTCGCAGCCGCCGCCGAGTTGGCCCCCAACGACTTCACCATTGTGCGAGGAGCCATGCCACTCACCGGGGTCGACCCCTTCGGCACCGCCTTCTTCGAGTTGTACGGGCGGTTCCAGGAGGCAGGGTCGCCCTACCACGGCATTCCCCGGACGAGGAACTAGCTCTCAGGCAGGTAACGAGAGAAGTGAGGATGTCCCAGCACGACGGGCGTCACCACGCCTCCTCGGGACGCATCCTCCGGTTGGCTCTGACGGCCAACGCCGTACTGCTGGTCATCCAGATCGGCGGCGCAATGGCCTTCTCGTCGTTGGCCCTTCTCGCCGATGCAGGACACCAGGGCTCCGACGTCGTCGCCCTGCTCATCGCCGTGGTTGCCCAGGCCTTGGCCGGCCGGGCCCCAAGCGACAACTACACCTTCGGTCTCCGACGGGCCGAGGTGATAGGAGCGCTGCTCAACGCCGCGATGCTCCTGGCCGTCGCTGCCTGGGTGGTCGTCGAGGCCAGCCGACGGATCGGCGACCCGCCCGACGTGTCGGGATGGGGCGTGCTGGTCCTGGGAGCGGCAGGTCTGCTGGTCAACGGTGGCTGTGCACTACTACTCCACCGCTC
>Ga0209494_1000772_pt1 | contig 14213 bp, 13 predicted proteins | sample EN1Hudseemescosm_FD_184628 | JGI IMG/M metagenome (GOLD analysis project Ga0209494, IMG submission 184628) | Methane-oxidizing microbial communities from mesocosms in the Hudson Canyon - EN1B Hudson Canyon (SPAdes) (version 2) | ecosystem: Environmental > Aquatic > Marine > Cold seeps | place... | reverse complement strand
CACCTTGAAGCGACCCATCATCAACACACGTGACGAGCCGCACGCCGATCCGCTCAGGTACAGGCGACTGCACGTCATCGTCGGAGACGCCAACCTCTGCGAGGTGGCGACCTTCCTGAAGATGGGTACCACCGCAATCCTCTTGGCAATGGTGGAAGACGACGTACTGGACCCGACGGTGGCGCTGGCCGACCCCGTGAGAGCCCTGCAGGCGGTGTCCTGGGACCTCAACCTCTCTGAACCGCTGGGACTGACGGACGGCCGTTCGGCGACAGCCCTGGAACTCCAGTGGGGTCTACTGGAGGCTGCTCAGAAGTACCTCCTCGAGCGTGGTACGGATGCTGTCGGCGGCGTGGTCGCAGACAATGTCGTGGATCGTTGGGAACAGGTGCTGGTCAGCCTCGAACGGGATCCGACCGAACTGGTCGGCCAGGTTGACTGGATCACCAAGCGCCACGTGGTGGAGGGTTTCAAGGATCGGCACGGCCTGGCTGCCGATGACCTGAGGCTCGCAGCCCTGGACCTCCAGTACCACGATCTGCGGCCAGAGCGTTCCCTGTTCGCCCGCATGGGTGCCGAGGTGCTGGTGGATCCGGCGGATGCCGCGAGGGCGACCGGTTATCCACCGACCGACACCCGGGCCTTCTTCCGGGGACGTTGTCTTGCGCTGTGGCCCGACCGGATCGTGGCTGCGAACTGGGATTCGATGGTCTTCGATGCCGGCGGCGAGGCGTTGCGCCGCGTGCCGATGATGGAGCCCTCCCGCGGCACACAGGAGCATGTCGGTACGCTGCTTGAGACCTGTGGGTCTGTCGAGGAACTCCTCGATCGGTTGTCGGCCTGATTCCGGACGGAGGCGAACATGGCTGAGCGTGAACAACGTCAGAGGGTCGGATCGGATCGCTCCACGGAGGATCCTGGTACCGCGGAGGAATCGACCAGCCCGGCCTCCACGGAACGCAGTGAACGTCTGAAGGGTGAGCTGGACGGCCTCCTCGACGAGATCGATGAGGTGCTGGAGACCAATGCCGAGGAGTTCGTGAAGAGCTATATCCAGAAGGGTGGCGAGTAGCCCGCCTCCGGCGGCGGGTTAGCCTCCCGCACGTGACGCTTCCCATCTTCGTTCCCGGTGATGATCCGGGCCCTGACTTCGTCGGACTCCTGGACAGGCTGGGTGTCGGGGCCTTTGAGTCGAGCGCTCCCTTCGATGCAGCCCAGATCACGCACGGCACCACGGTGCTGGCGATCCGCTACTCCGATGGCGTCCTGATGGCGGGAGATCGCCGTGCCACCAGTGGGCACCTGATCAGCCACAGGTCGATCCAGAAGGTGTTTCCGGCGGACAACTACTCCGGTGTGGCCATCGCCGGCGCAGCCGGGCCGGCCATGGAGATGGTTCGGCTCTTCCAGTTGCAGTTGGAGCACTACGAGAAGGTCGAGGGCAGCGCCCTGACTCTCGACGGCAAGGCCAACCAGCTCAGCCAGATGCTCCGCAACCACCTTCCGGCCGCCATGCAGGGCCTGATGGTGGTTCCCCTTTTTGCAGGGTTCGATCCCCGTACCGGGCTGGGCCGGCTGTTCCAGTTCGACGTGACCGGCGGCCGGTACGAGGAGAGAGACTACGCCGCCATCGGGTCGGGTGGCCTCCACGCCTCCACGGTTGTGAAGCTCCGACACCACGACGGCATCGGAGCCGACGAGGCCATCGACGTGGCGATCGAGGCCCTATTCCAGGCTGCCGACGAGGACATCGCCACCGGCGGGCCCGACACGGTGCGTGGGATCTATCCGGTGGTGGCCCTCATCACGGTAGATGGATTCGAACAGTTGGCCGACGATGACGTGGCCACCCGAACCGGCACACTCCTGGATCACCTGCGGGGTGCATCGTGAGCATGCCGATGTACGTATCGCCCGAGCAGATGATGAAGGACAAGGCCGACTACGCCCGCAAGGGCATCGCCAGGGGGCGTGCGGCCGTTGGATGTACGTACGCCGATGGCGTGCTGCTCTGCGCCGAGAACCCCTCCAACACGCTTCGCAAGGTCAGCGAGATCTACGACCGGATCGGGTTCGTGGGAGTGGGTCGCTACAACGAGTTCGACCAGCTCCGGATTTCCGGGGTGCGCCATGCCGACTTCAAGGGCTACTCCTTTAGCCGCGAGGACGTGAACGCAAGGTCCCTGGCTAACCAGTACGCGCAGGCCCTCGGGCACAACTTCACCCATGAAATGAAGCCCCTCGAGGTGGAGATGCTCGTGGCCGAGATGAGCGAGGAGGACGGCGGGGACCAGCTGTTTCACCTCCTCTACGACGGCACCGTCATGGACACCACCTCGTTCGTGGTGATCGGTGGTGAGGCCGACGCCATCCGGGAACGCATAGAGGGGACCTGGTCCCGGGAGGCCGACCTGGGTTCCGCCCTTGGTTCCTCGGTCGATGCACTCGCCGGCCCGGATCGCCAGTTGGCTGGCGACGACCTGGAGGTGGCGGTGCTGGCCCGGCAGAACGGTCGTCGGGCGTTCCGACGGATCGAGGGCGACGACCTCGACGGCCTTCTGGCCTGACGGTGCGCCACGGGACCGTGGCGGTCGAACGCCTGCATCGATGAGGTCCTGAGGGTGCAACGCCGGATCTACGGGCTCGAGAACGAATACGGCATCACTTGCACCGTGGACGGAGCACGGCGCCTCAGCCCGGACGAGGTGGCCCGCTACTTGTTCCGGCGGGTGGTGTCATGGGGCCGCAGTTCGAACGTGTTCCTGGTGAACGGAGCGCGCCTCTACCTGGACGTCGGGTCCCACCCCGAGTACGCCACGCCAGAGTGCGACTCGGTCGCCGACGTCATCACCCATGACAAGGCTGGCGAACGGATTCTCGAACAGCTCGCAGTCAGCGCCGAGGACCGGCTCCGGGAGGAGGGAATCAACGGAGACGTCTTCCTCTTCAAGAACAACACGGACTCGGCCAACAACTCCTACGGCTGCCACGAGAACTACCTGACGACCCGCGACGACGACCTCTCGTGCTACGACGAGGTTCTCATTCCGTTCCTGGTGAGCCGACAGATCTGGTCTGGGGCGGGGAAGATATTCGAGAACCCCAGAGGAGGGGCCGGCTTCTGCATGAGCCAGCGGGCCGCCCACATCTGGGAGGGCGTGTCCAGTGCCACCACGCGTTCCAGGCCGATCATCAACTCCAGGGACGAACCACACGCGGATGCCGAGCGCTATCGACGCCTCCACGTGATCGTTGGGGACTCCAACATGAGCGAGTACGCCGGCTTTCTCAAGGTGGGGGCCTGCGGCTTCATCCTCAGGATGCTCGAGGAGCCCGGTGTCGTGTTCCGGGACATGACGCTCGAGAACCCGACCCGGGCGATCCGCGAGATCAGCAACGACTTGACCTGTCGGAGGACTGTCCGGTTGGCCAGCGGTCGCGAGATGAGCGCTCTGGACATACAGAGGGAGTTCCTGGACAGGGCTCTCCGCTTCGCCGAGCGGCGCGATACGAGCCCGGAGGAGGACCGGATCCTGGCGATGTGGGAGCACTGCCTCGACGGAATCGAACGGGACCCCCTCAGCCTTCATCGCGAGTGCGACTGGGTGGCAAAGCACCGCATGGTGGAGTCCTACCGGGAGCGGCACAGCCTGGCTCTCTCGGATCCAAGGGTCCTGCTCCTGGACCTCCAGTACCACGACGTGAACCGGCGGAGGAGCCTCTACTACCTGATGCAGGACCGCGACTTGATGGAGCGCACCACCACGGATGCGGCGATCGCCGCCGCAGTGGACGAGGCACCCGCCACTACGAGGGCCAAGTTGCGTGGCGACTTCATTCGTCGGGCCAAGGAACGGCGGCGGGACTTCACGGTGGACTGGGTCCACCTCAAACTGAACGACCAGGCCCAGCGCACGGTCCTGTGTAAGGACCCCTTCCGGTACGAGGACGAGCGCGTACAGAAGCTCATCGACTCGCTCTGAGGCCCGTTCCCGGGACCACCCTAGAGTGCCGCCATGGCGGCGATGAAGAAGCTGGAGCGACTTCTGGACCTGGTCGCCCTGCTCCTGGAGACGGAACGGCCCCTCACACGCAACGAGATTCGCGACGCCGTGCCGCCCGGTGCCTACGCCGACGAGGACGAGTCGTTTCGCAGAACCTTCGAGCGCGACAAGGATGAGCTTCGGGATCTGGGCCTGCCGATCGTGCTGGAGGCCGTACCGGGATCGGATGGCTCCCGGACCGGTTACCGGATCCACCGGTCGGAAATGGAAGCGGACCTACCGGCGCTCGACCCAGAGGAGCTGGCGAGCCTGGCACTGGCCTCTGCGATGGTTGGTTTCGACGAGGCTGCACCCGAGGTGCCGATCTGGATGCTCGGTGGGAGCGGTGGCGCTGCCGACTTGGACAGGACCAGGCCTGTGGCCGAGGTGCCCGGGGATTCAGTCGTCCGGGACCTGATGCGCGCGGTGACAGGGGGACTGGTGGTGTCCTTCGTGTACAAGGGTGAACGTCGGGAGGTCGAGCCGCACTATCTCGTCTTCACGAAGGGGCACTGGCAACTTTCCGGCCGGGACAGGAAGCGGCTTGCTGGGCGGCAGTACCGGTGCGACCGGTTCGAGTCCGGCGTAGACGTATCTGACGAACGCATCGAGACGCCGGACGTGCCGATCGAGGTGCGCGAGGACCACGCCTGGCAGTTCGGGGATGCCGAGCCGGTGCCGGTCAAACTCCTCGTGGACGAGCGCCATGTCACCTGGCTTACGGGCTTCCTGCGTTCGGCCGAGATCATCGAGCGACGTGACGACGGGTCGATCGTCGTGCAGGAACTCGTGCGGGAGTCGGACGCCTTCCGGTCCTTCGTGCTGACGTTCCTGGACGGCGCGGAGGTGCTGGAGCCGGCATGGTTCCGCCAGGAAATGGTGGACTGGCTGGAGGCGCTGGCATGAGCGGACCGGGTGCTGCCGACCGGGTGCACCGGCTGTTGTCCCTCATCCCGTGGCTGGAGCAGAACCATCCGTCCGGTGCCGACATCGGAGAAGTGGCCGAGAGGTTCGACTACCCGCAGGCAGACCTGGTACGAGACCTCACCGACGTCGTGAACTTCGTGTCAGCGGACCCCTACCAGAGCTTCCTAGTATTCGAGATCCTGGTCACCGAGGGCCGTATCCGGGTCGACCGCAACGACCTCTTGGGCAAGCCGATGCGGATGGACCCGGCCGACCTGGCCGCCCTGGTCGCCGCCGGGCGTGCCGCGGCGGCCCTCCTGGACGAGGAGGAGCTGGGACCGTTGGAACGCGCGGTCGCCAAGCTGGCCGGCACGAGAGGCTCGGTCGCCGAGGCGGTGCAGATCCGACTGGCGACCGGCGACGAACCGGTCCTCCAGGTGATCCGGGAGGGCATCGGGACGGGACGCTGCATCGACATCGACTACTACTCCTACGGTCGTGATCTGGAGACCCAGAGGGTGGTCGAGCCTCACCGCTGCCTCTACGACGGCTTCTGGTACCTGATGGCCCACTGCCGCCTCACCGATGACACACGGGTTTTCCGGTTGGACCGTATACGGCGGGCAGAGTTGACCGACCATGGGTTCGAGCCGCCTGACGCCCTGGCCGAGGCAATGGATGGCATACCGGTGGATGGCAGCCTTCCCGAGGTGACATTGCTCCTGGACCCCGGGGTGCGCTGGGTGGTTGAGCAGTACCCGCACACCGGGTTGGAGCTGGAAAATGACGGTCGTCTGCAGGTGACCCTGCCGGTCACTGCGGATAGGTGGCTGGAACGACTTCTGTTGCGACTCGGGACTGCTGTGCAGGTCGTGGCCGCACCACCCGGTCTAGGCATGGAGCTCCGGGCCACCGCCGCACGGCGTGTCCTAGCCCGCTACCGCTGAGTCGGCGCCACCGCCAACGGGAGCCGGACGGCTAGGTTCAGCCCGTGACGGACGAGACCCCAGGGAGCGGCGAGGCTCCAGGCACGGAGACGCCCACGTCCGACGATTCTGATGAACGGGTCTGGGCGGATGGCCTGCTGGCCCGGCCCAGGGCCCGCTCCTCCGGCGAGTCGAGCGACACGGAACGTCCCACGGAACCAGTCGATGAGGCGGCTGCGCCATCAGGGCTGACAGTCTCGACGGAACCAACATGGGAGTCTCCGCCTGTCAGGGCTCCGATCGTGACCCGGGCTGGACTGACAGGTGGAGAGAAACCCCTGGACGGACCCCTGGAGGGAACCTTCGACCTGCCGGTCACGCCATCGTGGTCCGCCCCTCCGACGATGCCTTTGCCCCTGGATGCCCCTGTGGAGGCACCTCCGGATGTGGATCTGGGGATTCCGGGCAGTGTGGTCTCGGCGCGACGATCGGTGATCGAGTGGGGGTCGGTACTCGTCGGCGCTCTGGTGCTTGCGATGCTCGTCAGGACCTTCCTGTTCCAGGCCTTCTACATCCCGTCTCCGTCGATGGAACCGACCCTCTGGTCCGGTGACCGGATCCTCGTGAACAAGCTGAGCTACCAGCTCCATGATGTGAACAGGGGAGACCTCGTGGTCTTCCGGTCGCCACCTGACTCGGTGGCCGGTGGCGAGGACCTCATCAAGAGGGTGATTGCCCTACCCGGTGAGAGGGTGACCTCCGATGGGGGGCGCCTGCTCATCGGCGGTGGCCTCCTGATCGAGCCGTACCTCCCATTCCAAAATGGCACGGCTGACTTCGGCATGGTTCCCTGGTGCAGCGAGCCTGAGATGGGAGCGTGCACCGTTCCGGACGGACACGTGTTCGTGATGGGTGACAACCGGGCGAACTCACGGGACAGTCGGATCTTCGGTCCCGTCCCCATTGAGTCGATCGTCGGCCGTGCATTCGTGCGGGTGTGGCCGCTGGGGGCGCTGGACAGGCTCTGACCAGTCAGATCAGGGGCGAGGTCGACGGTTGGCGAGCCCCGCCACCAGTCGGTCCACGTGGTCACCGTAGATGCCATCCAATCCCAAGGCGATGAGGCGGTCGATCTGCCGGGGATGCTGGGCGTCCCAGGCGAGGCAGCGGATGTCGAAGCGGCGGAAGAGGGCGACCAGGCCGGCACTCCAGTCCTGCTCAGGCAGGTTCACCGCATGGATCGCCATACCCGACAGGTTCGCCGCCATCCTTTCGGGCCCTTCGTTGATCCGATCCAGGCGGGTGGAGTGGACCAGGATCGCGTCCCTGGCGGCCTCGCCGATGTCGGCCAGAACGCTCAGCTCCGGGTGGCACAGCCAGAGCGACCGAACGGCGTCGTGTTGACGCGCCAACTCCAGGACGGCCGGGATCGCTGTGAGATCCCTGATGTCCAGGGACAGGGGAACGCCACCATCCACCCGGCGGTAGAGGTCGGCAAGGGTCGGGATGCCGTCGGGAAGTTGGCCTCGTTCCAACGAGTGGATCGAACGACGCCTCAGAGCCGAACCGACCCGCCGATCGTGGTGCAGTACCGGAACCCCGTCGGCCGTGCACCATACGTCGCTCTCGAGACCTGTGGCGCCCATCCGGATCGCTGTCTCGAAGGCCTGGAGGGAGTTCTCCGGAGCATGCGCACGGCCTCCTCGGTGGGCGAACAGGATCGGCTCGACGGGCCTCTGCGCGGAATGGGACACGTGTTCAGTCTGCCCTTCATCGGGGCCGTCGTACGAAGCCACTACGCCTAGGCTCAACGCCGTGAACGGTGCCTGGCTCCTGGTCGCCTTCGGGCTCGTTGCGGCGGTCGTCGCCGTTGCCCGCCTCTCCCTCGTCCTGACCCGGGATCTGGTGTTGGCTGCCGAGTCCCTCTCCCGACTGGGACGGTTGTCCATTTCCGTCCGCGACCTGGTCCGCTCGGCGCGTCACCTCAGCGTCGACGTCGGCCCGGTCGGCCGTCGATAGGCGCCGATCATGGGCAACATCGGAGGCGCCGAGGTCCTGATCATCCTGATGCTCGGCCTGCTGGTACTCGGTCCGGCCCGACTGGCAGTCGTGGCGCGGCGTGTCGGCTCGATGACCAGGGAGGTGCGTCGGGTTGCGGGGGCCTTCCAGGAGGAGGTCAGGGAGCTAGTCGATGACCCTTCCATCGAAGCACTGGCCAGGGAACGCGGTAAGAGCGTCGCCGAGGCGCCGGAGAACCCGGAACGGCCGGCGGGGCCAGACGGTGGCTGATTTCGATGGCCGTATGCCCCTCCTCGAGCATCTGGAGGAACTCCGTCGGCGCCTGATCCGTGCGGTGGCTGCGATCGCCGTCGGGATGGTCGCATGCTGGATCCTCTACCCGCAGATCCTGGACCTCCTCCTCCAGCCCTACTGTCAGATTCGCGGATCGGGCGCCGGATCGAACGCCTTCGGGGATGGTTGCGAGCTCCTCGTCACGGACCCCCTTGAGCCGTTCGGCGTGAGGATGATGGTGGCCGGCTACGGCGGGGTGGCCCTCTCCATGCCGGTCCTGCTCTGGCAGGCCTGGCGGTTCGTGGTCCCCGGCCTGCAAGCCGGGGAGCGTCGCTGGGCGATCCCCTTCGTGGTGGTGGGCGTGCTGCTGTTCGCCACGGGGTGTGGACTGGCCTACTGGAGTATCCCGCGTGCCCTCGACTTCTTGATCGGGATCGGCGGCCCGGACCTAGTCAGCGTCTTCTCCCCATCGAAGTACCTGGGCTTCATCGTCAAGATGATGCTTGCATTCGGCATCGGTTTCGAGTTCCCGCTGGTGCTCGTGTTCCTGCAGTTGATCGGCGTGGTCACGCCGGCCGGGCTGCGTCGCACGCGGCGCTACGCAGTCGTCGGCATCGTAGCCCTCGTGGCCGTACTCACGCCGAGTGGAGACCCGTTCACGCTCCTCATCCTGTCCGTACCAATGCTCCTGTTCTATGAGTTGGCCATCCTCCTGGGACTGCTGCGGAACCGTCGCCTTCGCCTGGCCCGCACCCGGTGATCGACGGACGCCCCTTCCAACTGGATCGCTTCCAGGTCGAGGCGATGACCTCGGTGGATGCCGGAAGGTCGGTGCTGGTGGCTGCCCCGACGTCCAGCGGGAAGACTGTCGTGGCCGAGCACGCAATCGATCGGGCACTCGCCGCCGGACGACGGGCGTTCTACACGGCCCCGATCAAGGCCCTCTCCAACCAGAAGTTCCGGGATCTGGTCAGACGTCTCGGAGACGGACGTGTCGGCCTCATGACCGGCGACCAGGTCGTGTCACCTGATGCTCCGGTGGTGGTGATGACCACCGAGGTACTCCGCAACATGCTCTATGCAGGGTCAATGGCGACACTCGACCTCGGTTGGGTGGTCCTAGACGAGGTCCACTTCCTGGAGGACCCCTACCGCGGTGCCGTCTGGGAGGAGGTGGTCCTGAACCTCGCACCAGAGGTCGGGATGGTGGCCCTCTCTGCGACGGTCTCCAATGCCGGGGAACTCGGCGACTGGTTGACGGCTGTGAGGGGGCCGACTGACGTGATCGTGGAGACCAGGCGCCCGGTACGGCTTCGCACCCACTACTTGGTGGCCGAGCGCGGCCGGGAGCGTCGCCTGCACCGGATGGCGACGCACCGTGGCGGCTCTCCCAACTCAGATGGGCGACGCTTCGACAACGAGCGCAGGAACAGGCAGCGTGGCGGACGGGGTAATGGTTCCCGCTGGGTCACTCCCCGGCGGGACGAGGTTCTGGGTGAACTATCCGCCCACGGACTCCTACCGGCGATCCACTTCATCTTCAGCAGGGCCGGATGCGACGAGGCGCGTGACGCCATCCTGAGGGACGGAGTTCGCCTGAACAGCGGTGCCGAGGCTGCGGCGGTATCTGAGCACGTGACGGCCCGACTCGAAGGCCTGCCTTCCGCCGACCTGGAGGCCCTCGGTGTGGATCGCTGGTCCGAGGGCCTGGAACGGGGTGTGGCGGCACACCATGCAGGGTTGGTTCCGATCTTCAAGGAGGTCACCGAGGAACTCTTCGCTATGGGCCTCCTGAAGATCGTCTACGCCACAGAGACCCTCGCCCTCGGCGTCAACCTTCCGGCCCGGTCCGTGGTGATCGACAGGTTGACCAAATTCACCGGCCAGACCCACGAGGTCCTCACGCCGGGCCAGTTCACGCAGCTCACCGGGCGTGCCGGACGACGTGGCATGGACACCGAGGGCCACGCCATCGTCTGCTGGTCCCCGTTCGTGCCGTTCGACCGGGTTGCCGAACTAGCGGGCAGCACGGACTTCGTCCTCCGATCCGCCTTCCGACCGACCTACAACATGGTGGCGAACCTGATCGTGAGCCGTACCCGGGAACAGGCTGACGACCTGCTGGCACGATCCTTTGCCCAGTTCCAGATGGATCGGAAGGAGGCGAAGCGCCATCGTCGCTCTGACGAGATGCGCCTGGAGGCACGACGAATCAGGTCCGGGTTGGCGGAGCCGGAATCGGTGCAGGGCGAACCGGTGCAGCCGGCGTCGCTTCGGCCCGGTGAGGTGGTGGTCATCGACGACGGTCTCATTCACCTTGTGCTCTCCGTCGCACACAGGGGCGGTGGACGACTGAGGCTAAGGAGCCTGGACCAGTCCGGCCGCATGTCGACGGTTGATCCGGCTGAGCTGGCACGCCTTCCGGTGAGGGTGGGGGAGGTTGACCTACCGGCACCCTTCGCACCCGATCGGCCGGAGTTCCGGCGAGCCGCCATGGAGCGCCTGCGGCCGTTCGCCCGGGAGGCCGGGGAGGACCGTGGGGCACTGCGACGCCTGGCTCGGCTGGAGCGAAACCTCGGCCGCATCGCTGTCGTACCCGCCGAGAACGCCCTGACGGAACGCCTGGACGCCTCCCTGCGGGTCCTCGAGAAGCGTGGACTGGTGGACGGCTGGGCCCTGACGCAGAGGGGGCGGCCTCTGACGGCGATCCACAACGAGGCCGACCTGCTGGTGGTCGAGGTGATGGCAGCCGGCCTTCTGGACGGCGTCTCGCCCGGAATGCTTGCCGCCCTGGTCTCGACCATGACGTTCCGGAAGCGTGGTCCCGGCGAACCGTCCACCATTCGACTGGGAGGTGGGTTCGGGTCGCGTTTCGCAGACATCATGGGGCTTGCATCCGATATCGCAGAAGTGGAATCGGAGTTGGGGATAGATCCGGCACTGCCGCCGGATCCGGGATTCGCACACGTGATCCACGGATGGTCTGGCGGTGGCGAGCTAGAGGATGTCCTGGATCCCGAGATGACAGGTGGGGAGTTCGTGCGAAATGTCCGCCTGGTGGCCGACCTCCTCCGGCAGGTTTCGAAGGTGGCGCCGGATGCGTTGGCGAAGGTGGCCGATGCTGCCGGGGGTCGGTTAGTTCGAGGCGTGGTGGCCATGTCCAACGGGGCACCTTCGGGAGACGTCGGACCTGGTACCGGTGACGTCGGGTGACAGTCGAGAGAGGCAGGGACTGGGGCGGCCGTGGATCCGTGCCCGCCGATGCGGTCGTGGTGTCCACCAATGCCGAGCTTCGGGCCGTGATCACCGCCGCCAGACGGGCCGACAGGCCCATTCCCGTCGTGGCCCTTCGGGGGGGAGATCTCTGCCGCACCCTGGGCGGGCGCGGCGAGGCGGTTCCGGGCGGAACGGGCACTCGGGTCGTGGTCGACATCGGTTCCGTGCTGCTCGACGGCAAGTTGCACTGGTTCGCTGCACACCTGGTGGCCCGGTCCCTCGGGGGAATGGGACGTTGGTGGGTGGCGGCCAATGCGGCACACCACGGAAACTGGAACCTGGCGCCCCGGGCCCATCCGGGCGATGGTCTCCTCGACGTCCTCGACGGCGCCCTGCGACACGCCGACCGGCTGTCCGCCTGGCGACGCCTCGGACGAGGCGACCACGTTCCACATCCGGACATCGACTACCAGCGGATCCCGGCCGTCCAAGCCACGTTCGACCGACCGCTAACAGTCCGTCTGGACGGTGAGACGATGGGTCGTGTCCGAAACCTCTCGGTTCGCATCGAGCCGGAGGCACTGCGCCTCGCCGTGTGAGCCGGCTCCTCTTCGACTCGACCTCCTCGGATAGTCTCCGACTAATGGGAGACACGGCATCAGACCAGTTGGAGGGTGCACGGCGGTCGGTCTGCGATCGCGTGGACGAGTTGGCGGACGTCCTGATCCAGACCTCCCGGGCGATCCACGCCAATCCTGAGCTGGCATTCCAGGAGCATGCGGCGCACGACCTCCTGACCGACATTCTGGCCGGGCAGGGCATCGACGTCGTCCGTTCGGCCTACGGCTTGGAAACCGCATTTGAAGGATCAGCGGGTACCGCCGGACCGGTAGTGGCTGTCCTGTGTGAGTACGACGCCCTGCCCGGGATCGGTCATGCCTGTGGGCACAACATCATTGCTACTGCAGGACTTGGCGCAGGCCTGGCGGCGGCTGTCGTGGCCGAGGAGCTGGGCGGCAGGATCCGAATTCTCGGGACACCAGCCGAGGAGGGCGGTGGCGGCAAGGTGTTCATGTTGGAGCGCGGCGCCTTCGATGGCGTTGACGCGGCCCTGATGGTGCACCCGGCAGACGCCGACCTGGAGAACATCACGAGCCTCGCCATCCAGCAGGCGGTGGTTTCCTACACGGGCCGGGCGGCACATGCCGCTGCAGCACCCGAGAAGGGCCTGAATGCCCTTGATGCAGCGGTGCTGGGATACGTGAACGTCGCTGCGCTCCGCCAGCACATCGCTCCGGACGAGCGGATCCACGGGATCTTCACTGACAGCGGCGAGAAGGCGAACATCGTGCCCGTGCGAGCCGGTGCCAACTGGTACGCACGGTCGCCCAGCAGGTCAGGGCTGGAGGACCTGAAGCTGCGTCTCGCCGCCTGCCTGCGGGCCGGGGCCGAGGCGGCCGGCTGCGGGATCCAGATCGAGTGGATCGAGCCGTCCTATGCGGAGGTCCTGGACAATCGGGCTCTCCTGGACAGATATACGGCCAACGCAGCGCTGCTCGGACGGACGGTCCTGCCGGCGGTCGAACACCAGGTAGTGGCCAGTACGGACATGGGCAACGTGAGCTACGCAGTGCCGTCCATCCACCCGATGATCAAGTCGGCCCCAGCCGGAACGGCGATCCACACGGAGGCGTTCGCAGGCTTCGCAGCGAGCGCCGAAGCCGACATGGCGGTCCTGGATGGTGCGAAGGCGATGGCCATGACCGTCGTGGACTGCTGGACCGAGGGATCCCTCCTGCACACGGCAAGGGAGCAGTTCGAGCACACGCTAGGCGTCCGCGCCGTACCCACCTAGACGACGTAGGTTCGGCGCCCGTGACCACCTACGCCGCCGAGGAGTTCAGCCCGGACGAGGCAGACGTCCTACGTCGCTACTTCACGAACCTGGACCTGCCGGTCTTCGCCCTCGTGAACCTCCCAGAGGTCGTCAAGGGCGCTCTCTTCGCCCGCTACTCGCGTTCCGACAAGAGCCTCCGTCGCCTGTTCCTCGAGGAGTTCGTCGGCGAACTGGACGTGTCCGGCGACGAGACGATCGACGCCACGGTCGGGCTCAGGCGTGCCGAGGAGCTGTACGACAAGGTCTTCTTCGAGTACGGCGACGACAGCGTGGCTCAGTTGGGTGGAGTCCACCTGGCCTGCGAACAGGCATCCAACCTCCTCACCAAGGTTCTGGAGTGGGGCCGGCTGATGGCATACCTCGAGCAGTCCACCCGGTACATCGCGTATGACTCCCGGCTGGGTGGCCGCTACCGCTACTTCCGGGACCCGGACGTCCTCGCTTCGTCAATTGGTGCCCGCTACATCTCGGACATGGACCGGCTGTTCGAGGTCTACGCCGACCTAGTCCGCGACATGAACGACCACTTTCGCAAGATCCTCCCGAAGTCGGCGGGCGACTCCGACTTCGTCTACAGACAGGCCATCGCCGCCAAGGCGTTCGATGCCGTGAGGGGAGTGCTGCCTGCGGCATCGCTCTCCAACGTCGGAATCTACGGCACCGGGCAGGCCTACGAGTCGCTCCTCGTTCGCATGCGGGCGCATCCTCTGCCGGAGGCCCGCACCTATGCGGAGATGATGCTTGTCGAGTTGCGAAAGGTCGTTCCGTCGTTCCTTAAGCGAGTGGACCTTCCGGACAGGGGGGAGGAGGTGGGTAGGTACGCCACCGATGTAAGGGAGCGACTGGAGGACCTCGCCGAGGAGTACTTCCCCCCGGAGGAGGCGGTAGCGGGTTCGCCGATCGTGGACCTCACCGACTGGGACCCGGATGCCG
>Ga0209494_1000769_pt1 | contig 14256 bp, 9 predicted proteins | sample EN1Hudseemescosm_FD_184628 | JGI IMG/M metagenome (GOLD analysis project Ga0209494, IMG submission 184628) | Methane-oxidizing microbial communities from mesocosms in the Hudson Canyon - EN1B Hudson Canyon (SPAdes) (version 2) | ecosystem: Environmental > Aquatic > Marine > Cold seeps | place... | reverse complement strand
ATCAACATCATTAATAAACAAACTCGAACGTGTAATACAGATTACACGGTATGAAACAATAAAACATGACCCAAATAGGTCAAAATCTCATTTCATTATTTCTTTATACAACAATTTATCGGATGAATACATTTTGGGTTGATTCTTCCAATACATACTATGGCATTGAATAAAAAATCATAAGCGATATATTGTTATCTCTAGGGGAGATAACAGAAGAACCGACTGGGTTGCTATTAAAAGAATAGTAATAGCGAATCTGGGGTGGCGACCAAAGTCCCTCTCCCAGTTAATTTCGTGTTTATGTCATACAAAGACCCTAATGCCCCCAGCGCTGAGATATATAATCTGTAGCATCGACTATATTCAAATCTCTGGTGCCTCCCCCTGTACGCAAAAAGAACTTGGCATCTTTATTCTGTTTAAAAAATACTGGGTGTGTCGATGAGTTAACGATTAACCGGCAGACATATTGCTCATCAACCAAGTGAAACATAACGTGAATAAATTGACAAAATTGTGCGCCTAAACTTGAAGCAATCGTTGTCATCAACAATTGTTCAAAGCCATCACTATCTTTCCTGCGCAGTGTTTGAAAATCATTGTCTAAACCTAAAATATCACCATTATCTGCAACACCAATCAATAATGTGCCCCCGGTATAACTGTTCATAAAACCAGCAAGGGTTTTAATAACCGCGACTTCAATATTTTTATTTGAGCATTGCTGCTGATAATCCCAGCGAAATGATGATTTAAACTCTAACAATGGCCCTTCACCCTGTCTAATAGAGGCTTTTAAATCACGTTGTAATTCAGCAGTTAACTGTTCTATCTGGGCCAGTTTTCTATGTAACTTGCCATAAACCCATGCCAAAACAACACCGAAAACGATACCTACTTTAGCAATAAACCATGTTTTTATTGGCGTATGGCCCTGCAATGACGCTATAAAACGTTCGGAAATGTAATTAAAAGCCGTGGTGTTTTCCACCCCGTGTTCATGAAAATACACAAAATCATACAAGGGATAAAAAATTAAAACCCCGACTATGCCGCCAATTAAAGCCGCTGATAAATAAAACTTTAATTGTAATTTAAACAATCTGAGCAATAGAACTATATATCTTTTCATAAACTATTCTAAAAACAGCACAATACAAATGATCTTTCTCAAAATACGCCCTATTGCCATTGATTTAACATGTCCTGTAAATCATCTTTTTGCAAAATTTTATTATCTACTTTCAAATAGGCAACACTTTCTTCAAAATGCAGTTTTACTTCTTCAACACCACTCACATCAAGCAAGTCAGTTATAAACTGTTCCCCTTTATCTTCAACAATACCTTCTAATGAGATCAACATATTGGCCAAATATTTAGGTGGGGTCATAAATAATGCCACAATCACCCAGGAACCTGCAGCAATGGCTGAGAGTAAAAAAACAGTTTCCACTCCCACCTCACCATAAAGCCAGCCACCTGCTGCTCCACCAATAAAAGCGCCCATAAACTGTGCACTAGAATAGGCTCCCATTGCCGTCCCTTTTAGATCTCCTGGCGCCGTCTTAGAAATTAATGACGGCAAAGTCGCTTCTAATAAGTTAAAACCACAGAAGAACAGCCATAAAAACCCAATTAGCCCCATCAGATTATTAAAAAACATAAATAGGCCAATATTTGCTAGCATTAAGGCCATTATTGCACCGATAAAGACTTTTTTCATTTGCCGTTTTTTTTCTGCAATAATCACAAAAGGAATGATCACAGCCATTGACGTCACTAAGACAGGGAGATAAACCATCCAGTGATTTTCTGCAACTAATCCCGCATCTCTAATTAATAAAGGTAAGACAACAAAACTAGCCGTTAAACAAAGATGCAAAACAAAAATACCATAATCTAATCTGAGTAAATCAGGGTTTTTCAACACATTCAGAAATTGTCCTGGCACCACTTCAGCATCACCATGAACAATTGATTTCTTTGGATTAGGCACGATAAACAAAACAACCAGTATGGCTAATAAAGCGAGTAAGCCTGTTAACCAGAAAATCCCTGAGACGCCCACATACCCTGCAATAATGGGCCCCAATGTAATGGCTATACCAAATGACACCCCAATACTCGCGCCTATGGTGGCCATGGCTTTAGTTCGGTGTACCTCTTGAGTCAAATCTGCAACTAAGGCCATAATTGCCGCCGCTATAGCCCCACTACCCTGAATTGCACGACCCAGTAAGACCCCATAAATAGTGGTCGACACCGCCGCGACTATACTGCCAGCAGAAAATAGAATTAAGCCAATAATAATTATTTTCTTACGCCCAAACCGATCAGATAGCAGACCAAACGGTATTTGTAATATGGCCTGGGTTAATCCATAGACACTAATGGCTAGACCAATTAATACTGGTGTTGCGCCCTCCATTTGCTCGGCAAACAGTGACAACACAGGTAAAATCATAAACAGACCTAGCATTCGTAATGCATAAATACTGGCTAGCGACAATGTTGCACGCTTTTCTAATCCTGTCATTGGACTGGTAATATCCTGCATTTGTGTCAAAACTTAACTCTCCTGATGATTCATTTAACAACGTCATTAATAATATAGTGACCTTGCATTGCTATTAAGGGATAAAAGGACGTATATTATCAGGTTCTTTAATCTTCAGGAATTCTATATCGTGGACACAATCAGTATTCGAGGTGCCAGAACACATAACCTTAAAGATATAGACCTTGATTTACCTAGAGATTCTTTGATTGTCATTACTGGACTTTCGGGTTCAGGGAAGTCATCTTTAGCCTTTGATACCATTTATGCTGAGGGTCAACGACGTTATGTAGAATCTCTATCGGCATATGCCAGACAATTTTTGTCGATGATGGAAAAACCTGATGTTGATCATATTGAAGGTCTTTCTCCAGCCATTTCTATTGAACAAAAATCGACCTCACATAATCCTCGCTCAACGGTTGGCACCATTACCGAAATTTATGATTATTTAAGGTTATTATATGCCCGAGCAGGTATTCCACGTTGTCCAGAACATCATAGCTCTCTAGAAGCTCAAACCATTAGCCAAATGGTTGATCAAGTGCTAGCCCAAGCTGAAGGCGAACGTTGGATGCTACTTGCCCCCATTGTTAATGATCGTAAAGGCGAGCATATCCTGTTAATGGAAGATTTACGTGCTCAGGGCTTTATACGCGCCAGAATTGATGGTGAAATCTTCGATCTGGATGAGCCACCGACTCTGGATTTAAAAAAGAAACATACCATTGAAGCCATTGTTGATCGCTTTAAAATTCGTGACGACTTGAGTCTACGTCTTGCTGAATCTTTTGAAACAGCATTACGCCTTGCCGATGGTATTGCTATCGCTGCAAGTATGGATAGTGATAAAAAAATATTATTTTCAGAGCGCTATGCCTGCCCGGAATGTGGCTATAGCATTACCGAACTGGAACCGCGTATTTTTTCATTTAATAATCCTAAAGGCGCCTGTCCTGGCTGTGATGGTTTAGGGGTTAAACAGGATTTTGATCCAGAGCTTGTAGTACATAATGCTGATATCAGTCTTTCAGGCGGTGCAATTAGAGGCTGGGATAGACGCAATGCCTATTATTATCAGATTATTTGCTCGCTGGCTGAACATTATGGTTTTGATACTGAAGCCCCTTTTTCTGAAATCCCCAAAGAAATTCAATCTGTTATTCTTTATGGTAGCGGCACTAAAAAGATCAATTTCCAGTACCTGTCTGGCTCAGGGAAAAGACAATCTAAAAGTCATCCCTTTGAAGGCATTATTGCCAATATGGAAAGGCGCTATCATGAAACTGAATCACAAATGGTTAGAGATGAGCTGTCTAAATATCTGGCTCAAAAAACCTGTGATCAATGTCATGGTGCACGATTAAATACCGCCGCGCGCAATGTATTTATTAATGAAAAGCCCTTGCATAACCTTACCAGCCTACCCATAAAGCAGGCATTGGATTTCTTTAGCACCCTGCACCTAGCTGGACACCGGGGAGAAATTGCCGAAAAAATTAATAAGGAAATTCAGGAACGTTTAGAGTTTTTGGTCAATGTCGGCTTGAATTATTTAACTCTGGACCGTAGTGCCGATACATTATCTGGCGGTGAAGCACAACGTATTCGGCTCGCCAGTCAAATCGGTGCGGGATTAGTCGGTGTCATGTATGTACTGGATGAACCTTCCATAGGTTTGCACCAACGTGACAATCAACGACTATTAAATACCTTATTCCGTCTGCGTGACTTAGGTAACACTGTTATTGTGGTTGAGCATGATGAAGATGCCATTATGTCAGCTCAGCATGTTGTCGATATAGGTCCAGGCGCGGGTATTCATGGTGGTGAAATTGTTGCCCAAGGCTCACCTGAGGATATCAAAAATAATCCGAACTCGTTAACTGGACAATACTTATCAGGAAAACAGGCGATTGAAATACCTCAGTCTTTAACCGCTATCAATAAAGACAAAGTGATTACCCTACGCAATGCTCAGGGTAATAACTTACAGAATGTAACTGTTTCTTTTCCTATCGGCCTTATGACCTGCGTAACTGGCGTATCAGGCTCAGGAAAGTCAACCTTAATTAACGATACCCTGTACCGTTATGCGGCCAGGCATATTAATAAAGCTAGCTGTATTCCCGCACCTTGTGATGATATCGAAGGCCTGGAACAAGTCGATAAAATCGTTGATATTGATCAAAGCCCCATAGGCAGAACTCCACGCTCTAACCCAGCCACCTACACGGGTATATTCACCCCGGTACGGGAATTATTTGCCGCCACTCACGAAGCGCGCTCCCGTGGCTACACCCCAGGTCGATTTAGCTTTAATGTAAAAGGTGGACGCTGTGAAGCCTGTAAGGGCGATGGTGTGATAAAGGTAGAAATGCACTTCTTACCCGATATTTATGTACCTTGTGACACTTGCAATGGCAAGCGCTATAACAGAGAAACACTGGATATTCGTTATAAAGGTAAAACCATTAACGAAATTCTTAAGATGACCGTTGAGGATGCAGCAGAGTTTTTTAGCCCAGTGCCTGTGCTGGCAAAAAAACTACATACACTGATTGATGTTGGTTTAAGTTATATTACTTTAGGACAAAATGCAGTCACACTTTCTGGTGGAGAAGCCCAACGGGTTAAATTAGCCAAAGAACTCTCTAAACGTGACACAGGGAAAACTTTATATATATTAGATGAGCCAACCACTGGACTGCACTTTCACGATATTAAACAATTGCTATCTGTATTACACACCTTGCGTGACCATGGAAATACCGTCATCATTATTGAGCATAATCTTGATGTGATAAAAACTGCTGACTGGATTATTGATATGGGTCCTGAAGGTGGAACTGGCGGAGGAACAGTGGTTGCAGAAGGTACACCAGCTGATGTAGCTAAAAATAAAGCCTCTTTTACCGGGCATTATTTACAACGATATTTAAATACAAAGTAAATTTTAATATTTAGTTAACTGCATTACTGCTATTGATTCTCACGGAGGACCGTGGGACAAACTAGCTCAAGTTAATGAGTACTCAGTTATAAATCAAGCTATTATCGTAGGTCGGGTTAGCTTATTGAGCGTAGCAAGATAACGTAACCCGACCTACAATATAAGCGCTTAATTTTTTAAATTTTTATCCCTTAACTTAATCGCAGTGACGGAGGGCCGTGGGAACTAAATCACGGCTATCTATACAGCATATAAACTTTACTAACATTTGCCATCAATCGTTATAAATTTATTTCTATTTTCCTTTATAATTAGTCGTACTTATCAACCCTCACATCAACTTATCGGTTTAAAAAATGGACATCAATAAAACCATATTAGTCACTGGCGGTGCTGGCTACATAGGAAGCCATGCTTGTATTGAATTATTAAATACTGGGTACCAGGTTATCGTAGTCGACAACCTATCCAACAGCAAAGCTGAGTCGCTTAATCGTGTACAAAGCATCACAGCTAAATCGCTCACGTTTTACCAGGCAGATATTTGTGATAAAAAAGCCTTATCAGCTATCTTTTCTAAACATAATATTGATGCCGTAATGCATTTTGCAGGTTTAAAAGCGGTGGGAGAATCTTGCCAACAGCCTTTAAAATATTATCAAAACAATGTTTACGGCTCTATCATCCTGACTGAAGTGATGACAGCAGCTAATGTTAAGAATTTGATTTTCAGTTCGTCGGCCACTGTTTATGGCGAACCTGATACCGTACAATATTCTGAAGAATTGCCTGTTTATGGTGCAACCAATCCTTATGGCAAATCTAAAGCGATGGTTGAGGAAATTCTAAAAGACTTATCGGCTGCTGATAATTTAACTGAAACGAGCATTCCCTGGAACATTACATTATTACGTTATTTCAACCCTATCGGAGCGCATGATAGTGGTAGAATCGGAGAAGACCCTAATGGTATTCCAAATAATTTAATCCCTTATGTTTCGCAGGTTGCGGTCGGTAAATTAGAGCAACTGTCTGTTTTTGGTAATGATTATCCAACTCGTGACGGTACAGGCGTAAGAGATTATATTCATGTTACTGATCTGGTCAAAGGCCATCTTAAAGCATTAAATGCAATGGAATCTGAAGCCTCTCGCTCAGGTGGATGCAAAGCTTATAATCTGGGTGCGGGTCGAGGTTATAGCGTTTTAGAGATCATCCAGGCCTTTGAGCAGATTACAGATAAAAAAATAAATTATAAAATTGTGGCTCGCCGTACCGGGGATGTTGCAGAAAACTATGCCGATCCTAGTCTGGCACTAAAAGAATTAGGCTGGCGTACAGAAAAAGACTTACACGATATGGTGACAGACACCTGGCGCTGGCAATCACAGAACCCACAAGGCTACACAGAATAAAACATTTAAAGGAAATAAAATGACTCAAAAAATCACTAAAGCTGTCTTCCCTGTTGCTGGTTTAGGCACTCGCTTCCTACCTGCGACTAAAGCCAGCCCTAAGGAAATGCTGCCTATTGTTGATAAACCCTTAATTCAATATGCAGTTGAAGAAGCAGTTGCAGCTGGCATTGACACCATGATTTTTGTCACTGGACGAAATAAAATCGCCATTCCCAATCATTTTGACAAAGCTTATGAATTAGAATGTGAGCTAGAGGCAAAGAATAAACAGCAGGCCCTCGACGTCCTTCGAAATATTATCCCGCCCCATGTATCTTGTGTTTTTATTAGACAATCTGAAGCACTGGGCTTAGGGCATGCAGTCCATTGTGCCAAACCCATTGTAGGCGATGAACCTTTTGCCGTTATTCTGGCAGATGATTTAATTGAAGATGCTGACCGTGGCTGTATCTCCCAGATGGTCAATCTTTTTAATGAAAAACAATGCTCCATCTTAGGTGTTGAACGCGTTGATCCATCAGAAACTGATAAATATGGTGTGGTAAAAACTAGCAATGTATCTGGCCCGACTTCTCAAATCGATATTATCGTAGAAAAACCGAAACCTGAAGTTGCGCCATCCAACCTCGCCGTTGTCGGTCGCTACATATTAACACCGGCCATTTTTGAGAAAATTGAACAAACAGGTAAAGGCGCTGGTGGAGAAATTCAACTGACTGATGCTATTTCTGATTTATTAGCCGATGAAAGCGTTTTAGCTTATGAGTTTGAAGGCACCCGTTATGATTGTGGTTCTAAACTTGGCTTTTTAATTGCTACTGTGGAACATGGCTTACTACACAAAGAAGTTAAAGATGAGTTTCTGACATATTTAAAAGATTTAATAAAAACTGTTTAAAATATCGTAGGGTGGGCACTGCCCACCCTACTAGCTAATCAAGTAAATTCTTAGCTCTATTCAAAACTCTCCTGCAAAAAATCATTAAACCATGTCTTTGCTCTATTAATAGATGAAGAAACACAAGACGAGGTTTGTTGTGGTGCAGAGCCTTTAATATAAGGATATGGCATAGCTCCTTCACAGTCAGCATTGGCTAGCAAGCCATTTTCCGGGTCAATATAACTCATTTCAATAGTATCAGGGGGTATTAGAGCAACGGCTTGTGTCGAGATCTTTCGCATTAAAGCCGTCCAGATTTGTAATGCACCTGATGCACCTGTTAAGCCAGCCGGCTTATTATCATCACGTCCCACCCAGGCAACGGATAAATAATCACCGCTATAACCAGCAAACCAGCTATCTCGTAATTTATTTGTAGTCCCCGTTTTACCCACTAGTCCAAAATCTTTGGGCATGTATAGATAAGCTGAACGCCCGGTACCCACTTCCATTACTTCCTGTAGTATTTTATTGGTAATATAAGTTGCTGCCGGGTCAACTGCTTGCCTTATCGTGTAAGGGTAGCTTTGTATTCTTCCGCCATCTTTATCCACAACAGCTCGGATTGAGCGTAAAGGCGTAGCAAAACCATCCCCCGCTAAAGTTTGGTACATCTGGGTAACTTCCAGAGGCGTTAATGGTGAGGCACCCAGTAACAAAGAAGGAAATAAATTAACTGGCCTGCTAACACCTAGATTTCTTAAGGTTTTCGCTATTCTAGCAACCCCTATATCCATCCCAATATGTACTGTTGCCAGATTATATGAATGCGCTAAAGCAGTATGAAACTCAACCTCACCATGTTCTTTTTTATCATAATTTTGCGGCTGCCATAGCTTGCCTTTTTTGCCTTTCACCTCAATTGAGGTATCACTGACTTTAGTGGTAACGGTATATTTATTTGGGTATTCTAATGCTGTCAAATAAACCACGGGTTTTATTAAAGAACCAATCGGTCTGACTGCATCTAACGCCCGATTAAAGCCAGCCCCTCTTGGATCACGCCCGCCAGCTAAAGCAACAATCTCTCCGCCTTCTCTACGAGTAACTATGGCTGCAGTTTGTAATTTATTACTATTGGGTCTTTTTTCTAAATGCTTAAGTTTTTGAGTAATTGTTTTCTCAAGGGTATTTTGCACATGAGTATCTAAGGTAGTAAATATTCTCAAACCTTCAGAGGTTAAATCATCTTCTCTATACTCTTGCCTTAACTGCCTTTTAACTAAATCCAGAAAACCTGGATAGCGATTAACCGAACGGTGAGTACGAGCAATGATATTCAGCTTTTGTTTTTTTGCAGCTATCTCTTGTTTTTTAGTGATATAACCCTGCTGATGCATTTCCTCCAACACTAGGTTTCGGCGCTTAATAGATCGCTCTGCATGTCGCCTCGGATCATAATAGGAAGGCCCTCTTACCAATGCAACCAATGCAGCAATATCATGTAATGGAATATTTTTTAATGGCCGCCCAAAATAAAATTCACTGGCCAAACCAAAGCCATGAACTGAGCTGGCACCATCTTGGCCTAAATAAATTTCATTTAAATAAGCTTCTAATATTTCATCCTTCTGAAAGCGAAACTCTAATATCAAAGCCATAAAAGCTTCATTTGCTTTACGCCACAGGCTTTTTTCAGGCGTTAGATAAAAATTCTTCACCAATTGCTGAGTAATCGTACTGCCCCCTTGAACAACAGAGCCCGCTCTAATATTTGCCCACAAAGCCCTGGCAATTGCTTTAAAAGATAATCCAAAATGATTATAGAAGTCACGATCTTCGGTTGCCATTAAGCCCTGTATTAGAGCATCAGGGGTATTTTCCAACTTGATTAAGACTCTGTCTTCTTTTCTGGTCGGATAGAAACTGCCAATTTGTACTGGATCCATCCTGACGATAGGCTGCTCTCGTGAAGTTGTTAAATTAATAATTTTATTAACAGCTGAACCGGAAAACTTTACTCGTAATTGATGACTCTCTTCATGCTTATCCCAAAAATTAAAACTTCTGGTTTTTACACTAATTTGTTGACCTTTTTTATAATAAGTCCCTTCTGAAGCCAAATGGTAATCACGGCGATAATGCAGGTCTTGTAACAAGCCTTCAAATTGATCACTGGTTTGCTGATAGCCACTATAAATTTCGACAGGGGAAGCGTATACACGTGCAGGAATAGACCAGCGACGGCCTTCAAATTGCTTACGAACGGTATAATCCAGATACCCCAGATAACAACAGAGAATAAAAGAAAAACACACCAGCCCATATAAAAGCCCTTTTTTAAACCAATGTAATGAAGGTTTGTTAACTTTTTTCTTACTGACGCGGGTTTTCTTGGTTTTTTTAGGCATGAACTAATGACAAAATCAATTACTGGATATTCCACTATTATCCAATAATTCAGGATAAAAATTTAATTTTTAATCTATTCAGAGGGATGGAAAGAAATAATTACCCAATATTGGATGATTATTTCTTTCCATCTCCCTTAGCTCATCAACGGTGTGATTTTTGCTTGTGGTCTTTTAGAGATCAAGTCCCTGATACAAATGGTGTCACTTGATAATAAAGAGCGCTCTGGCTTGCCAAATACATAACCTTGACCATAATCTATTCCCATTTCCTTTAACTTTGTAATAATCTCGGGCGTTTCTACAAATTCGGCAATCGTTTTCTTACCTAACTTTGAAGCAATTTCAGCCATCGATTTGACCAAAACCTGATCTGTTTCATCATTAATTAAATTTCGAATAAATTGCCCATCAATTTTCACATAATCAACAGGGAATGTTTTAAGATAATTAAATGAACAAAAACCTGCACCAAAATCATCTAAAGCAAACTTGCAACCCAAAGCACGAAGATTCATTATCATTTCACGGGTTTGTTCAAAGTTTTCTACAGCGGCCGTTTCTGTAATTTCAAAAGTAATTCGTTTTGCATCGACAAAAGTAAGGTCTAATTTTTCTTTAATGGCAGGCAGTAAAGACTCATCTTGAAAAGCCACACTGGAAAGATTGATTGCAATGGATACTTGATTCAACTCAGCGGACTGCTTAGCAATAAAATCAATGGCTTCTCCAACCACCCATAAGTCAATACTATGAATCAAGCCCATCCTCTCCGCAACAGGAATAAAATCACTCGGACCAATAACTTCCTCATTACCTTTCATTCTAATCAATGCTTCATAATGAGAGATATGACCATCACTCAAATCAACCACAGGTTGATAAACCAGAAAAAACTGTTTTTCTAACAATGCCTTTCTAATTAAGGGTACCAGATAAATATCATGCCGCCGCTCTTGAACTGAAATATCATTTTCATTATATTCCCTAACCAGGTTCCTTCCATTTTCCTTGGCCATAATACATGCTTGTCGCGCACGAGAGATCATGGCGCTGGGATGACAAATTTCTGTTGTTGTATTAAACCGAGAAATACCTATTGATACCGAGATGCTATAAAAAACATCTGTACTAAAGAAGCGATAATCATAAATTGTCTTTCTTATTTTCTCAGCAAATTTTTTCACCTCAGAAGGCGTTCTATTTTCTAAAAAAACACAAAATTCATCAGAGCCGATACGAGCAATTAAATCCTCTTTACTTGCTAGCTTTCTAATATGAGAAACCACATCAACCAACAATCTATCACCGACTTCAAAGCCCTCCAGCTCATTAATTAAACTGAAACGATCAAGGTCAATAAACAGCAGGGCCCCATTTTGTTTAAGCAAGTTACTTCGATTAAGAATTAAGCGTAATTGATGTTCAAAATTCTGCCTATTTAATAAACTGGTTAATTCATCATGAACCACTAAATATTTAAGCTTGGCATCAACAACTTTTCTTTCTGCTAACTCATTTATTAACCGCTCTTCCTGATGATAACGAAGAAAACGTTCATTCTTTAGTTGTAATTGAAACTCTACAACCAGCAAAAATTCAGTATAGTTAATCGGTAAAGACATAAAATGCTGAAAACAATTTGCATCATGATCTTCGACATCATCCGTATTTTCAGCTTTAATTTTTGACCTGAAAATAATAAAAGGGATAACCATATCAGTATCATTACAAGACAAGGTCATACACATCTCAGAGACCTGAGATTGAGGTAAATCCTCATTGACAACGATGAGACCAATTTTCTCAGGTTCATTATAGTAAGGTCTTAAAACTTCATAAACCTTACCCCCATCAGTTGCAATTTTGATATTTACAAACCCTTGAGCAGCAAGAAAATCACTTATTTCTGCAGCCAAATGTTCATTATTCTCAGCAATGATAATAACTTTATTTTTTAATTTTTCACTAATAACCATACTGCCAACCAAGCATATTCAATTATTACGTCATTAAAGCTTAAATACAAAAAAACAGTAACCTTGATGTTATATCTAATAACGACTACAGTTAAGCTGTTTTCCACTTATTAAAAGTCCCTTAACTATAGCCGGATTTTAAAATTTTGTCATTTATGCTAAACAATTCTCATCCTGACTTATCTATTTCTGATCTATTTAGAGGTGACTTACAGCTTGCTAGCCCGCCTTCAGTTTATTTTGAACTACAAAAAATAATCGAGCAACCGACAAAAACCATTGCAGATGCTGCCTTTGTTATTGAGAAAGATGCGGCTTTAACCTTAAGGCTTTTAAGAATAGTCAATAGTGCTTTTTATGGTTTTCCATCAAAAATCACCTCTATTGATCGAGCGATAAACCTTATTGGCACCAAAGAGTTGCAAAATATTGTGCTGGGTACCATTGTCATTGATCGCTTCTCTGACTTACCCAGCGATATTATATCCATGCATGATTTCTGGGCCAGAAACCTCCGTTGTTCACTTATTGCCCAAGGCATAGATGAATACTTAGGCAAACAATTTTCTGACTCAATTTTTGTCTGTGGAATTCTACACAATATAGGGCAATTAGTCTTTTTCCGCCGCATACCTGAATTGGCTAAAGAAGTAGGACTTATGCTTCAAGCGGATGATGGTCCAGCCGAACTAGAAGAAATTATCTTTGAAAAAAATATTATTGGTTTTGATCACTATGCTGCCGGGGCTGCACTGACAAAACTATGGAAACTGCCCGAAATAATCAATGAAAGTATCCGCTTACATCCATTCCCTGACAATACTGAAAGCTACTTTCAAATCGCTTCCATTCTAAGACTTGCTGATTTTTATAGTAAACTCGATGAAATTCATATCGAATTAGAGGATAGTAATTTAAATATCCCCATAGCAGATATGAGTGACATCATAGACAAAGCCTATGATAAGTTTGAAGAGATTTTTAAAGTTTTTTACTCTGGGTAAAAATCAAGATCTAAAACCACCTTCCCCATCATATGGCCCTGCTCTATTTGAACATGGGCCTTAGCCGCCTGCTCTAATTGCAGGGTTTCAGACACATGAACATTTAACTGACCTTGCTCAACCCATTGAGCACATTGCTTCAAAATAGTGACATGCTGGTCTCTTGCATTATTCAATTGTTTTAATAATGGGGTTAACATTAATTCAAAACCAATCAATAAATTTTTCAATCTAGCTTCTGCCAGACTTAGCTCACCAGGGTCCAGCAAAGTGATTAGACGACCAAAATAAGCAGCTGAAGAAATGCTTTGCTTAAACACCTCACCCCCCACCGTATCAATCACTAAATCTGCTCCCTTCCCGGCAGTTATACGAGTAATCTCTTCAATAACATCACAGTCGGTATAAATAATTGTATGATCAGCTCCTAGGGACTTGGCAAACGCTGCTTTTTCTACAGAACTGACGGTAGTTATCACTGTAGCCCCTTTCAGCTTGGCTAGCTGGATAGCAACATGCCCTACTCCACCTGCTCCGGCATGAATTAAAACGGTTTCATTCGCCTGCAGCTGCCCTTTATCAAATAACGCCCCCCAGGCAGTTATTAAAACCAGTGGCATGGCTGCCGCTTCAACAAAGCTACTGGTTTTTGGTTTTAATGCAATCCAGCGACTATCAATAACAGTATATTCAGCATAATTACCTTGTTCCTGACCTAATCCACCATGACAGTACCAGACCTCATCTCCCACCTTATAATCAGTTACATCATCGCCAACAGCAACAATTTCTCCAGCACCATCACACCCCAACACAATAGGTAGCGGATGAGGATAAAAACTGCCATTTCTGCGTACTTTTGTATCAATCGGGTTGACACCAGCCGCTTTTATTTTAATTTTTACTTCAGTGGCCTGTACAATTTCAGGTTCATCGATATCATATAGATGCAAGCCATCCACGGATCCCGTTGCAGTCATTACAATTGCTTTCATTTTTTCACCATTGTTTACGATAATCCTGATATGTACTCCGCGTTAGCAGCGATA
>Ga0209494_1000768_pt1 | contig 14261 bp, 11 predicted proteins | sample EN1Hudseemescosm_FD_184628 | JGI IMG/M metagenome (GOLD analysis project Ga0209494, IMG submission 184628) | Methane-oxidizing microbial communities from mesocosms in the Hudson Canyon - EN1B Hudson Canyon (SPAdes) (version 2) | ecosystem: Environmental > Aquatic > Marine > Cold seeps | place... | reverse complement strand
TTTAAAGTTGGCATTATTTTCTTTGAGTTGTTCAATTTCACCCACGGGAATGCCATGGATACGTTCCATCACCAATACTTTTTTACGGGTGAATTCCCAGTGAATTTCAGGTACATAAAGCGCATCAGAATCTTTGAAATTATCACGCAACTTCACTGCATTTGCTGCTTCTCTGACCAGATCTAATTCATCCAGTAGTGTTTTCTCAAATTCTGCGACGACTTCCAGTGCTCTAAGGCGTTTAGCATCACTCCAAAATCTTTCAGCTAAGCGAGCTAGTTCATACAGTAAGCCAACATCAGAATGAATGCTAGTTTCTATATGAGGCCTTAAAACTTTTACGATAACCTGTTCGCCACTATGTAGTGTTGCGGTATGTACTTGTGCAACGGAGGCTGAAGCCAGTGGTGAAGCATCAAATGTAGCAAAAGCCTCCGTTACTTTTTGGCCCAGTTGCTCTTCTATGATTTGTAAGGCTAATTCATTAGCAAAGGGTGGAACTTTATCTTGTAGTTTAACCAGTTCATCGGCAATATCATCAGGAAGAATATCTTTTCGGGTTGATAGGGCCTGGCCAAATTTGATGTAGATAGGGCCTAACTCTTCTAATGTTTTGCGTATTCTTACGCCACGAGGCTCTGATGGTTTTCTAAGCCAGTAATTGGGTGAAAAGACAGCAAGGTAGCGGATGGGGCGGAATAAATGTGTTTTCAGGACTAGTTCGTCTAAACCGTGATACATCATGACCCAGTTAATATGGATCAGACGCAGTATTATTTTTGGATGAATCACTCTTGTACCTATATTTTTAGCTGTTCAATACGCGCAGATAAACGGTCAAAATCAGAACGAATATCATCAATCTGACTATATAAAATGTCGGCTTCTGGGCCTGCGGGCAGGTCTCTGGTTTCTTCTTGCAGGAACTCTTTAGTGTTCAGCTTAAAGGTTTCAACACTTTCGGCTGTCCATTGTTGGCTGCTACGAAAGAAATTTCCCACTTTATGGGCAATAACATCGCCGGTAAGGTGAGATAACTTTTCTTCTAAATCTATATCCAGCTTGTCAAAAAGTTGCTGGAATTTATGAGCAATTTGGGTATCACCTTCAATGGTAACCTCACCACTAAATATAGAGCGCATAGGTGTTGAGCTTAACCCCATTAAACCAAGAGCCGATAAAGTACCGCTAATCGTTGCATCTACCTCGGGAAGATAAGTTTCCAGTACCTGAATCTTTTCATTAGTCGGGCAAAGATAGATAGTTTCATTAAAAGGCTGGATATTGATGGCAATAACTTTGCCAGCAACAGGCTTTAGAAATAAACTGACATCTTCATCCAGTGAAAGATATTGGTTTAACGCAAGTTCTAGCGTACTAATCAGTAACGGCTTGATAATCATGGTGTTATATAGATAGGTGTAGGTCGGGTTAGCGAGAGCGTAACCCGACGATGAGACAATTAGATTTTATAGCCTCTATGTACAGCAACAATGCCCTGGCTCATATTAAAATACTCACAGCGTTCAAGACCTGCTTCTTGCATCATTTCTTTCAATGCATCCTGTTTAGGGTGCATACGAATAGATTCGGCTAAATAACGGTAGCTGTCTTCATCTTTGGCAACAAATTTACCGATTTTAGGTAACAGTTTAAATGAATAAAAGTCATACACTTTTTCTGTCACTTTATCGATAGGGTGTGAAAATTCCAAAACAATCACTTTACCGCCAGGCTTAAGCACTCTCATCATAGAGCGTAAGGCAGCATCTTTATCAGTCACATTACGTAGACCAAAAGCAATACAGACACAGTCAAAGGTATTATCTTCAAAAGGCAGGCATTCTGCATTCACCTGGGCATAATTGATATTACCGACCAGACCACGATCAATTAAGCGATCACGTCCTGTACGCAACATTTCCGAGTTAATATCGGCTAAAACAATGGAGCCTTCTTTACCGACGCGTTTTTCAAATAAAGTGGTTAAATCACCTGTGCCGCCCGCTAAATCAAGAATTTTATCGCCATTTCTAACATTAGCCAGTTGCACTGCAACTCTTTTCCAGATTCTGTGTACACCGACTGACATCAAGTCATTCATGATGTCATAGTTGCTAGCAACTGAATCAAATACGCCGCGAACCATGCTGACTTTATCGTCAGAGGCCACTTGTTTAAATCCAAAATGGGTTGTGTTTTCGTTTGTCATAATTTTACCGTGTTTGTTACGACGCTTTACGCGTGTGTCCAGCTTTTTCTAATGCCTGAAGATAGTTTGCCCAAAGCGTCTGGTATTCAGAGCCTAATTTGTACAGCATATCCCATGAATAAATGCCACTGTTGTGGCCATCAGTAAAGGTGGGTTCAATACCGTAATTACCAATAGGTTTTATACTTGATATATTAACCGTTTCTTTGCCTAGTTGTAGCGTTTCTTGCCCGGGTGCATGGCCTAATGCCTCGGCAGAAGGTGTGTATACACGCAGGTATTCACAAGGCAGCTTAAAGGTTTCACCATTATCAAAGCTGACTTCAAGAAAATGTGATTTCTGATGTAGCTTAATATCGGTAGGGGAGCAGTTTATTGTCTCAGTTGTTAATCTCATCGTTACAAGATATAACGACTTAAGTCTTCATCTTCAGCAAACTCTGTTAAATGAGAGTCAACATAAGCCGCATCAATCGTGATTGATTTTTCAACCATATCTGAGGCGTTATAAGAAATATCTTCCAGTAAGCGTTCTAATATAGTATGAAGTCTTCTGGCTCCAATGTTCTCAGTCCTTTCATTGACTTGCCAGCCTAACTCAGCAATACGTTTAATACCATCTTCTGAAAAAGTAAGATCAATGTCTTCAGTTTTAAGTAAAGCCTGGTATTGCTCGGTTAATGAGGCATCTGGCTCAGTTAAAATGCGTACAAAGTCATCGGCTGAAAGGGCATTCAGTTCAACTCGAATAGGGAAACGGCCTTGTAATTCAGGGATTAAATCAGATGGTTTGGTTAAGTGAAAGGCACCCGAGGCGATAAATAAAATATGATCTGTTTTGATCATGCCGTATTTTGTACTAACTGTGCTGCCTTCAACTAAAGGCAATAAATCACGCTGTACACCTTCGCGAGAGACTTCTCCTCCGCCACCGCCTAAATCAGAGCGTTTGCAGACTTTGTCTATTTCATCCAAAAATACGATACCGTTTTGTTCCACTGAATCAACGGCAGACATTTTGATTTCGTCTTCATTAACCAGTTTTGAAGCTTCATCTTCCTGTAATGCTTTTAAAGCATCAGAAATTTTCATTTTGCTGGTTTTGGTTTTACCGCTGTTCATGTTTTGAAACATGCCTTGCAGTTGGCTGGTCATATCTTCCATGCCTGGAGGCGCCATAATTTCAACACCAACAGACGGTGCTTTTAAGTCGATTTCAATTTCTTTATCGTCTAAGTCGCCTTCACGTAATTTTTTACGCATTTTTTGCCGAGTAGACGCTTCAGTGTCTGAAATCATGCCGCCTTCGGCCGCAGGAAGTAGAATATCCAAAACCTTATCTTCAGCAGCATCTGCTGCTCGGTTTTGTACTTTTTCCATTTCCGTCATGCGATTCATTTTAACGGCAGTATCAACTAGATCACGGATAATTGATTCAACATCACGCCCAACATAACCGACTTCGGTAAACTTGGTGGCTTCTATCTTAATAAAAGGCGCATTAGCTAAACGTGCTAAACGTCTGGCAATTTCAGTTTTACCCACACCTGTGGGTCCAATCATCAAGATATTCTTTGGTGTGATTTCTTCACGTAATTCTTCAGCCACGCGCATACGACGCCAGCGGTTACGTAATGCAATAGCAACTGAGCGTTTGGCACTGGCTTGACCAATAATATGTTTATCCAGTTCACTCACAATTTCTTTTGGTGTCATTTGGCTCATTCTATTTACTCTTCGTCACTGCTAGGTTCAGCATCTAATTCTTCAATACGGAGGTTGTGGTTGGTGTAAATGCAAATATCCGCTGCAATATGCAGTGATTTTTCTACAATATCCCGCGCACTTAGCTCGGTGTTCTCTAGTAAAGCAATCCCCGCGGATTGAGCAAAAGTGCCGCCTGAACCAATCGCCATTAAATCATGTTCTGGCTCAATTACATCGCCTGTGCCTGAGAGTAGTAATGATGTTTTTGAGTCTGCAATAAGCAACAGCGCTTCTAGTTTGCGTAATGCACGATCTGTACGCCAGTCTTTTGCCATTTCTACGGCAGCACGGGTTAAGTTACCTCTGTGCTTTTCAAGTTTGCCTTCAAAATGTTCAAATAAAGTAAACGCATCGGCAGTAGCGCCAGCAAATCCAGCAATCACTTTGCCGTGATATAAGCGACGGACTTTGCGCGCATTGCCTTTCATTACAGTGTTGCCTAAAGAAACCTGGCCATCACCACCGATCACTACTTTGTCGCCACGGCGAACTGAAATAATTGTTGTGCCTCTAAAACTCACGTAATACCCATTGAGAAAATATAAATTGGACAATTTTACATGCTCTGAGACAAATAGGGGGAAAATTCATTGATTAACTACTATAAATAGTTAACTTTAGTGATATAGCAACGTTGGCAGGTGAAACAAATGGCTGTAAATTAATCTTTAGCAAAGCTGTGGCTTTTAGTCTGCCCTGTCATAGCTGGACATAGGTCGCTGCGATTATCTTAAGGCATTAGTTTATCGGGGCGCAGTGCTTTAGCCTGCTATTTTCGGTTATGAAAGCAGGCTAAAGCACTGCGCCCCATGATGTATTACCCTTAACTTAATAGCCATGATGCAGAGCATGGGCAAAGGTTTTTTTGGAGCCTATCTTTTATGCTCATGGCAACACGATGGAATGAACAAGCTATTTGTGTAAATGGCGGACTTACAACTGAAGATGCATGAATAAAATTGAAATGACTCTATCCATCAAAGCAATTGCAGGGGAGAGACGTTAAAGTGTTTTTTATAATTGAATGTGATTAGCGCTTGCTAAAAGTTATGGAGAGCGGTTGAGTTGATCGTTCAAACACCTATATCTTCATGCCAAAGTTCAACATTATTACTGATAAAGTCTTGTAGTAACTGGCGACATTCTGCATTGTCCAGTACCTGCAATTCAACGCCTCTAAAATTAACATAAGCTTCTGGGCCACGGAAGGTCAGGTTTTCTCCAATAACTACTTTAGGGATACCATAGAGAAGGATAGCCCCGCTACACATATCGCAAGGAGATAATGTTGAATATAAAGTGGATCGACGGTAATCGGCGGCTGATAAGCGTCCTGCATTTTCCAGACAATCCATTTCCGCATGTAAAATACTACTACCTTGTTGAACTCGCTTATTGTGACCACGACTCACAATCTTGTTATCAATAACCAATACCGATCCAATGGGGAGTCCTCCCTCAGCCATTCCTTTTCTTGCTTCATCAATTGCTGCTTGTAAAAAGTTATCCATGATTAATCCTTATCTCAAAGCCAATTAGAGTCGTGTGTCTAAAGTATAGACGCCAATGTCATTAAGTTAAGGATAGGATATATCTCAAAACAAAAAAAGTGTTCACACAAAGGCACCAAGAAGAGCGGTTTCTTTTACTTTTTTTTGTGTCTCTGTGACTTTGTGTGAGTATGAAATGTTTAACTTAATAGCAGTGGTATAGACGATTGGGCTCAATAAGAACAGGGTCTAAGCGCTAATCCTTCTAGTAATAAGCCTATTCTGTTATTTTTAACAACCAGCCTTTTTCTGCTGGACATTTTTTTGAATCCACTTTTACCTGAATGCGTGCTGCTGTTTTTGATAATGAGTCTGGTAGATTTCCTTTAAATAAGAAATAGTTTTCTTTGTCTTCAGCTGTGACAGTTACAGGTATTTTCTTTGCCGTAACGCTAACTTCATTGGCTGACTTAATACCTTTTACCCAGAAAGAAAATTCAGATTTTGGAGCGACTGTTGCTAAATGTTTAGGTACGAAGCGATAAATAATTGTTGTTTTACAGCTACCTCCACTTTTGTTGCCGCCGCCTGAACCCCCGCCATGTCCACCTGCTGCATTTGCGCCATTAGCGATTAAAAAAAGAGCTGAAGTTAATAGAGATATCACAATAGGTTTTTTCAATGGGTTCACCTTTAGGTAAGAATTTTGTATGGAGGCTTATTATAAACAGATTTTGTTGCGATTTAGGGTATTGTTTTTGTCGGGAGTTGATTATTTGGGCTTCTAATAGCTGAATGTTGCAGCATGAAGGATATGATTATATTCACAAATTCTTATGTATCAATGCTCTGCCACCTAATGGTCTAAAGATGCAGAGTTATCTGGTTTTTAAAATAATTTAAATTGTTGTGAGTTGAAAGCGGTGGATTGTAATAATATGGGTGTATTTAAGTCGGAAAATTGCTCAAATACAACTTTAACTGGGCCTAATGTTTAATAGGGAGGGGTAAGTTATTGCTTAAAGTGTGTAAGGATATGCTCTCTATTTTAAGGTATAATTTGTTTTTTATAGTATAAATACTTTTGATTCTCTTTTAGTCCTTGATATTGAAATATTCCCTTAGATCTCAAATAGCTGTTGTATTAGGCGCATTATTATTATCTGTTTTTGTTATATATGCCATTTATGAACTTACTTTTTTAGCTGTACAGAGCTTTGGCATTGCAGTTGTAAATGTTATTCCAGATACCTCAATAGATGTTATCTGGTTCTTTTTTTTAATTTGTTTAACAGGCACATTATTCCCTTTTTTCCTGTTTATAGGCTGGTTACTTAGAACAAAAGTAAGACGAGAATGTCCTGATAAGCTACCTTTTGTATCCATTATTATTCCAGCATTTAACGAGCAGGAAACCGTCAGTAAAAGTATTGAATGTGCTTTAGCCCAGAACTACCCTGAATTTGAAATTATTGTTGTCGATGATGGGTCCTCAGATTTTACGCCGCTTTTAATTAATCATCCGGATGTTACCTCTGTTTCTTTACCTCAAAACCAAGGTAAAGCTAATGCTGTTAATTTGGCTGTTGCCAAAGCAAAAGGGGAGTATATTTTATTTTCAGATTCGGATTCACACCTACACCCGGATGCTATTAAGCATCTTATTGGTTATTTTAATACCTCAAAAATAGGGGCTGTCTCCGGACAGTTAATCGTTAGGCAAAAACGGGGTTTTGTTGCTCTGTGGCAGACGATTGAATATATTTTTGGTCAGGCAGTTGTAAAAATTGCCCAGTGCGGTAGCGGTTCATCAATTACGGTATGTCCTGGGCCTATTTGTATTTATCGACGTAAACTTTTGCTATCACTGGGGGGCTTTAAAGATCGAACCATTGTAGAAGATTTTGATTTAACTCTGGAAGTCATTGCTGCAGGTTACGAGGTGATTTATGAACCAAGGGCATTGGCCTGGACATCAACACCCGAAACATTCTCTACTTTAGGTCGTCAGCGAACACGTTGGTATAGAGGGAACTTACAAGTGTTTCAGGTGCATAGGGATTTATTATTTAACACTAAATATGGGGCCTTAGGTGTATTTTGGATGCCCTATTTATTATTAATTGGTTTCGGGGGGGCTGTCCTTGAAGCTATTATTTATTTATGTTTTCCGTTCGTATTGTATTTTTCAGCTTCACCTCTTGATATAACGTTGTTTGGTGTATTGCTATTTGTTATTTTTGAAATAGTGACTGTTATGCAATACATCTTTGTTTTGTACCTGGATAAAAACTTACATTTGTCTTTAATTATTGCCGCTTGTTGTATGAAACCCTATCAAATATTTTTAACCTGGATTCGTTTAGTTGCGCTTTATCGTGAATTTAGAAAGGAGAAAGTAACATGGTGATATTATCATCCAGATTAAGATTTATATTGTTCGCTTTATTATTCTTTAACACATCGATAGTTAATGCGACGGCGCCTGTTTTGCTGACTTTTGATACTGAAAAAGCAAATGATGAAAAGTATTTAAAACAACTTGATATTAAAGTGCCCGCAACTTATTTTTTCTTAGGTAAGTTTATTGAACAGCATTCAGACTTTGTAACTGAAATATCTAAAAATAACACAGTAGGCGCGCATGGATATAGTCATAAAAACCTGACAGAGCTTTCTACGTCTGAGCTTCATCAGGAGCTGATGTTAACAAAAGTTCTGCTAGAAAATGCGACTGGAAAAGCACCTAAATGGTTTAGAGCTCCCTTTCTTGCTTATAACGAAGAGGTATTAAATCAGCTTAAAGCGCTTGGTTTTTTGTATGATAGTTCTGAACAGGAGCCTTGGGCAAAACAATATACCTTGTTGGAAATGCCAGTTTCAGGTGAGGCGGGAACAGATGATTTAGTTTCTGATTATGGTGTGTTTGTTCGTGATAAGTTATCGGATGAACAGGCACTTGACTGGTACAAACAGCAGTATTTAATACGAGCGGAAACGGGTCGGCCAATGGTTTTTTTATTGCACCCATCTATTATTATTGAACATAAAGAAGTGTTATGGCAGTTTATTGATTTTGTTCAGTCTCAAGGTGGATCATTTATTAGCAGTGAGCAATGGATTGAAAAGGTATTTAGTAAAACTGCAAAAAGAGTGGGTGTCTGGGTCGATTTAAGTGTCGGTGAGCATAAGGTTGATCAGCTGGTTGCAGATATTAAACGAATTGGTGTGACTGATGTTTTTTTAATGGCCAAAGATCATGATGGGCATACCTATTTTAAAACGTCGGCTGAAGAAAAAGCAGATGATATATTTGGTGATCTTCATCAAGCTATACAACAGGCAGGTATTAAAGTCCATGCCTGGTTACCGGCTTTATTAAATCCTGCGGTTGCGCAATTACATCCTGAATGGGCCATGATGCAAGATAACGGTGCAAGGTCTATTAATTGGTTATCTCCATTTAACCCTGAAGTAAAATTTTTACTAACTGAAACAGTTAAGGATTTACTGAAAAATTATGAATTAGATGGCATACATTTAGATTATATTCGTTACCCTGATCAGGGGCATGGCTATTCTGATGCTTCTATTAATGGTTTTGTTTCTCTGCATAAAGAAAAAAAAATTGATAAAACTAAATTGTTGTCAGCACATTATTCCGATTGGGTTGGTTGGAGAGAACAAGGGATTAGTCAATTAGTTAAAAGCGTTAAAGAGACTATTAACCAGTTTAGCAACAGCCAAATAGAATTATCAGCGGCTCTAATTGCTGAGGCAGCAATTTCTGCTGATACCCAGGCTAAGTATGGGCAAAATTATCGTGCACTGGCAAAGCCGCTTGATTTAGTTATCCCGATGGCTTATTTCAAAGGAGAGCGTAGAACTGTTGAGTGGATTTCTAAGGTGATTACTTCAGCTCACTATCGAATTGGGGACACCAAGTTGTTAATGGGGCTTGCCGCTTATCAACAGCCAAAGGAATGGAAAATCACCAATAAAGAATTTGAGAACTCAATCAAAATAGCTGAAAAAGGGACTGATGGACTTGTTTTTTATAATTACCTTAATCTATTTGGTCGAGGAAGTGACTCATCCTGGGATATGAATGCAGACAATGTTCAATTTTTGGCTGAGCATTTTTCTGTCAATAAAGCATTAGCTGATAAGCCGTTTATAGCATCTGTGATTGAAGAAAATTTTGATGTTCTTCAGCGTAAAGACACGCAATTACTATTGATAGGATTGTTATTCGTTTTTTTGATATTAATATTTGTTGTCTATTTAATTAGGAAAAAAGGCTTACATGGTCAGGACTTTAGTCTGACTAGTCATAGTAGCGATGATTTAAATTTAGCAACGGTGAATTTTTCAGAGATAGAAGAAAAGATTGATTCAGGTAGAAATATCAAAGCAAATACCTTTGTAGAAATTTCGACCATTTTAAAGCAGATCGGTCCACAAAGAATTTCTCGTTTTAGACAGGTTTATTTGCTAGAAACTTTAATAGAAACCTCCAAATCTGTTAACGATGTGATAAAGGTTATTACCAGCCATGGGGATACTTATAGCAGCTTAAGACGGATTGAAGAGGCTGGTTTATTGGGTTATTTAGAAATTGATAATGACAGTCAGGTGAGTATTACAGATTTAGGTCTTAAGTTAATCAAGCAAGGTACAGAGGATGGCTATAGCAAGGGGTTAATCGATTTTCTAGATAGCAGGTTAAGTGAAAATATAGTTATCAGTTGTTCTCGCTGTGATGCTAAGACGCTAGGGCATTGGTTTTGGATGTCATTTGAATGTTCGGGTTGCCACCATAAATCTGCTGTAGCAAAAGCGCCTAATATCTTTGTTAAGAAATGAGATTTAATTCGACTGTCATATTTATTACATTATCTACTCCTTCTTTTGGGTCGCTTGCTTTTGATTTACCGTCTATGGCAACACCAGGCTCAATGTGGGGGGATGTGAGATTTCCATCTTCTGAACAGCGCGAGGACAGAGATAACCTGATTCTGGAAGGCGCTATTGAACAAGGGGTTGATTTATTTGAAATCGCTGAGAAAACGCCTGTCACAGCCTTTGTCAGCTTAAACTATACGCTGGATTCAGAGAAATTTGACTACAATAATAAAACCAAATTTGGTTTTGGATTTAAAATTCGTCATTTTTTAACTGATAGTATTGTTATTGATATGGGAGCCAAATATGAGTTGGATCATCGATTAGAGTCAAATGATGATAGAGATGGTTTTCAAGGTTTTACTAACTGGTTTGGCTCCTGGTCTCCTGAACTGCTGCAATATACCGATGAAAGTGGGCAAAGTTTTCCTTTGTCATACCCTGGTTTTACCTGGGGAGGATTAAGATACCCTGGTTCTCAAGATAAAGATGAGGAATATGACTTGATTCTTGAGGGGGCACTGGAGCAAGGTATTGATTGGGTTGCAGTAGAAAATGTGATTTTTAATACCTTTTTTAAGTTGAAATATGTGGTTGATAACCAAGACTATGCCTGGAATAATTCGGTAACCTATGGCGCGGGCAGTAAACTTAAAATCCCCATTGCTAACTCTGGCATCGTGCAATTTGGCGTACAATTTAGTCAAAATAAACGGCTTATCAGTGGTAGAACTGAAGATGATGTTATCTTCTTCCTGAACTGGTCTTTCTGGTGGGATCCAGGTGTAGATATTCTTGCAATTTAATAGCTTAACTTTATAGCTGGTTTTTTTCTAAATGACGAAGAACAAACTGCATGTAAAGTAAAATCTTGTCTCATATTATAGGATGTGCTGACGAGAGGAAGCGCATCATCCCAAAAAGATGCGCTTCGTTCCTCTGCACATCCTATATCCCCTTATTATAGCGATATCCCAGATTGTAGGAGCGTCCGCCCTCGGCGCGATTTAAAATACAGGCTGTTGCTCACAATAATGGGTAGTTAAATTGTTGGGGCAAAGCCTAAAATAGACACTGGATTTATAAGGGTATTGATAGTTGAATTGAAGTTATGTATGCTGAGAGTCAAGCGTTTTATTATCATGACAGGGATTTACGATGAATACCAAACCTAGCGATATAACTGACCCCGCCAATCTACAGTCCCATGATCGAGGGACAGGGGCTGTTCGTAACTTTCACCCCGTTTATAAAGACTATCTGCCGCCATGTAATAATGCTTGCCCTGCGGGGGAAGATATTCAAGGCTGGCTGGCTTTAGTTCAGAGTGGTGACTACCAGCAAGCCTGGCAATTATTAATGAAGGACAATCCACTGCCAGCTGTTCATGGGCGGGTTTGTTACCATCCTTGTGAAACTCAGTGTAACCGTGAGCAACTGGACAGCTCTGTTAGTATTCATGCTGTAGAACGTTTTTTGGGCGACAAGGCATTAGCCGAAGGTTGGAAGATCAGTCCTGATAGAGAAAGCTCTGGAAAGCGAATATTAATTATTGGTGCAGGCCCTAGCGGCTTATCAGCGGCTTATCATCTGGCACGACAAGGGCATAAAGTTGTAATTTATGAAGCTGGCCCTGTCGCAGGTGGCATGATGCGATTTGGAATTCCCGCTTATCGTTTACCGAGAGAAGAGCTGGATCAGGAAATCCGTAGAATTGAAAGCTTAGGGGTAGAGATCGAATTAAACCGAAAAGTAGAGAACCTGATAGCAGATAAACAACAGGGAAACTTTGATGCGGTGTTTGTTGCTATTGGTGCCCATTTAAGCAAAAGGGTTGATATTCCTGCACGAGATGCCACAAAAATGCTGGATGCAGTGAGTTATTTACAAAGTGCATCAGCAGGCAATGCTCCGCTGTTAGGACGTAAAGTTGCTATCTATGGCGGCGGAAATACCGCGATGGATGCAGCCCGAACGGCTAAACGTCTGGGTGCAGAAGAAGCTTTGATTATTTATCGTAGAGACCGGGAGCACATGCCTGCCCATAGTTTTGAAGCGGATGAGGCATTGGAAGAAGGGGTGAAGATCAACTGGTTGCGATCAATCAAGGAAATGGATGAAGGTTCTATCAAAGTAGAGATCATGGAATTGAATGAGGAGGGTCGACCTCAGCCCACAGGAAGATATGAAACGCTGGAAGCTGATTCACTTATCATGGCCGTTGGACAGGAAACCGATAGCCAATTTTTACGAGCAGTAGAGGCTATTGAATTTCAATCTGATGGAACGGTCATTGTTGGCCCTGAAATGATGACAGGGGCAGCAGGGATTTTTGCCGGTGGGGATATGGTGCCCAGTGAACGCACCGTGACCACCGCGGTAGGACATGGAAAAAAAGCCGCCAGATATATTGATGCCTGGTTGCTAGATGAACGTTATACCCCAGCCGCAAAACATGAGCTGGTTGATTATCAGCAATTGAACCTTTGGTATGTTACTGAAGCCGATAAAACTGAGCAAGCCTCTTTATCGACCCAGCAGAGGCAAGAAAATTTTAGTGAAATTGTTGCAGGTCTAAGTGTTAAAGACGCTACCTTCGAAGCGCAACGCTGCTTTTCATGTGGTAACTGTTTTGAATGTGATGGCTGTTATGGAGCCTGTCCTGAGAAGGCGGTTATTAAATTGGGTCCTGGAAACCGCTATAAATATAATTATGATTTATGTACGGGTTGCGCGGTTTGTTTTGAGCAGTGTCCATGTCATGCGATAGAAATGGTTGATGAAAAGGACTTTAAACAAGGCCTATCGACAGCAGGGAAGGGAGAATAACATGACTGATAACAAGATGGTAACAATTGATGCCAATGAGGCGGTTGCTTATATTGCCTATCGAATCAATGAAGTGTTTGCAATTTATCCGATAACGCCCTCCACAGGTATGGCTGAATTGGCAGATCAATGGGCTAATGAAGGTAAACCCAATATTTGGGGTAATATCCCTCTGGTTGCAGAAATGCAAAGTGAAGGAGGGGCAGCGGGAGCGGTACACGGAGCCTTGCAAACAGGCGCTTTAAGTACCACCTTTACCGCATCTCAGGGATTGTTATTGATGATCCCCAATATGTACAAAATTGCAGGCGAACTCACTCCGACTGTTTTTCATGTGGCGGCACGGGCAATTGCTACCCAGGGCTTATCTATTTTTGGTGATCATTCCGATGTGATGGCGGTACGCAGTACGGGGTTTGCGTTACTTGGTTCCAGTTCTGTACAAGAAGCCCATGATATGGCCTTAATTGCACAGGCTGCAACGCTGCAAAGTCGAATTCCATTTTTACATTTTTTTGATGGTTTTCGTACCTCTCACGAAGTTAATAAAATTGAATTATTAACGGAACAACAAATCAAGGAAATGATTGATGATGAATGGGTGCATGCCCATCGTTCGCGTGCTTTAAATCCAGATAATCCTTTTATTCGAGGCACTGCGCAAAACCCTGATGTATTTTTCCAGTCCAGAGAAACGGTTAATCCGTTTTATGCAAAAGTGCCAGAAATAGTCCAGAGCACCATGGATAGGTTTGCCAAAATAGCCGGGCGACAATACCATTTATTTGAATATACTGGTGCTGAAGATGCAGAAAAACTGATTGTTATTATGGGGTCCGCCGCAGAAACCGTGAAGCAAACTGTTGATGCGCTGCTTGCTAAAGGGGAAAAAGTCGGGCTTATCCATGTACGACTTTATTTACCTTTTGCGGCTGAATTATTTTTACAAAGTTTACCTGGCAGCATAAAGAAAATTGCTGTGCTGGATAGGACTAAATCACCAGGCGCAACAGGTGAGCCTTTGTTTCAAGATGTACTTTATTCTCTTGCTGAAGGTT
>Ga0209494_1000766_pt1 | contig 14305 bp, 14 predicted proteins | sample EN1Hudseemescosm_FD_184628 | JGI IMG/M metagenome (GOLD analysis project Ga0209494, IMG submission 184628) | Methane-oxidizing microbial communities from mesocosms in the Hudson Canyon - EN1B Hudson Canyon (SPAdes) (version 2) | ecosystem: Environmental > Aquatic > Marine > Cold seeps | place... | reverse complement strand
ACTTAATTGGGGATGACCCTGAAGTTTTTTTAACAGAGCAGTTTAATTCAATTGATATTGACACGCCTTTTGATCTCGAATGGGCAAGAGCTATGTATAATTTTAAGTTAACCCCATGAGTAGTGATAAAAAGAAAGTTGTGATAGTTGGAGGCGGGACTGCCGGCCTAATAATAGCTAATAATTTACAAGACTACTTTGATGTTATTGTTATTGAAAAAAGCCAATATAAAAAATATCCAAAAATATACAGCCCTCCTTTATTAATTGGTCTTTTATTTAGAAGTAAGAGATTGAAATATCTGTCTAAAAGAAACTTTATATTGTCAGATGGGCGTCATATTCCATTCTTCGAATCAAATGTGTTTGGTGGTGCGTCAGTTATTAATGGTTGTGTGCACATGCTTGGCAGTCAAACTCGTTGGTCTTCTATCCTTAAAAAATTTGATTCGAATTATGAGGAGTTGATTGATAGTTATAAAAAATTATATTCACTAGATTCAAAAGTTAATAACAAAATCATTTTGTCACAGTCTTACCAAAATATAATTGACAAGGCATTTGTCAAAACATTAAATAAATTGGGTATACCTAAAGGAGACACCAATTTTTCTGATGTTGAATCTTGCGGCTCTATTTATAACACGGTTAGAAGTTTTTTTCGTACGTCGGTAATATCTCTTATTAATAAAAATGGCTTCAAATACCATATTAGGGAGTGTGTTGAAGGTTTGTTATATAACGATTCACAAGTGGTCGGGGTGACAACAAACGTAAGAAAGATTAATTCAGACTATGTGATCTTATCTGGGGGGGTTATAGGCACTTGTAGCCTCTTGTTGAGAGAAAGCATTAGGCTTGAGGAAAAAGGTAATGACATTCTGAAAGGTTTTTCTTTTGGTAAAGGTATACAAGACCATACAAATCTGAGGATTAATGTTTTAACAAATAAAAATATTGGTTCATTAAATGAAATTTCTAATAGTTTTTATCAGAAATTAACATTACTTATTAAGCACTTTACCGGACAACCTACGTTAATGAAAGGCACGGGCGCAACGTCTGCCGTTCATTTAGATCTTGATAAAGATGGAGAGGTTGATACAAGAATTCAAATAGTTCAATTTAGTGAAACTGGGCGGCATGGTAGTGATGGTAAGTTTTTTAGTAGCCAACCAGGATTTTCACTCTCGATTACTGCTATTAATCCAGAGTCTAAAGGAAGGATTACGTTAGATGGCTCTAATAATTATGTTGACCCAATGTTTTTATCATCGAAAAAAGATGTAGAACTTCTAAAGTTAGCATTGGAATTTGGATTGAAATTACTTAGATCAAGTCCTATAAAAAATCATGTTCTAAAAATAGATGACGAAGAGAATATTGAATACAATCCAGAAAAATATATTATTAATAATGTATTTAGTGGGCATCATTTGATTGGTGGGGTGCATAATGCTATAAATTCAGATTTTGGAGTAAATAACACAAAGGGGTTGTATGTATGTGATGCTAGTGTATTTGATGGGTATGCAGCAAGTAATATTCACTCTTCAGTTGTATTAATTGCTGATATATTTTCTAACAAATTCATTGTAAAAAATAAAGGGGGATAGGTGCCAGGTTTTGAGTTAATTGGGGAGGAAGAGCGAAAGGCGGTTAATGATTTATTTGATGATGGAGGGATACTTTTTGCACATGGTTTTGATAATATGCGTAACGATAGGTATCACGTTAGAGAGTTTGAAAGACAATTTGCAGATTATTTAGGCGTTAAATATGCCCAAGCTGTGTCATCTGGCACTGCTGCGTTAAAGATTGCTTTGGTAGCTCTTGGCGTAAAGCCTGGGGATGAAGTTATTACTCAAGCGTTTACCTTTATTGCAACAGCTGAAGCAATTATTGATGTTGGAGCAAAGCCTGTGTTTGTAAATATTGATGAAACTCTTAATATGGACCCTAATGAGCTTGAGTCGGTCATAACTGACAAAACTACCGCTATCATTCCTGTGCATATGCTTGGCGTTGCTACTGAGCAAGACAAAATTCATGCAATTGCAAAGAAGTACAACATACCGGTTTTAGATGATGCCTGTGAATCATTAGGGGCAGAATGGGGTAGTGAAAAGCTTGGAGCTCAGTCTGATATTTCTGCATGGAGTTTTGACGCAGGTAAAACAGTGATTGCGGGTGAAGGCGGCATGATTACCACTAATGATAGAGAGTTATATTTGTTGGCTCGTGAGTATCATGACCATGGTCATATGAATAATACAAATCTACCTCGCGGAAGAGATACCCATCGAATTCATGGGTTCAATTATCGTATGACAGAAATACAAGGAGTAATCGCCAAAGTACAACTAACAAAGTTGGATTATATTGTTAAGAAAAATAGGAAAAATTATTCAATTATTGAATCAGTACTTAGAGGGAAAAAAGGCATAAAAACTAGGAGGATACCAAAAAAATGTAATCCACTTTGTGATACATTAATTATTCAATTTGAAGATATTAACAAGGTAAGTAACTTTTTAAAAAATCTTACAGCAAGTAATATAGGAACTAAAAATGTTCCCGATGCAATAGAGTGGCATTTTGCAAAATACTGGACTCACATTCTTCCTCTAATTGGGAAAAGCAAAGGTGAGTTAGAGTGTTTATTAAAACCTTCAAGTGAAATAATAGAGCGATGTGTGGCTCTTCCAATTATGGTAAAAACGAGTAGTGAAGAAGTAGAAAAAATAGCAGAAAAAGTGAGTAATCTAATATAAATATCCAAGTTATAGCATTTCTAATAATTTGATTTTGAATATAGTTTTACTTTTTTTAAAATTCAATCAAGTAGTTTAAAGGAATAATGCAATGACCAATAGAGAAACATCCAATAAAGTATTCATTGAGTGTTTTTGCACCAAAGAATTAAACAAATTGTTTTGAATTTAATAGCTAGATGAAAATATTTTTTTTAATAGATGCCTCTTTTTCGGAAAGAGATTTTAATAGGTTTGGGATAGATGTATTCATTAGGAATAATATCCAAGTATGTTTATGGGACTTTAGTCCCTTGAGGGGGGGTAACAAAATCTCTACACTTGGGTTTGAGGAGACTGTTAGCTATCAAAAAGTGAATCACTACACTTTTAAAGACTTTAAAGAGTTAAATAAAAAGATTATGGAGATTGACAAGGCCTTTGTAATTGATCAAAGATCTGCGGTTTATGAAAAGCATACGACTTGTTGGTTTCAAGATAATGGGGGAATTATAGTACAACTCGAACAAGGGATGACACCATTATCAATATGGAAACCTTCAATAAGAGATAAATTTATAATTTTATGCAATTATGTGATTAAACATGGCCTTAAACAAACAATATTAAAAAGTGTTAAATATTTTTCTCGTCATTTTTATGGGCATAATAAAGTAAGGTGCTGTGATGTCAAAGTTTCTTCTGGGAGTGCTTCAACGTCAGTTAATGGAGCGTTTGAGATCAGGTCTCATTCATTAGATTATGATTTGTATCTTCGAGCGCGAGACAAAAACAATAATGGTAAGGGGTACGTGGTGTTTTTGGATAATGGGATGGTTCGCCACCCTGATTACGATAAGCACGGGCTTTCAGCTTATTGCACAAATGAAATCTATTATCCATTATTAAGATCCTTTTTTAGTAAGGTTGAAGAGCAAACTGGTTTGCCTGTTATAGTATCAATCCATCCTCGCCTAATAATTAATGATGATTTGTTTTCTGAGTACGGGAACAGGGAGCTTTTGTCTGGAAATTCTGCGGAATTAGTGAGAGATGCCAAATTAGTGTTGGCTCATGATACTACTGCAATTAGTTTTGTAGCTTTGTGGCGCATACCACTGATAATTATTACAACTGATCAGATTGAAAAATCGATATATTCTGCAATGGAAGCTATAACTAAAATCCTTAAAACTACAAGAATAAACCTTAACAATTCATATGATGGTGTGGATTTTCTTGAGGTTTCTCAGGAACCAATTCTTCAATATAATCATTATGTGGAACAACTTATTAAATGGGATGGCTCTCCTGATCAAAATAGTACTGAAATATTAATTAAAGGTTTAAAAGAATATGTTTAATAACGCTATCATTTTAATAACTGGGGGCACAGGATCCTTTGGAAAAAAATATACTCAAATTATTCTCGAAAAATACAAGCCTAAAAAAGTAATTATTTTTTCGAGGGACGAATTAAAGCAGTTCGAAATGCAACAAATATTTAACGATCCTTGTATGCGTTATTTTATCGGCGATGTTAGAGATTTGGCTCGTGTCGAAGAGGCGATGGAGGGTGTTGATTATGTTATTCATGCAGCAGCAATGAAACAAGTTCCAGCTGCTGAATACAATCCTATGGAATGCATCAAGACAAATATTTATGGTGCTGAGAATGTTATTAAGGCGTCAATAATAAATAATGTAAAGAAAGTTATTGCGCTTTCAACAGATAAAGCTGCAAATCCAATTAATTTATATGGCGCAACAAAATTAGCTTCGGATAAATTGTTTGTATCAGCTAATAATATGGTTGGTAGCAAAGAAGTTCGATTTTCAGTAGTTCGTTACGGCAATGTAGTTGGATCCCGTGGGTCGGTAGTGCCATTTTTCCAAAAATTAATTGCTGAAGGCGCAACTGAGTTACCAATAACACATGTTGACATGACACGATTTATAATTACTTTGCGTGCAGGTGTTGAGTTTGTATTGAAAGATTTTGAGAGAATGCAAGGTGGTGAAATCTTTATTCCTAAGATTCCATCTATATATATTACTGAGCTTGCTAAAGCATTGGCACCAGATTTAGGCCATAAAATTGTGGGTGTTAGGCCTGGTGAAAAGCTACATGAGATTATGTGCCCTTCTGATGATAGTCATCTAACAGTAGAGTTTGGTGATCATTATGTGATTCGCCCCACCATTCAATTCAACCACGAAGTTGATTTCACGAAAAACTCTCTTGGAGAAGTGGGTAAGAGCGTTGAACAAGGTTATGAATACAATTCTGGCACCAACACTGAATGGCTGCAACTTGAAGAGTTTTTACAAATGGTTGATGATGCGGATTTTACTTAGATTGTGATTCCTTACGGTAAGCAAGACATTAATCAAGCTGATATAAGCTCGGTTATAGATGTTTTACAGTCTGATTTCCTAACCCAAGGCCCACAAGTTCCTTTATTTGAAAAATCAGTTGCTGAGTATTGTGGTGCGGATTTTGGTGTTGCGGTAAATAGTGCAACCTCAGCTTTGCATATTGCATGTCTATCTTTAGGTCTTGGAAAAGGTGACTGGCTCTGGACCAGCCCAAATTCCTTCGTCGCATCTGCAAATTGTGGTTTATATTGCGGAGCAAAGATTGATTTTGTAGATATTGATCCGCAAACGTACAACTTATCTGTTATAGAATTAGAGAAAAAATTAATTCAGGCTAAACAAGAAAACAAACTTCCACGGGTTTTGATACCGGTGCATTTTGCCGGACAATCTTGTGATATGATGAAAATCCATACTCTTGGTCAAGAGTATGGGTTTAAGATTATTGAAGATGCTTCGCATGCCATTGGTGGCAAGTATTTAAATCGATCGATTGGTGGTTGTCAATATTCTGATATTACTGTTTTTAGCTTCCATCCAGTTAAGATTATAACCACCGCAGAAGGTGGGTTAGCAACTACCAATTCGAAAGAACTCGCCGAAAAAATGCAGCTCTTTCGTAGTCATGGTATTACACGCGACAAGAGTTTGATGACAAGATATTCTGATGGCGATTGGTTTTATCAGCAAGTTGATTTGGGGTTTAATTATCGTATGACCGAACTGCAGGCTGCATTAGGTATTAGTCAAATGCAGCGGCTTGATGAGTTTGTTGCTAAGCGTCACATTCTTCAAGAAAGATATGAACTGCTATTAAGTGGTTTGCCAATAATAGGACCTTACCAAGATAAAGATAGTTATTCTGCATTGCACTTGTACCCTATTCAAATAGGTTTGAATGAAGTGAATAAAAACCGTGAACAAATTTTCAATGTGCTTAGAGAAAATGGCATCGGTGTAAATGTGCACTATATTCCCATTCACACTCAGCCATATTATTTTCAGTTTGGGTTTAGTGAAGGGGATTTTCCTAATTCAGAATCTTACTATAGTAGAGCAATAAGTATTCCTTTATTCCATACTATGACAGCAGAACAGCAAGATGAAGTGTTAGACGTATTGAAGCAGGTACTGTAATGAATATATGTGTGATACCAGCAAGAGGTGGAAGTAAACGTATTCCAAGAAAAAACATTAAAGAATTCCAGGGTAAGCCAATGATTGCATATTCTATTGAAGCAGCCCTTAAAAGTAATTGTTTTAGTCAAGTCATTGTTTCTACTGAAGATGATGAGATTTCAGAGGTTGCCCAAAAATATGGTGCTCACGTTCCATTTGTTAGGCCTGATGAGTTGTCTAATGATTATGTTGGCACTACCCCAGTTATAAAGCATGCCATTGAGTGGATGGAGGGTAATAACAATCATATTGAGAATGTTTGTTGTTTATATGCAACTGCGCCATTTGTTCAGCCCCAAGTTATATCAAAAGCTCTCGAGAAATTGCAAGAATCGAAGGCTGGCTATTGCTTTAGTGCGACAAGCTTTGCTTTTCCAATTCAAAGGGCAATAAAGATTGTTCAGGGTGATAGAGTAGATATGTTTTATCCAGAACACTTTAGTGCACGATCTCAAGATTTGGAGGAAGCTTACCATGATGCTGGGCAGTTTTATTGGGGTAAAGCGCAAGCTTTTAAAGATGAGTTACCGCTTTTTTCTGAAGTGGCAACTCCTTATGTTCTTCCAAGGTATTTAGTACAAGATATTGACACAATAGAGGACTGGATAAGGGCGGAGGTTATGTACAAAGTTTTGCAAGAAACTAAAACATTGTCGTGAAGGTCGTTTTTCGAGTTGACGCTTCTTTGCAAATGGGTGCAGGCCATGTAATGCGTTGTCTGACCTTAGCTAACGAATTAATAGAACAAAATCATGAAGTTGTTTTTATTTGTAGAAAGTTAACGGGCAATCTGATCTTATCAATTAAGTATCCAGTATTGGTATTGCCCAAAAATGATAATTTTCAGTCAGATGATTTGTACTCAAATTGGTTGGGTGCAACACAGGGGCAAGATGCAGAGCAAACAACTAAAGCTATTCCTAAAAATACAGATTTATTGATTGTTGATAGTTATGCTTTAGATGAAATATGGCATAAGAAATTAAGACCATATACAATAAAAATTATGGTAATTGATGATTTAGCAGACAGACAATTTGATTGCGATGTATTGTTAAATCAGAATCTAAGTGTTAAGAGAAATAATTATAAAGACAAAGTTCCAAATGAGTGTGAGCTGTTGTTGGGTTGTGATTATGCGTTATTAAGGCCGGAGTTCTCAAATCTAAGAGAAAGAGCATTAGAAAAAAGAAAAAATACCAAAGAAATTAAAAATATTTTAATTAGTGTGGGCGGCAGTGATTCTGAAAATATAACTTATGATATTTTACAAGACATCTGTGGTGATTTGAATATTGTGGTTGTTTTAGGAAGTTCATCACCACATCATAAAATGATTAAAAGATATGCCGAGAACAATAAAAATATTAAGGTCATTGTCGACGCTAACAATATGTCAGAGTTAATGTTTGATGCTGATTTGGCAATTGGTGCTGGGGGTTCTACTTCATGGGAGAGGTGTTGCTTGGGTTTGCCAACATTAATATATATCTTGGCAGAAAATCAAAGAAAAATAGCAGAGAATTTAGAGCGGTTAAATGCAGTTAAAATCATGGGTAACTTGAAAGTAGATTTACAAAATATTTTAAATGATTTTTCCTCTTGGCAAGCCATGTCAGAAAAAGCGCAAACTATTTGTGACGGACTAGGTGTTAAAAGGATAAAAATATGATTAAAATAAATAACCAAGAATTAAAGAATTACGGCAAGCCTTTTGTTGTTGCAGAAGCGGGGATAAACCATAATGGAGAACTGATTAAAGCCTTAAAAATGATAGAAGTTGCAAAGCAATCAGGTGTTGATGCGGTGAAATTTCAAACTTTTAGAGCAGAAGAATTTTGTGGCGATAAAACTCAAATGTTTACTTATCAATCACAGGGTAAGGAAATAATAGAGCCTATGCTTGATATGTTCAAACGCTATGAATTTGATTATGATGAATGGTTTCAAATCAAGCAAAAATGTGATGATGAAAATATTTTATTTCTATCAACCCCACAAAACCGTTCTGATTTAGACCTATTATTAGAATTAGGATTGCCAGCAATTAAGGTGGGTTCTGATGACTTTTCAAACTTACCATTATTAGAAGATTATGCAAAAACAAAATTGCCAATGATTGTATCTTGTGGCATGTCTGATTTAGCAGAAGTGTATCAAGCGCTTGATGTGATTGGATCATTCGAAGGGTATCCAACGATTTTATTGCTTTGTACGTCACAGTATCCAACGCCATTAGAGGATGTGAATTTATTAAAACTCAAGACGCTAGCCAGTGCTTTTCCTGATTTGGTTCTAGGGTTCTCCGATCATACAAAAGGAAGTTTGGCTTCATCTTTAGCGGTTGCTTTTGGTGCTGTTTTTTTTGAAAAGCACTTCACATTGGATAATAACTTAGCAGGACCTGATCATTGGTTCTCTGAGAATCCTGAGAGTTTAAAGGATTGGGTTAAGTCAATTCACCAGTCCTATCAGATTATGGGTAATGCTTTAGTCCGACCAACTTCAAAAGAATTAGAAATGCGAAAACTTGCAAGGCGTAGTATCGTTGTTTTAAAAGATATCAAGCAAGGTGATAAACTTACTGAAGAGAATATTGGATTAAGAAGGGCAGGTAATGGAATAGCACCTATTTTCCTAAAAGATATGTTGGGTTCTTTTGCGTCTCAAGATTTGGTTGAAGGAAATTTAATGCAATTTAAAAATGTTCAATAAAATAATTCAAAAAATATTTACTAAGCTTACTACCTTCAAAGCCAACCCCTACCACCCTTTGGTTTGGATAAATGGAAATCCTAAGATAGGTGAGAATGTCGTTATATCTGGGTTCTCTGAGATAAATGCTAATCATGTAAATGTTACTATTGGTGACAATTGTGACATAGCCTCGTTTGTTGCTATAAATGCAGCGGATTCACATAAGAAGTGTCTTGGTCTATCAGATGAAATAGAAAGAAAAGACATTGTGATAGGCAACAATGTTTTTATAGGTTCCCATAGCGTTATTAAAGGCGGTGCAAATATAGGCAATTACTGTGTTATTGGAGCAGGTACAATTGTTGAGGGAGTTAATATACCCGACTATTCCTTAGTTGTTGGGAATCCTATGACTATTAAGAAGGGTTACTATAAAAAGTGATCGCGCATAATAAGCCCACTTTAGGGAAACAAGAGCAGAAAGCGGTTTCAAAAGTGCTTGAGTCTGGCTATATTATTCAGGGTTTAGAAGTTGAAAAGTTTGAAAATGAGCTTTGTGAATTTTTGGGTTTGCCGGAACGGCATGCAGTTGCTTTATCTAGTGGGACATCTGCATTATTCATGGCACTTTGGGTCTTAGATGCTAAAAATAAAACTATCGCAATGCCTGTTTATGTGTGTTCAGCATTACGCAATGCAGTGGCTATGGCTCAAGCAAAAGAAGTTCTAATTGATAATGCAATGGATAGTCCTAATATATGTTTAAAGCAGTTAAAAAAGAGTCATGCAGATATTGCCATTGTTCCTCATCTGTTTGGTTTGCCAAATGATATTCAGGATATTGTAAATATAGACGTTATTGAGGATTGTGCTCAATCGTTAGGGGCTTTGGTTGGTAATAAAAAAACAGGAATAATCGGTAAAGCTGGTATATTTTCGTTTTATGCAACAAAGCTAATGACATCTGGCGGACAAGGTGGAATGTTTGTTTCAAAAGATAAGAGTCTGGTTGATAAAGTTAGAGATTATCGTGAGTTTGATTGTCGAAGAGATAAAAAAAACAGATTTAATTTTCAGATGACAGATGTTCAGGCGTCTATTGGTAGAGTTCAGTTGAAACAATTACCTGATTTTCTAGAAAGGAGACAAGAAATATTTACAATGTATAAGGAGTTAGGTTTAGATTTAATAGAAAGTAAAAGTAATACATCCGTGTATTATCGTGCTGTAATAAGAGTTAACAACCCTTTAGAAGTTAAAGAGAAATTATTAAAACAAAGTATTAAAACAATAATACCCATTGAGGAATGGGAGTTACTGGATAATGCTCCAAAATATAAGAATGCCTACCATTTAACTCAAACAACTTTATCTTTGCCCATTTATCCTTCATTAGCAAATAAAGATATTTTAAATATTTTCAATCAATTAAATAAAGCGATTAAATGATCTTAACTGCGCATCAGCCAACTTATTTGCCCTGGCTAGGGACATTTCATAAAATTATATTGGCAGACATGTTCTGTTTTTTTGATATTGTTCAGTATCAAAAAAGAGAATGGGATAATAGAAATAAAATATATTCCCATAACGGAGAATTAATGCTCAGTGTCCCAATTAAATCACAAAAACATTTTGATAGAACTATTGGAGAAATTGAAGTCAATAATGAGATTGATTGGGCAGGAAAACAATATAAGTCAATTTTTTTAAATTATAAAAATCATCCTTTTTTTGACAATCATAGACCTTTCTTAGAGGATATGTATCTTAATCAGAAATGGGATAGGCTGGTTGATTTAAATGTTTATTTTTACAAGTATATTTTGAAGTTATTAGATAAGGATATTCCAATTGTAATGGCCAGTAATTATGATTTTAAAGGGAAAAAGAGTGATTTGGTTTTGGATATGTGTCAAAAATTAGGTGCTTCTACTTATATATTTGGTGGAGAGGGCGAGAATTATGCAGATAAAGAGTCCTTTCAAAATGAAAATATTGATCTAATCTTCCAAGAGTATAATCACCCTGTGTATGTGCAGTATAAAAATAAAAAGAACTTTATTTCCCATTTATCAATATTAGATTTGATAATGAATGTTAACAATAATGATGCTAGAAACATAATATTAGAAAATAACCAAAGGTAAAACATGTTTGAAGAATCAAAATGTCCAACGAGTAAAAAATACAGAATTTCACAAAATATGTTAAAAGACAACATTTAGCAAGATTTATGGTTCAGTATGAAATATTTAAAAGACAATTAAATATTAAGGGTAGTGTCATAGAGTGCGGCGTTCATAATGGTGGTGGAGTAATGGCTTGGGCTAAAATTTCAAGCATATTAGAGCCTTACAATTACCATAGAAAAGTTGTGGGTTTTGATGCATTTGAAGGCTTCCCATCTATTGCAGAGATAGACAGAGAGAATCATAAAGTAAAAGTTGGAATGTTTGCTGAAGACTACGACGTTTATGAAGAATTATCAGCATGTATTGGCGAGTATAACGAAAATAGGATTATTAATCATATAGATAAAACTGAGTTAGTTAGAGGTGATGCAAATATCACCATCCCTCAATATATAGAAAACAATAAACACTGTTTAGTCTCACTTTTGTATCTTGATTTTGACATTTATGAGCCAACTAAAATAGCACTTGATCATTTTGTGCCTAGAATGGGCAAAGGCTCTATTATTGCTTTTGATGAGATTAATAATGAAGATTGGCCAGGAGAGACAATGGCAATGTTGGAAAGTCTAAATATAAGAGATTGTAAAATTGAGTCTTTTCCTTTCGAGCCTAACATCTCTTTCATTCAGTTATAAGGTTTGCAGTGAGTTTCTCAAATGAGTGGGATGAAAGGTATCAAGAAAATACTCATATGAGTATTTGGCCTTGGAGTGATTTAGTCAGTCTAGTGATGCAGTATAAGCCACCAAAGGGAAAATTCAGAGTATTGGAGTTGGGCTGCGGTGCGGGGGCAAATATCCCTCTATTTATTGCATTGGGTGCTGATTATTATGCAGTAGAAGGTAGTCAGACTATTGTTAATCAGTTGCATAAACAATATCCACAATTTAAAGATAATATTATTGTTGGAGATTTTACAAAAGATATACCAAATAAAAAATTTGATTTAATTGTTGATAGGGCTGCATTGACGCATAATAATGAGAAATCAATTATTGAATGTATAAGTAAATGCCATAAGCAATTGGTTAGTGGCGGTAAGTTTATTGGCGTAGACTGGTTTTCAACAGAATATTCTGAGTATAAAAAAGGCATAGAAGCTGAAGACGTTTGGACTAAAATTAATTTTAGAGAAGGTAACTTTTCCAATGTGGGCAGAGTCCACTTTTCAGATAAGGGCCACTTGCTTGATGTATTTCAAAATTTTAAAATGTTAAGAATGTTCCATAAAGTTTTTTCTGAGGAGCTGCCGAACAATTATTGGGAGTTAGCTACTTGGAATTTTGTGTCAGAAAAAGTATGAATAAGGTATTTATCGTTGCAGCACACCCGGATGATGAAGTTTTAGGCTGTGGCGCAACAATTGCAAAATACACTCAAAATGGCGATGAAGTGCAAGTTGTGTTTATAGCAGATGGCTTTGGCTCTCGTGAGGATGGTAAGAATAGAGATAATTTAGCACTACAGGCATCCTGTGTGCTGGGTTGCAATAGACCTATTTTTTTAAACTTTCCTGATAATAGACTAGATACTGTGCCATTTCTTGATGTGGTTCAGAATATCGAGAATTTGATTTATGATTTCAAACCCAATATTATTTATATACACCACATTGGTGATTTAAATATAGATCATCAAATTACACATAAAGCGGTTATGACAGCTTGCCGACCTCAGCCAGAGTCTTTTATTCAGGAAATTTATGCTTTCGAGGTTCTTTCGAGTACTGAGTGGCAAACACCTGGATATTTGTCATTTAGTCCTAATGTATATGTTGATGTTTCCGATCAAGTAGAAACCAAACAGAAAGCATTGCAGGTCTACAGTGATGAAATGCGAAATCAACCGCACAGCCGAAGTATTGATAATTCTATTCGCCTAACAAAGGTTAGGGGAGCAACTGTAGGGTTGGATTATGCTGAGGCATTTATGTTGTTGAGGAAGGTGGGGTAGTTATTTTGTTCTTAAGTTCTAAAAAATAAAAGCATGAAAAAAGTCTTAGTTGTAGAAAATTTAAATTTCTTATCTCTATTTGTAATAATATATTTCAAGCTTTGTAAGTCTGAAGTGTTTCTTTACCAGTACTCAGGGTCTCCTTTTAAATATTGGTTGATAAGAGTTTTATCTATACAAGCGTGTGATTTTGAGGGGTGTATTGACATAGATTCAGGCCCAATTTTTGGGCATGAAGGCGATAGTATGGATCAAATCACAGATGAATTTATTGATAAAGAAATACTAAGAAATTTTAGCCAGTTTTTTATTGGTATTAAAGATTTAGACGGTAAAATTAGGCTGTTAATTAAGCAGTATGTTTTCTCTAGATGTAATAAATTAAATTCCATATCTGTATGGATCAACGGGTATTTTCCCACAAAAACGGAACAACCTTATAAAATTTATTTAATGGGAGGTATATGTAGAATCGGAGAAAGTTTCCTCTTAAAAGAATGTCATGATCTAAAAGTCACTCCTGTTTTTGCTTCTAATAGTCATATAATTTTTAACTTAATTTCAAGGGTATCCAGAAAATTATTGAGGGTTATTTCTGTTTACCTAAAAAAGTATATAGCAGTTCAAGGTGATGAAGCAGATGACAGTCTTATATCATCTGTTATGAGTAGTAATATGAATAATTACTCATATAAGGTTTTGTTTTTTCCTCATAAAAGTATTTTTTATTCAAATTTATTCATGAAAGATGTTTTTTATAGTAATGATATGAACTCAGCATATCATCCCTCTAATATTTTGCATGTTGAATTTGAAAATTTAGAGCTTAGTAGTAAACAATATGAATTTTATACTAAAAATTGCATTACAACAGTGTTGTTTCCCAGTTTAAAAATAGCAGAATTGTATGGTAATTTTAAATATATAATATCTACTTTAGGATTAGTTAATACTTTTTTTTTTTTAAAGAAAGATTTATTCTTTTTTTGTACTGTATTGTTTTTATCTATAAAATTTTTATCTACACGCCAGGCTATTAAGATTTTTTCTGATGTAGAGGTAGTACTCATTGGTTATGAAATTAATTTTCCTCCAATTATATCTATAGCATTTGAATCAATAAACGCTAAAACTGTTGCGGTTCAAG
>Ga0209494_1000764_pt1 | contig 14329 bp, 9 predicted proteins | sample EN1Hudseemescosm_FD_184628 | JGI IMG/M metagenome (GOLD analysis project Ga0209494, IMG submission 184628) | Methane-oxidizing microbial communities from mesocosms in the Hudson Canyon - EN1B Hudson Canyon (SPAdes) (version 2) | ecosystem: Environmental > Aquatic > Marine > Cold seeps | place... | reverse complement strand
AGTTCGGTCACATCACCGGTTCCAAAATCAAACAATACACTCTCGCCGATCCTATCGATCAGTTCGCCCTAACCTGGGGTAAAAAAGACCAAGCAACATTATCCCGCGCCTTTTACTGGAAGGAGAGATACGGTGGCATGCGGTTAATTGATTTCAATGAAGACTTCGTTAAATCAGCGTTGGGGAAACTGCGTGCAGAAAAGGATCTGGCGGATCCGACGGTTAACCGCTATTTATCAGCACTCAGTAGTGTTTTCAATACGGCCATTAAGAACGGTTGGTTTGGTATTAAACGTAATCCTTGTGTGGGTGTCTCACGAGGAGGCGAACGTCATCGGTTTGGGCGCTCACTGACTAAAGCAGAGATTAAACGTCTACTTGATGCTTGTGACAACTCAGAAAGCTCTGCATTACCCGTATTGATACGCCTTGCCTTGGCCACAGGTGCGCGTAAAAGTGAATTGTTAAAGCTCACTTGGGCTGATGTTGATACGGAGCGTCAGCGGCTTTATTTTAGCGATACCAAGAATGGCACGGATCGAATTGTACCGGTCATCGATGCCGCTTGGAATGCGCTTATGGCCTGGCCCAGAGGTGACGATTCTGAATTAGTATTTCCAGGCAAAAACCCCCACGCAGGGCTTAATTTTCAAAAGCATTGGGACAAAGCCCGCCAGGCTGCAGAAATTGAGGATTACCGTTGGCACGATAATCGACATACCTGCGCATCGCACCTTGCCGATAACGGAGTCAGTGTTATGCAGATCGGGGCAATTCTTGGCCACAAAACATTAACGATGGTTAATCGATATGCCCACCGTAATACGGCGGGGATGGAAGATGTTATTAATAAGGGGGTAGAGTTATGAGTGAAGACGATGACGTGTTGTTGGGGTTTAAGCAGTCCCTTCACTACGATTTACTTAACTATCATTTTCCTTTTAGTGATTCAATTGGTGAAGATATTGAAATATATCAATCATTCGTGCAGGAAATTGTGGGGTCTGATCCTTTTGCTAGAGAGTCACTGACTCGTTATACTGCCGATTTAATAAAAAAATATCCCGGATTAGTCCCAATAACCGAGGAGGAGGCAATTAAGAACAATATACCTCTTGAGGCAGCAAAAATTGCCGGTTTAGGTCTGCCGGAAGATGAAATCAAAAGGAATGTTCATACGTTTGCATTATGGGTTGTTTTTGAAGATTTAAAAGAACTTCCAGGTTGTGTATTTAGACAAAAGGATGCTTATGAATGGATCTTTGCGTGTAAGAAAGTAGGGGTTAGTTGTGAATATGAGGATTTTATTTTTTTACTCCAATGTCTAGGGCCACCTGATATAAAACCAATAGATTCTTTTAGAATGAAGGCTCATGGTCAGATTGCAATGATCATGGGGATGAATGGATGGAGTCAAGAGAGTGCCGCATATGAATGGTGGGTGGAGCTTCATGACAAGCCAGTTTCAGAACTTAATGAATTTGAACGTAAATGTAAGGTCAGAGATGCAAGAAGTGCCTTTAATATGTTGCGAACGGATAAAAATCGTATTACTAAAAAACGAAAAGAGTTAGCAGAGAAGATGAGGAAGCTATAAACGATTTTTTTTATTTTCATTAGTTTTACTGAAATGCTTTCTAATTTTAACCCTCGTATTCTAATAACGGTTTATGTAGGTAGGCCTCAATTTCTTCATAAATACCTGTATCCATTTCTCCTTTTTTAAGCATTGACTTAGCAGCGATGAGTAATGCAGCAGCACTAACGCTTAAACTGATCTGTTCTTTGTATAGATGCTCAGAAGCCCAATATAGTTGTTCAGCGGTAATCCCAGTTGATTAGCGTCTGCTACTGTAGGGGTCATGGTCAATCTGTTGATTAATAGTAATAACTGTTGCCTTATTAAATAATCGAATGGTAAGTTACTTAGTGTCCGTTGGGTGGGCATTAAGTGCTAACTACCGAGATTAATTGTATGGAAACAAATGTATATTTCGAGGATATTCATACTCAAATAATTAGTGAGCTTAAAAAAGCAGAGAAAGATATCACCATAGCCGTAGCCTGGTTTACGGATGAAGAGATTTTTCGAACACTATGCCAAAGAGCTAGAACAGGTATTTCGGTCAAACTGTTGATAACTGATGACCATATCAATCGTAAGAATAGTCGAATTGTTCACCAGCAATTAGTTGATGCAGGGGGTGAGTTCTTCTGGGATCAGAAAGAAAAATCCCGTAACATCATGCACCATAAGTTTTGTGTTATAGATTTTTCTGATGTTATTACCGGTTCTTATAACTGGACAAAGCGAGCAAGAGATAATAATGAAGATGTTGTCATTATTTCCGATGCAGGTGATTTAGCATTTCAGTACTTAGAAACGTTTAACCAATTATTAAAAGCTAATGGATTTCCCATTAAATCCATCCCGAGGCTAGATAACGAGGCTATAGCCAAACGGTTAGAGTTAATCAGGAACTTAATATCATTGACTGATTTTGATGATATACCTACCCAGTTAAAGAAACTTCGAACTGCACCATCCAATTCCCAGTTATCAATCATCATCGAATTATTAGAGCAGCAAGAATTTCCAGTTGCTGATCAACATATCCTTGACTATCTAACCCATCTTCGGGCTATTGCCGTTTTTCGTGATCCAAAAATTGAGCAATTACGTCAGGAATTATTAACACTCGAATTTCAGGTTAATGCACTGAGTGATCAAAAGATAGAATGTGAAAAGAAAATCACAGCATTTATGCATCAACATCATCAAGTGCTAGGTGATCTAATCAGAAAATATCTTGAGTTAAAATCAATTCTGGCCAAGCAACGTGTTGAAGATATAGAAGATGAAGAGGTGCCGGAAGAAGAAGTAGAGCAGGCTAAAGAAGAAGCAAAAGAAGCTGAAGAAGAATATCAAGAATATTCTGGTCACTATCATAAAATGGAAGAAGAAGAGCCTCCGGTTTCAATTAGTGATGATGATCAAAAAAGACTTAAATCCCTATATAGAAAAGCAAGCATGCTTTGTCATCCGGATCGAGTCGATGAAGAACAGAAAGCTAAAGCGACTGAAATATTTAAACGATTGCAGAAAGCAAACAAACAAAATGATCTTGCCGAAGTTGAGGCAATTTACAACGCACTTAAAACAGGAGCAACATTAGGCGATCGAGCTATGAGCTTATCTGAGTTTGAACAGCTTCAAAGTGCGGTAACGGAATTGAAAGTTAATGTTGATGGACTTCGCTCTGAACTCTCTGATTTGATGACCAGCGATATCTGGGTCACATTAACCGATGCAAAAGACTGGGATGCTTATTTTATCGATAAGAAAAGTCAGCTGGAAAAGCAGATTTTAGAGATGGAGTTAGAGCTTGAAGAGTTGGGTATTTAGATGGGTGAATTAATCAAGGTTGGTAATCAGTCGTTATCAGTTCTTAATAAGCATATAAAAATTGCCAATAAAGCATTAGCGACGGTTGAGACGAATCGGCTTGTTAAGTTATTTAGTAGGCATCCAGAAGAAGTCATAGATAACCTTTCAAGGTATGCAAAGTTAGATCTTGAGTTAATTGATGATTATGAAGATTATTGGGATTGGAATGGATTGAGCGGTAATGACACTCTACATTGGTCAGAATCCTTGATTGAGCGCTATGAAGATCGTTGGCATTGGGGGGATTGGCATTGGGATTTTGATCAAGAATGGGATGGGTTGAGCAGTAATGAAGCTTTACCTTGGTCAGAGGCCTTACTAGAGAAATATAAAGATCGATGGGATTGGCGCTGGTTGAGTCGCAAGTCACACTTACTTTGGTCGGAAGCACTGATTGAGAAATATAAGGATCTGTGGTTTTGGGATGAGTTGAGTAGCGAGCCATACTTGGGTTGGTCGGAAGTACTGATTGAGAAATATGAGGATCGGTGGGTTTTTTGGGGGGACTTGAGCAGAAACGTTTGGTTACCTTGGTCAGAAGCCTTGATCGAGCGATATGAAGATCAATGGCGCTGGGGTGTAGCTGGGTTGAGCCGGAACTCAGGTTTACCTTGGTCAGAAGCCTTGATCGAGCGCTATGCAGATCGTTGGGATTGGGGCAGTTTGAGCAGAAACGTTAGGTTACCTTGGTCCGAGGCATTGATAGAGCGGTTTAAGGATCGTTGGGATTGGGGTGTAGCTGGGTTGAGCCTTTCAGGTTTACCTTGGTCAGAAGCCTTGATCGAGCGATATGCAGATCGTTTGGATTGGGTTCACTTGAGTTCGAATTCATCCTTGCCTTGGTCAGAAGCGTTGATTGAGAAATTTGAAGATCGTTGGGATTGGGGGGAGTATGGATTGAGTTCGAACCATGGTTTGCCTTGGGCGGAGGCATTGATAGAGAAATATGAGGGTCGCTGGGACTGGATTCGTTTGACCAGAAACCATGGTTTACCTTGGTCGGAGGCATTGGTCGAGAGGTATGAGGATCGATGGGATTGGGATGAGTTGAGCAGGAAGAGTGGTTTACCTTGGTCGGAGGCATTGGTCGAGAGGTATGAGGATCGATGGGATTGGGATCAGTTGAGTATCAATCGGGGTTTACCTTGGACTGAGGCATTGGTAGAGAGATATGAGGATCGATGGGATTGGAAATATTCTAGCCGGTTCAAATTTTGGACGGTAAGTTTATTAGAGAAATTTGAACATAAAATAGAATGGGAAGAATTAAATTTAGAAGACTTTATAGGAAAGTTGAGTAGCGTACAAATCAGACAAATAATGGATGCAATTTCCGCCGGATCTAATAGTGAGATTCAGATGTCGGTAAGACATGAAGATGAAAAAAGTGCTGATGCTCAAACCAATTTAGGGTGGATGTACGAGAACGGCCTTGGCGTAGAACAAGACTATGAGCAGGCAGTTTACTGGTATCGCAAAGCGGCTGATCAAGGCCATGCTCTTGGTCAAAACAATTTAGGGTTTATGTACTCAAATGGCCGTGGCGTAGAACAAGACTATGAACAGGCCGTGTACTGGTATCGCAAAGCTACTGATCAAGGTCATGCTATTGGTCAAACCTGTTTAGGGTGTATGTACCGAGATGGTCACGGCGTAGAACAAGACTATGAACAGGCCGTGTACTGGTATCGAAAAGCTACTGATCAAGGTCATGCTGGTGGTCAAACCAGTTTAGGGTGTATATACCGAGATGGTCACGGCGTAGAACAAGACTATGAACAGGCCGTGTACTGGTATCGAAAAGCTACTGATCAAGGTCATGCTATTGGTCAAACCTGTTTAGGGTGTATGTACCGAGATGGTCACGGCGTAGAACAAGACTATGAACAGGCGGTGTACTGGTATCGCAAAGCTACTGATCAAGGTCATGCTATTGGTCAAACCTGTTTAGGGTGGATGTACGAAAATGGCCGCGGTGTAGAACAGGACTATGAACAGGCTGTTTATTGGTATCGAAAAGCCGCTGATCAAGGGGATGATTATGCCCAAAAAAGAATTAGTGCAATGTATGCTGAGGGAAAGATTATAACAACTTGTTATAAGTAGAAATTTAATAAATATGTAAGGGAAAATAGATGACCGATTTACATGGAGTAATTTCTCCCGATCTTGTTAAGAATAAATTGCCTGGGTTGCCTGGTTTTTTACAAACCCTTGCAGGTTACTATTGCCAGTTTCTAGAAACGGATTTTAAAAAGGGGCGGGAACCCAAGCGCAAGTTTGTTAATAAGGACGCCTCGGGTAAGAGGATTGGAATTAAGGCGTCAAAATACCCCGCATTAAAAAAACAATTAGTGCAGAAACTTAATCAGAAAACTCCAGCGTCATTTTTAATAACCCCCCAAAAATACCGCTCGTCACTTTCTGTTTCTGTTAGTACAGCAATAAATGCTGCCATTGATTCAATTGAACTTGATGGTCTGGAAAAAGATTTAGACTCCCTTAAATGGAAGGTAGCGTCAAAAGTTCATCGTGAAGGTTTTGATATTGAAGAGGTTGTTGAGGATACTTCTACCAGTCTGCAGGGATATGTTGACACGCATATAGTTTCACGTGTTTTGGATATCCTATCGCCCATTTTTGAAAGACAAAGTTCAAGTTCTATTGCATTTGATCAGCTGCTTAGTTATGCCGACGAAATTTCAAGTATTTTGACGGAAGAGGCTGAGAGTAGACTGCCAACTGCATTAAGTGATCTAGCATTTAGAAAAAGTGAGGAAGGGTTAAATGAAACATTTGCCCAACTTTCAGATGTTGAAATGATGAGAGGTAAGCTAAAGGAGTATTTTTCTGAATTTGCAGCATCGGATGTTTTTACTGAATTACGTGAACTTTTAGCAAATCAGTTACTTAAAGAAAACACACAGATTTATCTCAATTTTGGTGAAATTAGAACATCTAAAAGTGTATTCCCTCTTTATTTTCTGCCCTTAACTGTGAAAGCTGAGAAAACAGCAATAAGAATTACTTTTGAGTCTCATATCTTCGTTAATAAGAAAGCCGTTGAGTTTGTTGCCGGTGTTATTTCTAAAGATAAGGGGATAACAATTCCCAATCCACTGAGCGATAGAATATTTTATAAAGGTGAAGAAGAGACCTATATAGATGTTGCTAATCAAACCTTTCATAAGGTGCTTATAGCGCTACAGGTTGAAGGTGAAATTGACCTTTCAACTAGTGGTGATATGTCAGGATCAGGTCCTGATATTAAAGTAACTAATGATATTAGTTTCTTGCTAAGTGATAAATCTGATGAATCTATCGTTAATGACTATGAAGCATTAATGTCAGGCCTTGAAGGTGGAAGTGATCTTCTGGCTGCATTCTCTGATTTAATTGAGAATTTTCTTACCCAAAATCCGGTTTCGATTGAAGAATCTGTTGATCAGGATTGGAATGAAACCGATACTCCAGATAGGCTTGTATTTCAAAGTCCGCTTCCGCTAGCTGAAGAACAACGTAAAGTTTTAGCCGCAATACGTGATTCCAAAAGTCGGCTGATCTCTGTAGAAGGCCCTCCAGGGACAGGTAAATCTCATACGATTGCAGCAATTGCCTTTGAAATGATTCTTAAAGGGAAAAATATTTTAATCCTATCGGATAAAAAAGAGGCTTTGGATGTTGCTGAGAATAAGCTGAATGATGTCATAGAAAAAGTTCGCGGTGATCAGACTGAATACGTGAATCCCATTTTAAGACTGGGTAAAACAGATTCAAATTATTCGAACATAATTAAATCGAATTCAATTAACAAACTTAAAACTAGTTTCCAAACATTTAAAGCCAATGAGGGTGAGTTTAATCGATTGTTTGATGCAGCTGAAACGGGATTAAAAAATAACATCCAAAATACGATAGATTCAGCGGCCTTAATTAATTTTTCTTCTTTATTTGAGTTTCATCAAAGTGAGGAAAAACTATTTAATGAATTTCCATTCTTGGATGAGTTAAGTGAGAGTGATATGGCTTCGCTGCCTGTCTTGTTTGGAGTGAGTGAAATAGTTAAAAGCAAGCGTGACTCATTTGCGCCGCTGTTCTCTGGGGATACTGGTTTAACTAGTATGGCGGAATACCTTGAGTTGGTAGGAGTGATAAATAAGGTTCCTGATAGTATTACACAATTATTGAGGCGCTACCCTAAGCTGGACATTGGGCATTCAGAAGAGTTGTCAGATCTTTCAATCAAGATTAAAAGTTTTAGAAAACCGTTAATCGGTTATTTGTTTTCTGGTTCTTCACTTAGAAAAGTTGGTACGGAGGTATCTAAAATAACCGGCGAATTCACTGCCAAGCCACAAAAAATAATTAGTGATATTGAGCGTTTATCAATGATTAAAGAGAAGGTTAAGGATGCTCTTTTACAATATGGAAAAGATAGATGCCATGTTGATGCGTTTATTAGATTTATTATTTCTAGGTTTCGGACAACAGAAGAAGAGAATGAAGTCTTAATCAATTATCTTAAACTTGACCACACTAATTCAAGCGTCCATGAGGAATTTATTCCTAAAACAATTAAACGTCTTTTAAGTTTAAAGTCTGAGGAGTCCCGCCTGCTAAAAGCTCATTCTGAATTGTTGAAAATGGATAAAGTACTGTTGGCTAAATTTAATAGAATTCCTGATTTTGATTATCTAAAAGATAAAACGCACCTTGAAGTATTAAATGCTACCCGCTTGGTTAATTGTATGGATGACCGTGTCATTCGGCTTGCAATGCATAGTAGAACTGATGCCAAGATATTTCAAAAGATCATTAAAAATAAAGAACGTTTTCCAACTGATAAGTTTGATCAATTGAGTGAGGCATTCCCATGCATGATTGCAGGGCTTCGTGATTTTGCAGAATTTATTCCTTTAAAAGAGAATTTGTTTGATTTAATAATTATAGATGAGGCCTCTCAAGTCTCTATTGCCCAAGCACTTCCAGCATTGTTGCGGTCGAAGAAAATGATTGTTATGGGCGATCGTAGGCAATTTGGTAATGTTAAAACAGCAAATGCATCAAAGGCGCTAAACCAAGCTTATTTCTCTAAAGTGCGCGAAGAATTTAGCGGTACAGTAGCTCATGGGGATATTGCTTTAAAGAAGCGCTGTGAAGTATTTAATATTACAAATTCAGTTATGGACTTCTTTGAAATGACCTCGAATTTTTCAATTCAGCTCAGGAAGCATTTTCGTGGTTATCCTGAAATGATTAGTTTTTCTTCAAAGTATTTTTATGATGCAACTCTGCAAACATTGAAGATCCGAGGAAAGCCTATATCTGATGTTATTGAATTTATAGAAGTTAGTGATCAAGAACGAATAGAAGTTGTTAAAAATTCAAATAGGCAGGAAGCGAACTTTATTGTTTCTGCGTTAGTAAAGTTAATTGAACAGGATGAGCCTCCTTCAGTGGCTATTATTACTCCATTCAGGGAGCAGCAGAGGGTTATTTCACATTTGGTAACCACGCATGAGCGTCATGCTGATTTCGCAGAGAAATTAAAAATAGCAGTTTTTACGTTTGATTCCTGTCAAGGCGAGGAGCGGGATTTTATATATTATTCAATGGTTGCGAGTCGACAGGTAGATCAGTTGAATTACATTTTTCCACTAGACCTGGAAAACGTAACTGAGGATGTTATTGACGGGAAACTTAAATTTCAAAGGATGAATGTTGGGTTCTCGCGTGGTAAGGAGAAGTTAATTTTTGTGTTATCAAAGCCAATTGAGGAATTTAAAGGGGGTATTGGGCAGGCTCTTCGTCATTATAAAGAAAAGTTACTTAGTTCTTTAGCTACTCCTACGGCTGACCAAGTTGATCCATCCTCGCCTATGGAGGCAGAATTATTAGGTTGGATTAATGCGACTAGCTTTGTATCTGCAAATTCAGGGCGATTGGAAATAATTCCGCAATTTAAAATAGGTGAGTACTTGAAGGCCTTAGATAATTCATATTCACACCCAGATTATAAGGTTGATTTTTTACTGCGATTAAAAATCAATTCGGATGTGTTGCAAGTTATTATTGAGTACGATGGTTTTGAATTTCATTTCACCAATAGGAGTCAAGTCGATTCAACTAATTGGCGGTCCTATCTTACTCCTGGAGACATCGAGCGTGAATGCATTTTAGAAAGTTACGGCTATAAAATGTTAAGGGTAAACAGATTTAATATAGGTAGTGATCCTATATCTACTATTGATGAGCGTCTGAAGGATTTATTTGAAGAATTGGTGAGTAAAAATGAGAAACATCATGCCATCGCGTCAATGCAGGCGCAGACAACAGAAAATATCCAAGGTTTAGAGGCGGGTACTCATAAGAAATGCTCTTCATGCGATAAGATAAAAGTTAAAAGTGAATTTTATGATTCCACATTAAAAACTAAATATGGAAGAACTTGCTCTACTTGCAAAATAGGTTCTAGTAGATCTAGAAGTTTTTCAGGCTCACGTAAAAGAAGCAGTGGTTATCGTAGGCGGTGGTGATGAAAACCAAGTAGAGGCGCTTTTAACTGAGTTAAAGGTACAAAGTTTATTGAGGCAGTTCCCACCTTTTTAGGAGCTTGGTGTGCTGATTTTCAACTCAATTCGCCTACCTTTTTTTGCATTTTTCCCAAATGAATTATGATTACCGAGATTGCCAATGACGGTTGCTACCTGGATGGGTCATCGTGGGTTTCGGGTTAAAGCGGTATTACTTTATCTGTTGGAATCGCTAAAGACTCACTCCTGATCCCACAATGGTTTTACAGATACCAAATATGTTTCCAACTGGAGATAATAAAAAGACGCATCCAAACTTCTGTCAGGATGCGCCTCGCCTAATTTTAAAGAAGTATGTAACGCTGTTTAATACGCTACACAATAATTAAAGTAGTTGGCTCTAATTCATTTACAAGTATCGTATTTCATTTGTCAGGATGCGCATTCACCTAAATTATTGAAGTTATTATTTTGCCTGTAGCATTTTTAATTTCTCATCATATTTAACTTCTCTATCTAGGTCGTCAGTGATTCTTCTAACTAGCTTTTTAATAGCACCTTTGATTGCACCGCCAACAGCTTCTTTATTAGCTGGACATGGAAAAAGAAAACCACCAGAAACTTCATGGTCATTTTCAACGTTATATGATCTTACATATAAAGATTCGCCATCTTTAATGACTGAAACTCGTGCAGATAACTCAGCATCACTTTCGTGATAGACAGTAAAAGCTCCAGGTTTTGATTCTAATTTAATGTCCTGATCAACACTGACTTTGAAATCATAAGTATGAGACCCCCTATTATCAAAACTATTTCTAATAGATTGTTCTATTGATTCAGCTACAGCAGAAGTATCAGCTTCCACAGAAAAAGCAAAACAATGAAACGAGTCTGTTTTTACGTGCGCAGTATTTTTGGCGATTACATCAAGAGATGCCACTTTTCCTCTAATCATCGACGACGTATTAATATCAGTATTTGATACCCTAACATTACCTGAGCAACCCGCTAAAAAGATCACACCAAATAGCACAAAAATATTTCTTAATTTCATGTTCCGCCTCCCCGAATTACTATTTAATCAACTAGGATAGTTTTAGATCATTATCGGCTAATCAAACACAATCCTTGTCCTAAATATATCATGGTGATCTATTCTTTAAACAATATCTTGTGGTTTGTCTATTTTTGCTTACACACAAAATCAATTAACTAGATCAAAGTGAGTTATAAATATAATAATGGAGATAAAACAAAGGTGATTTGTTAAAAATTGGAAACAATCTGGGCAGGTTCAATATGATAACTTGTATTAATGACAACATTACCCTAATTTCCTATTAATACGATTACCTATCATCGTGATGCAATTCTCTTATCTCTTAACAATCATTCTGTTTTCTTTTATTAGTTCTGCTGCAGCACACGCTTCAGAAATAAAGCGACTAGATTATGAGGGATTCACTGTCTGGGTTGATTGTGATAAGCGTGGTGCAGTGAAATTTCAATACAATGCCCAACATGACACTGGGAGCTTTAAACGTCTTAAATCGTTTCACATTGACCCCGATGTTTCTTCATCATGCCAACAACTCTCAGCTAAAACGTATAAGAAAAAGAGTCAGCGATATGACCGTGGTCATTTGGTTCCAGCTAATCATTTGGATTACTCGAAAGTCGCTATCAGTCAATCCAATTTCATGACTAACATTCTGCCACAAGCAGCAAATATGAATCGTGGCGCATGGTTACTCACTGAAGAAATAACTGAATGCTATCGTGATATTGATGAACTACTGATTGTTGGTGGTGTTCTTTGGGGTAATAATCCAAATGATGATTTCTTCACAGAATCACATGGAGTTAAAACGCCCGATGCCTTTTGGAAAGTGATTATTCGTAACGACCGAGCCATTGCTTGGGTTATTCCGAATCGGGCTGATGCTAAAAGGAATAGACTTGATGAATATATTGTGACTATTCAAGAACTGGAATTAGTAACAGGTGAATCTATACCTGTTGATGAATATCTCAAACTTGAAAAGCCAGAGCATTCTTGGGTGATTCCTCGAGGGTGTAACAAGGGATAACTGCCATTATGTTTTTTTTAACCTACTTTCAAGGCTATAAGTTAAGTAAGCATTATTGCTCAAGTACGCCCATCTCCAGCAGTCGTCATGATGCTCTACCAAGGCCAAGCAAGTTATCTGCAAACGATAGAAATTCCATTGGAAGATTTGTGTAAGTATCATCTGGCAATCCAAATGGCAGATCAGGCTAAAACAAATATTATTGATTATATAATCGGGTATTACAGTCAAGTCAGACCTCATCAACATAATAATGGCTTTGCGCCAAATGTCGCTGAGAAAAACTACTGGGATGAATATAAAACTGTGGCCAAAATCACTTGACCACTACAGTTTTAGGAAATATGACTTTATAAAATCTACCATTGATCAATATACTTATTATGCATAATATTTGACTCACACTCCTCAAGATCTTTGATACTTAACACACCATTTCCTTCCACAATTTCCTGAAGTCTGGCATGAATGAGAGATTGGGAAGTCACTAACTCGATTAGTTGTGATGCCCAACTAGAAGATAGCTCTGTATAAGTTTTTGACCCTGAATACATATGTTCTAAAATAAGCCCGAGATAGCCAAGCCAATCTGGAAATTTACAACTTGATTCAATTATTCCAATGTTAGCCTCACAACAAATTTTATGAATTATTTCTTTTTGTTCTTCTGTGTAATTTCTTGGGAGTGATCCAAGGTGATCATACATTGTGTTTCGGTCATGAATTTGCCATTGTGAATCTGTTGGTGACCTTCCTTTTGTCAGTTCTAAAAAAGCATACCGAAAATGCATATGCCCACATGTAGTGCAACCCAAATTCCAACACCAAGTTTCATCTGTTGCAAGCTTACAGAGTGATTCAAATTGGTTCATCTTCAATTTTTTCATAGTTAACTTACTGTATGAATGAATACTACCTTGAAAACCGAGAAAATTGTCAACGATCTATCAACATGCTTTCCAATTAACTTTAAATATTAACAATTAATTTCTCAAATCATAATAGAGGGTATGGCAACCCATCTGAAAAAATGGTTGTATCAATGAAACACATGCTACCGGAGTCGTTCTAGACTGAAACTTTGCTCGTAAAACCGGCTGTAACGGATGTTCGGTCCCTGATACTCATAGGTTTTATCGAGTGGTGTTAACATTACTACGCTCAATAGCCAGAGCATTCTGGGATGATTCCTCAGGGGTGTAATAAAGGTTAATCTGTGAGCGTGAGTTGAAATAATAAAGGGTTGGGGTAAGTGTCAAAACACCTGATGTTAAAAAAAGACAGGATTGACGATTACCTCGTAACCATTGAATCTTTTCCCGCTGATGAAAATCTCAAATAAAAAAATAATTTTTTTCAGAATGCGTTGTTCGTGTGCCTGAATAGGTGATAATTATATCGACCCTGCCCATACAATTTAAGGGGGGTAATACCATTTATGAGGCTGGATTCATTGAGCGTGGGATGTGCAATCCCAGAGTCTATCGCCCACAAGGGGTGTATTTACTGGCTCTTTGAGACTTATGGGATCGATTTATCACAAAGTTTACACAGTATACTTATGAAGGTATCTGAGATGGTTCATTGGGGGATAGTGGCGCGCATACAGAAGATCAGTTAAATTACGTTAACATGTAGGATAAATACGCGATATGTCGTTAAAATACGTTAACTTGCAATAAGTGACTGGTTTATATATAGTTACGCGCGCGTGTAGTTGTAAATTTAATGATACGACCTGAATTCTAGTTATAAACTGCAGTTGTGGTTTGCTCATTCGGGTCTGTTACGGATAAAAGACAGCCAGCCAAACAGTGATACTATCAGGGTCAGTCCATGAGACTTTGTGTTTTCGGTGCGCTGGGATGTTGATGTAGTCACCGGGCTTAAGTTGGGCCTTGCCGCCATCTTCAAAAGTGATCTCCCCAGACCCTTGTAGAACCACTACCCACTCATTCTCATCCTGATCATACCAGCCGGTTTCGGGTGAGGTTTGTCCTTTCGAGAGTATGCGTTCGATTTTTACATTCGGCTGGTTGAGAAGTTCTTCGACTTGTTCATGATCGAGATGACCAGGTAAGGAGGTGAGTAAGTTATTCATGACTTATTGAGTTTAGCCCACATTAGCTAAGCCATCCACAAATCAATAAGAACACGCCCAATACAATCACAAAAACCCATTGGAGTTATAACGAGCTCAATGTCCCCAATAGTATGGGTCGGTTAGCCCAACCTCAACGCACCTTCCAATGGAG
>Ga0209494_1000763_pt1 | contig 14331 bp, 6 predicted proteins | sample EN1Hudseemescosm_FD_184628 | JGI IMG/M metagenome (GOLD analysis project Ga0209494, IMG submission 184628) | Methane-oxidizing microbial communities from mesocosms in the Hudson Canyon - EN1B Hudson Canyon (SPAdes) (version 2) | ecosystem: Environmental > Aquatic > Marine > Cold seeps | place... | reverse complement strand
AATTACTGAACAAGGTGCTTTTGATCGGGGTATTGGGCTCTTAACAGCTAAAATAGCTTCAGCCGATGTTGATCCAGTAGATTTGACTGATACAGACTTTGTAGCTAGTTTGGGTGCTGACCTTAAGACTGGGTATGGTGCTGCTATTAACAGTAGCCAGTTTGACAACGCTTTGACTCATGTCAAGGCGGCCGTCGCTAATGTTAATAGTGAAATTCATAAGGTAACCAGTTATGTGGGTGAAACGGGCGCGGCAGCTAAATCCTTGATGGCGGTTGCTCAAACGACTCTGGCAGAGCAAACCAAAGCATTTCTGGATTCAGGTACCCAGATTTCTTTAGCCGATACGCCTAATTTTCAAGCTAATCTTGAGACAGTGAAGCAGGGTGTCAAACACAGTCCGGTTGATATTATTTTGGATCATGCCGTTATATCTGGCGGGGTGATGGGGGCCGAGGTGGGTCTATTAATGGCGGTTGATGCTGATGCCGGCGATAGTCATACCTTCGAATTACTGGGTAAGGATAAAAACCTTTTTGAGATTGTTGGTAATGTACTTAAATTAAAAGCAACGGAATCGGCAGACGCTTCAAGTCAGCAGGTTTATGAGTTAAGTATCAAAGTAAGTGATGGAACACCCCCGCCTTTTACCAAAAAATTCACTATTGGGGTGATTCAAAATGATGCGCCTACCGATATTGCCTTAGATGGCCAAAGCATTGTTGAAAACAGTGTCGGAGCAGTCGTGGGGCTATTAGCTGTTACCGACCCTGATGCAGGAGATAGCCATACCTTGGCCTTGTCAGGGGCTGATGCGGGTCAATTTGAAATAGATGACAACAATGAACTCAAACTAAAAGATACAGTCAGGGCTGACTTTGAAACTCAGACGAGTTATTCAGTTTCGGTGACAGCGACTGATTCAGGCAATCTTTCCTATACAAATGACTTTGTTATTTCAGTAACCGATGTTAATGAAGCCCCGGTGATAAATTCACTCGCAGTTAAGGACGTGCCGGAGAATGCCTCTGATGTCATGAAGGTGGACGCTTCAGATGTTGATGCTGATGATCAACCCAATCTCAATTATTCAATTGTCGGAGGTGCAGACCATGCCTTGTTCAGTATTTCGACGCTAGGCGGTGACTTAACTTTTAATACTGCGGCTGATTTTGAGAGTCCTTTAGATGACGGGGCAGATAATCAATATAATTTGACTGTCGAGGTAACCGATGGGCATTTAACAGATAGGCAAGATCTGACGATCACAGTGACTAATGTTGCAGGGGGACCAGTGTTTTCTTCACCATCAGAAATCACGGTGGATGAGAATCAAACAAGTGTGCTGACATTGGCAGCCAGCGATGATGAAGCTGACCAAATTGTTTTTACTCTGACCGGCGGAGCCAATCAAGATGCTTTCACATTAACTGGCGGTGACTTAACGTTTAACAGTGCACCCGATTTTGAAAATAAAGATAGTTATTCATTGGTGGTAACCGCAACAGAAAGTTTAACAAAGACTGGGGAGGAAATTGTATCGCCACAAAGTGTTGAACAACTTATAACGGTTACGGTTGGTAATGTTAATGAAACGCCTACCGATATTGTTTTAGACGGCCTGTTAGTTGTTGAGAATAGTGCCGGTGCCGTTGTGGGCGACATAAGTGTGACCGACCCTGATACAGGGGATAGTCATACCTTGGCCTTGTCAGGAACTGATGCAGACCTTTTTGAAATAGATGTTAACAATCAACTCAAACTAATAGACACTGTCAGTGCTGACTTTGAAACTAAGGCGAGTTATTCAGTTTCGGTAACAGCGACTGATTCGGGTGATCTTCCCTATGCAGATGATTTTGTTATTTCAGTCATGGATGTTAATGAAATCTCCACCGATATTGTTTTAGACGGCCTGTCAGTTGCTGAGAACAGTGCCGGTGCCGTTGTGGGCGACATAAGTGTGACCGACCCTGATACAGGGGATAGTCATACCTTGGCCTTGTCAGGAACTGATGCAGATCTTTTTGAAATAGATGTTAACAATCAACTCAAATTAATAGACACCGTCAGTGCTGACTTTGAAACTAAGGCGACTTATACAGTTTCGGTAACAGCGACCGATTCGGGTGATCTTTCATATGCAGATGATTTTGTTATTTCAGTCATGGATGTTAATGAAATCTCCACCGATATTGTTTTAGACGGCCTGTCAGTTGCTGAGAATAGTGCAGGCGGTACGGTCGTTGGAAATTTAACAGACACAGCCACTGACCCTGACGTGGGAGATAGCCATAGTTTTAGTGTTGTGGGTGGTACGGGATCCACTCTGTTTGAAATCAATACCAGCAATGAACTAGTGGTTCAATCGGGTGCAGTAATTGACTATGAAACTCTTGCTGATCCAACTGTTATTATTCGGGCGACCGATAGTGGCGGTTTGAGTTTTGATAAAACCTTTACGGTTTCTGTGGCCGATGTGAATGAAGCGCCTACCGATATTGTTTTAGACGTCCTGTCAGTTGCTGAGAACAGTGCAGGCGGTACGGTCGTTGGAAATTTAACAGACACAGCCACTGACCCTGACGTGGGAGATACCCATAATTTTAGTATCGTAGGCGGTACGGGGTCTTCTTTGTTTGAAATCAATGCTAACAACGAGCTGGTGGTTCAATCGGGTGCAGTAATTGACTATGAAACTCTTGCTGATCCAACTGTTATTATTCGGGCGACCGATAGTGGCGGTTTGCCTTTTGATAAAACCTTTACGGTTTCAGTCACCGATGTGAATGAAGCGCCACCTGTTGTTAATAGTGCCCCGACGGCGATTACCTTAGCTAACACGAGTATTAGTGAAAACAGTGCCGGAGCAGTTGTGGGGCAATTAACCGTGGCCGACCCGGATGCAGGGGATACTCATAACTTGGTGTTATCAGGAACTGATGCAGATCTTTTTGAAATAGATGAAAACGGTCAACTCAAACTAATAGATGCAGTGAGTGCTGACTTTGAAACTCAGGCGAGTTATTCAGTTTCGGTAACTGCGACCGATTCGGGTGATCTTCCCTATACACATGATTTTTTGATTTCAGTAACAGATGTTGTGGATGAAACACCGCCGGTTACGGTTTTAAATGATAAGCCTTTTATCTTGACGCCAGAGATTATGACAGCGGGTGCGGCGTCGGTTGAGTTATATGGTAGTGATTACACGACGGTACCGAATGAGCAAATCATTAAATTAACGTTAACCGCCGATATGGCCGGGATAACCAGTGCAGAATTAAGCCATATTGACTCGATTGCAGCGGGCGAATTAGCTTTTGGGATTGATTGGACACAATTTGAAACGGTGAGTGATTTAACAGGCATTGCAAATGTTATGTCCCATAACAAGAATCTGATTGGAGATGGGATGTTTCTGGGGTTAACAGTCAATATTGACGATCCAACAATTACTAATGTAACAGTTTCTTCGATAAGACTAACTGAACCGTTGCTGACGTTGGTGGACAGTCTTCCTGCTGCAGGTCGAGGAGCGACTGACTTACCTGAACGTGCAGATTTGTTTGTGATTTACCTAGATCCAGTTGATAGCGTTGCAATGAGTACTTTTTCCTACGGTGGCACCGTTGGGGTTAATCGGGGAGCTGATTCAATTACCCAAGAATCTAGCACAGTAGCTATTTCCATGACCTCAGTTGTCGATGGTATTTTAACCGGAACAACGGGGAATGACGCAATTTGGGGAACAGGAGCGGCTGAGACGATAAAAGGTCTTGGCGGTAATGATATTTTTCTATATAATTCAATCAATAAGAGTGATGATGTAATAAAAGACTTTAGTAATGAGTCAGAGGAAAAAGACAGTCTTGATTTCAGTGATTTGTTAACGGGTTATGATGCAGCGTCTTCAGTATTAGCGAGTTTCTTAGCAGTTACCCAAGACGGCGCTAATACTTTGGTAAAAGTCGATCAAGACGGCGGCGGTGACCATAGTGATATGACGTTGACTCTTGAAAATACGTTAACAATGCTTGATGACTTACAGGACAATGCACAATTAATTCTTTAGTATTTGAGTCAAAGGGTTATTAGTGGTATTTTCTTACCCTAAATAAGGATTATTTAAAAAGTAAATATTATGTTGAAACAGGTTGTAGCCGCTGTCTTAGGTTTGTTTTTTTTGTCATCGTGTAGTTCGCTCAATGTTGCACAAGGGAATAAAGAAGCTTTTTATTCTAAGGCGGCTGAGCTTGAACGACCACCGGGTGCTTTTGAAAAGGTTGTTGCGAAAAAAGAATCTTCTGAACCGGTATCCGGGACTTGGTTATCGATGATCGGGTTGGCTGGCGGTGAAGAGCTCTCGAAAGGTGATAAAAAAGAATTAAACGATTCTGCACCTGTTAAGGTTAAAGTTGTATCGGAAAAACCTGCCTCACTCCCGCCACCTGAAGCAGCACCGTCTTTAATTGTTGAAAACAGCCAGCCAGATTTAACAGCAACAGCAGAACAGGAAGCCTTATTTTTTGGTATTTCTACAATATCAAAAGAGCCTGAGGTAACCGATGTACAGATTGCCGGTCAATCAAGTTCAACAGGGCCTTTACTCAGTGCCGTTGTCCAACGGGCGGTTAAAACGCATCCTTCAGTGAGAGCGACACAAGCGAAAAAATTAAGCTCAGAATATGAAGTTGACTCGCAGGTTGCAGGTTACTTTCCAAGTATTGATCTTGAGTCCGGAGTGGGTGTTGAAGATACTGATGGGGTTGATAAAGAGGGACAAACACTACTACGAAGTGAAACAAAAATAAGTTTACGTCAATTGGTTTTTGATGGCTGGGAAACCAGCAGTCGTGTGGCCGGTGCAAAGGCCGGTTTAAAAGCCGCTACAGCAATATTAAATGCACAGGAGCAAGAGATTTCTCTGCAAGCGGCGGCGAGTTATATCGATGTTTTTCGGTCAAATAAATTCGTTGAACTGGCAAAGAAGAATCTAAAAAATCATCAACAGTTAGGTCAAAAAATTAAACGCAGAGCACAAACGGGTTATGGTAACAAGGCTAATTTATCGCAGGTCAATGCCCGGGTTGCTTTGGCCAATGCACGATTGATTCGTTTTCAGGGAGAACTAGATACGGCAACGGCACAGTTTCAGGAGTCAGTTAATGAACTACCTCCAGAAGGGATGGTTTTACCGGTTATTCCGGCGTCTCTCGTTTCTGAAGATGTTGACAGCTTAATTGCAATAGCGGTAATGGATAATCCGGCATTAAAGGCTTCGTCATATAGGATTTCTGAAAAGGTAGCGCTAACCGATCAAGTAGAGTCGGAATTTATGCCCAAAATTTATGTGAATGCGTCTAGATCATGGAATGAAGATGTTGACGGTGTGCGGGGTAAAAACCATGATGCCTTAGGGATGGTTAATTTAAAATATAATTTGTTCAATGGTGCCGGAAGTTTAGCCCGGTTAGATAAGGCAAATTATGAATTAGATAATGCAACTGAACAAATGAAGGCCTATAAAAGACAAGTGATTAAAGAAGTTCGAAGTGCTTATATTCAGCTTCAGGTTGCTCATTCACGTTTGCCAGCATTAAAAACGCACGTACAGATGGCGAATAAAGTATTAAAAGCCTCGTATAAACAGTTTAAATTAGGTCAGCGTAGCATTTTGGATCTTTTAGATCAGCGCAATGAACTTTTTCAGGCGGAAATTGCACTGTTGACTGAACAAACCCGAAAAATTTATGCGGCTTATCGGTTATTAGCTTCTCAAGGAGGCTTGTTGAATTATTTGCAGCAACAACACATACCGAGGTAACTATTTAAAAGCTGATACAGTTTGTTTTAGATTAAACACACAAAAAAACAGTATAGAGTCATCCGGGCACAGTGACGTACCTGCAAAGTAAAAAGACACATTGATTCTTAACTCAGAAGAAAGTGATATGACTCCTGACCCGTTATTGAATTGTTTGGTTTTTTTAACACGTTTTTATAAGCGTCCGTATTCTGCTGAAGCATTGCAGGCCGGTTTACCTAGAACAGGGGGTGAATTTTCCCACCAATTGTTTGTTAGGGCTGCTGAGCGTGTTGGCTTGACCAGTCGTTTGGTTAAGCGTCCCTTAAATAAGTTATCTCCTTTTTTATTACCCGCAGTTGTTTTTTTAAAAGATGAAAGCAGTTGTATTCTTTTGGAACGTCCTGAGCCGGGCGAATTGAAAATTATGACGCCAGAAGTTTTAGACGGTGTAACAGAAGTGAGTGAAGAATTATTTGAACAACAATATGCCGGTTATGTCTTGTTGGTTCACCCCACTTATCGGTTTGGTTCTGATAAAACTCAGGCAGAAATACCTAAGGAAAAGAATTGGTTTTGGGGAACGCTCAAGCATAGTTTCTGGATTTATGGGCAAGTCATTCTAGCGGCAATTCTTATTAATGTGCTGGTTTTAGTCAGCCCGTTATTTATTATGAATGTCTATGACCGTGTTGTGCCTAATAATGCGATGGAAACCTTATGGGTTTTAGCTATTGGTGCTCTGTTAGCATTTTCCTTTGATTTTATACTCAAAGTTTTACGCAGTTATTTTATTGAAACGGCAGGAAAGAAAGCCGATGTTATCTTATCATCGCGCATTTTTGATCAATTGCTGGATATGAAATTAGGGGGTAATACCAAATCATCCGGGGCTTTTGCCAATGAATTGAATGGCTATGAGTCGTTACGAGAATTTTTCACTTCCAGTACGTTGACTACCCTGGTTGACCTGCCTTTTGTTCTGTTTTTTGTTGCTATTATCTGGATGCTCGGTGGGCCTTTAGCTTATATTCCTTTATTAGCGATTCCTTTGCTTTTTACGGGTGTCATTATTATTCAGTATTTTTTACGTGGTGTTATTCAAAAATCTTATGTGGAGGATAAAATTCGCCAAGGTGTTTTGGTGGAAACTGTTTCAGGAGTGGAGATTATTAAAAGTGTTCGTGCCGATGGTAGGATGCGTCACTTATGGGAGAAAAGTATTGGTGTAACGTCTAAATACGGAAAACGGGCACGGCTGTTATCCCAGTTTGCCAATCATTATGCGGCGTTTATTACTCAAATTACGTCGGTGGCGGTCGTGGTTTATGGTGCGCATTTAGCAGAAGCCGGTGAAATAACGATGGGGGTTATTATTGCCGCCGTAATTTTAAGTGGTCGGATTTTAGCACCGTTGACACAATTGGCTAATTTGGGAGTTAGATTAGATCGCTCATTATTGTCTTTGCGTGGTCTTAACAAGATTATGGAACAGCCCGTTGAGCGTCCCGATACACGTAATTTTGTTCATTATCCAGAATTAAAAGGAGCGATTTGTATTGATAATGTTCATTTCGCCTACCCTGAGCAAGAAAAAGACCAACAACAAGAAGTTTTAAAGGGACTGAGTCTAACAGTTAACCCGGGGGATCGTGTTGGCATTATTGGGCGTGTTGGGTCGGGAAAAAGCACGTTGGCAAAATTGATGCTCAATCTTTATAGTCCGAATGAGGGTTCAATTTTAATTGATAATACTGATATTCGTCAGATTGATCCTGCTGATTTAAGGCGTAATATCGGTTTTGTTCCGCAGGATTCATTTTTATTTATGGGCTCCATACGCGAAAATATCAGTATTAGTGCACCGCACGCTGAAGATGAGGATATTTTGCGTGCAGCGAGGTTGGCCGGTGTTGATGACTTTGTTAGTAAGCACCCAATGGGTTATGATTTTCCTGTCGGTGAGCGAGGAAAGAACTTGTCCGGTGGGCAGCGTCAAGCCGTAACTCTGGCAAGAGCTTTGTTATTTGATCCGGCCTTATTGATTATGGATGAACCAACGAATGATTTAGATCAGCAATCTGAAGAATTGCTTAAAAAAAGATTACAGGAATCACTTAAGAGTCGTACGTTGATATTAATAACACACCGGTTTTCATTATTATCCTTGGTTGACAGAATTATTATTGTAGATAATGGACAGGTATTAGCTGACGGACCTAAAAAAGAAATCTTGGATGCGTTAGCGAATAAGAAAATAAAGGCGGTATAAAGTTCGGATGACTAAATATACTTATCTTATGATTATTGTTGCGTATGGAAATAGTAAATGGACTTGAAAAATTCAATTGATAAATTACATGCTGGAATTCAAGATCGTAAGGAAAGTTTTTTTGCTTTGGCTAAAACAGTAAAAGAAAGGCATGAGAATTCAATAATAGAAAAAACAGATGCTGATTTTTTATCAGATTTACGTGTAGCAGCGCTACAAGGACCTCGGTTTCTGGCTAATCTCTTGTTGTGGGTGATCTTTTTTTTCTTTTTGGTTCTTATTCTTTGGGCTTCATTTGCTGAAATAGATGAGATCACTTCGGGGGTTGGTAAAATTATTCCTTCGGGTCATTCCAAGATTGTTCAGAATCTAGAAGGTGGTTTGATTGAGGATATTTTAGTTGCCGGTGGTGATAGTGTTAAAAAAGGCGATTTGCTACTGCGAATTGATGATACAAGGTTTTCGTCGAATTTTAGAAAAAGTCGGAATAATTATTTAGGACTGTTGGCAAAAATAACCCGTCTATCTGCTGAATCGAATAGCTCAGCACTGAGTACAGCGAATTATCCGGATGAAGTGGTTAAGGAACGACCTGAGTTGATTGAGCGAGAATCAAGTATTTTTGTAACCAGAGCGGCTGAGTTTAAGTCTTCAATCGGTATCTTGGATAATCAGTTACAGCAAAAACAACTGGAGTTATTAGAAATACAACGAAAAGAACAGCAATTAAAAACCGGCTATGAACTAGCATTGCAGCAATTGCAAATGACTGAACCGTTGATCAAAGAAGATGCGGTTTCAGAAGTGGAAGTGATTAAATTAAAAAGAGAGGTTAACGGTATTAAAGGTGATTTAGACGCAGCGCAACTCGCTATACCTCGATCTGTCGCTGCAATTAATGAGGCAAAAGAGCGCTTGTCGGGTGCTAAAGAGGCTTTTCGTGGTAAAGCGATGGAAGAATTGCAGGAGAGCCAATTAGCATTGGATGAATATCGTGAACGTTTGACTGCGGAAGAAGATCAGGTGATGCGAACAGAAGTCAGGTCACCGGTTAAGGGCTTAGTCGCTCGGGTTTTTGTTAATACGGTCGGTGGAGTTATTAAACCGGGGATGGATTTGGTTGAATTGATCCCGTTAGAAGAAAGTCTTTTGGTTGAGGCGAAAATTTTACCTTCAGATATTGCTTTTCTTCACCCGGGACAAAAGGCTATTGTTAAAGTATCGGCTTACGATTTTTCCATTTATGGTGGATTAGAAGCGGTAGTTGAGGATATCAGCGTCGATGCGATGGATGATGAAAATAGCCGAGATCGACAAAGTTATTATTTGGTGAAAGCAAGAACGAAGAAGAATTATTTGGGTAATGAAAAAAAGCCATTGCCTATTATTCCAGGAATGGTAGTGGAATTAAATATTATTACCGGTAAGAAAACGGTGATGGACTATTTGCTGAAACCGATTATGAAAGCACGTGAAAAGGCATTACGTGAAAGGTGATAAAAACGATGGATAAGACCGAGCAATCAGATTTACAAGAAGCACTGAGATCTTGTCGGGGGGCATTTTTCTCAGCTGCTTTTTTTAGTATGTTTATTAACTTCCTGATGTTGGTTCCGGTCATTTATATGTTGCAACTCTATGACCGTGTGGTACCCACTGGGAGTGAATCGACACTCTATACATTAACCCTTATTATGCTGGTATTGTTTATAACGTTAGGGTTGTTGGAATGGATTAGAACTCAGGTTTTGGTGAGAGTCAGTACGCGATTAGAAACTATGTTACATAACAGATTGTTTGAAGTGGCATATAGACAATCGTTGTACACAGGGGGGGTGGTTGCTTCCTCACAGCCATTGGATGACTTGACGGCATTGAGACAGTTTTTAACCGGTAATGGCTTGTTTGCATTTTTTGATGCCCCTTGGTTACCTTTTTATATTGCAGTTATGTTTCTTTTTCATCCATGGTATGGGTGGATGGCTATTTTTACAGCCATTATTCTGGTTACTATGGCGATTATTAATGAACGGTTGACCAGTGTGCCTTTAGGTGATGCAAATACCCTAGCAGCCAGTGGTCGTTCATTGGTAAATAAAAACCTGCGAAATTCTGAAGTGATTGAGGCGATGGGTATGTTGTCCAATGTTCGTAAGCGTTGGCTTGATATGGCATATGAGGTTTTAGCACTGCAATCTAAAGCCAGTGCTCAGGGTGGGTTGATTACTTCGTTATCTAAAGTCACTCGGATGACGGCACAATCTGTGATTTTAGGGCTGGGTGCTTATCTGGTTATTCAAGGAGAAATCAGCCCGGGGATGATGATAGCCGGATCTATTTTATTGGGTCGGGCACTGGCACCCATTGATTTAATGATTGGTTCCTGGAAGGGTTTTATTGCTGCCAGAGGGCAATATAGTCGGCTTAATGAATTATTAATTAATATACCGGCTTATCAAGAAACGATGCCGTTACCAACGCCCATGGGAAAATTGGAGATTGAAAATGTTTCGATTGTACCGCCGGGTGCGCCGAATCCTGTTATTAAGAATTTAAGTTTTGAAATAGACGTCGGGGATTCAGTGGCGATTATCGGACCCACGGGGGCCGGTAAAAGTACCCTTGCACGGGGTTTGTTAGGGATCTGGCCGGCTAACGAAGGTGTTATTCGTTTGGATGGGGCAGATATCATGACTTGGAATAGAGAGGCATTGGGCCCCCATATTGGCTACTTACCGCAGGATATTGAGTTGTTTCAAGGACGCATCAGCGAGAACATCGCTCGGTTTTCAGACATTGATTCTGAAATGGTAATCAAGGCCGCTCAAATGGCCGGGGTGCATGAAATGATTCTGCTGTTATCGGAAGGTTATGACACCGTGATTGGGCCGTCAGGCTGTACTTTGTCGGGTGGACAGCGGCAACGCATTGGGTTGGCAAGGGCGTTATATGGTAATCCTAAGTTGGTTGTTTTAGATGAGCCTAATTCAAATCTGGACGATGTCGGTGAGCAGTCATTAGCCGAAACATTAGCGGCACTAGAGGCTGAAAAAATTACCACGATTATTATTACGCATCGAAATAATGTACTTTCAAAAATTAAGAAGATTTTAATTATCAAAGACGGTGCTTTGGCGGCTTATGGTTTGCGTGATGATGTTATAGCCCATTTAAAAGATTTAGCACAGAAAAAACAAATTCAACATGAGTCAGCAGTAAAATAATGAGTGGCATTGAAAAGGATAAAAATAATTTAGAAATGGATGATCAACCGATTAGAATAATCGGTTACTGGGTCATTTTTTTAGCTTTTGGTATATTTGGGACATGGTCATTTTTTGCCCCAATAGGAAGTTCTGCATTGGCCCCGGGCGTTTTGGTCGTTAAAACGCACAGTAAAACGGTACAGCATTTAGATGGTGGGATTGTTCATAAAATTCATGTTAGCAATGGTCAGAAAGTTAAGAGAAATGAAATTCTTATTGTTCTTGATGATACTCAAACTAAAGCGCAATTGGAGATTATTAGCGGTGAAATGATCGTGCTGAAGATGCAGCGGGCTAGGTTGATTGCTGAAAAAGACTTTCAATCGGTTATTAAATTCCCAGTTAATGCGCAGGGTATTAATGAGCGTCGGAGTAATGAGGCGCGTGATGGCCAAATTCAGGTTTTTAATGCAAGAAAAACAGTTTATGAAGGGAAAATGTCTGTTTTGGGTCAAAGAGTTAGCCAGTTAGAATCGCAACGAGAAGGCATGCTGGCACAATTAGCAGGTAAGAAGATATTATTGGCTTCTTTTCAGGAAGAACAAGCTGATTTGAATGCATTATTAGAAGAGGGTTATATTGAGAAAAATAAATTACGGGATATTGAGCGAAAATATGCCAGTACCCAAGGTGACTTGGGGGAACTCATTGCAGGAATAGCCAGTATAGAAATGAAGACGGGGGAAGCAAGGCTTGAAATATTACAGATTGAAAAAGATTTTACGGAATCTGTCATCAGTCAGCTCGAAGAAGTGAGTGCAAAACTTTACGATGTTGAAGAACGTTTTATTGCTTTGACCGATAAACAAGATAGAACTATTTTAAAGGCGCCGGTGAATGGTAAAGTAATGAAATTAGCGATTTTTACTGAAGGAGGTGTTATTGCTCCGGGTGAGCCGATAATGGACATTGTGCCAGAAAGGGAAGAGTTGATTATTGATGCTGAGGTTTCTATTATGGATATTGACAGGGTAACGGTTGGGTTATTGGCAGATGTTCGTTTTAGTGTTTTTAATCAGGCGATTACACCTGAAGTAGAAGGGGAAGTATTAACTATTTCGGCTGACCGTTTGGTTAATGAAGATAATGGTATGCCTTATTATTTAGCGCAAGTTAAAATTACAGTGGAAAGTCAGAAGAAATTGAAAAATTTTATTTTGCAGCCGGGTATGCCTGCAGAGGTTTTTATAAATACCGGGGACCGGACATTTTTTGAGTATTTGACCCAGCCAGTATCAAATGCATTTGCTCGTGCTTTGATAGAAGAGTAATTTTTGTGCGGATAAGAATTATTTTTTATTTATTGTTTTACAGCATCACGGCTAACAGCAGTGATTTGATTACCATTTATCAGCAGGCAGCTGATAATGACCCAACAGTTAGGTCTGCCCGGTTTAAAAGTAAATTAGGCGAGGCGCAAGCCGCTAGTGCTGGAGGGCAGTTGTTGCCTCAGATTACTGCGACAGCTAATCTTTCACTGAATGATCGTTATACAACCGGTGCGGGTATGGATGGCTATAAAGGTGAGCAATATAACTTTAATGTTAATCAATCCCTTATAGATGTTCCTAAGTACTTGAATTGGCGACGAACTCAAAAGGTTTTTAGTCAATACAATCTTGAAGAGGCTTTGGCTGAACAGAGTTTAATGCTAGATGTGGTTGAAAAGTATTTTGGAGTATTAAATACTCAGGATAGTGTTTTTTTGAATAAGCAGGAAATTATCAGTACTCGACAACAGTTAGCCCAATTAAAAAAACAATTTGAGAAGAGGATTGTCAGAATTACCGATGTAATGGGTATTGAGGCTAAATTAAGTTCTTTAGAAGCAGACTTGATTGATGCTGAAATGAATCATGTTATTGCAAAGGATGAATTGAAACAGTTAACCGGACAAGCGGTTAATTTGAATAAACACCTGCGTGAAGATATTATTTTTAAACCCATAGAAGGAGCGATTGAATTATGGGTGGAGGCGGCTAAAATTCAGAGCCGAATGATACAGGTGAAAAGTCAACAAGTAGAAGCCGCACATTTATATGTTGATGAAAAAAAATCAAAACATTTGCCTGTTGTTGATATGAAATGGAGTTATGTCAAGAGTAATACCGGCTTTCAGAGTTCACAGCAACCAAATACTGAAACGCAGGTCGCTGCAATAAATATTACGATGCCACTATTCAATGGAGGCTCGACAATGAGTGGTGTTGATGAGGCCACTCAACAACTTGAAATTTCGAAACAAGAAAGTATCGCAACAACACGCGAGGTTTTACGAGAAACTAAAGCGGCATTTTTAAAAACTAATGCAAGTGTTGGTCGTATTGCGGCCACTCAGAAAAGTCTTAATGCGGCGTTGAAGGCTAAGAATGCAATGGAAAAAGGGTTTAAATATGGTGTACAAACAATTACTGATGTTTTGCTGGCTCAGGCTCATGTTTATAAAGCCAGAAAGGATTTATTGGAAGCGAAATACAGTTACATTAATCATAAAATTAAGTTTTTATTTATGGTGGGTCTGGTCGCCGAAGATCACTTGAATGAGGTAAATGGCTGGTTAGAAACAAATCAGGTTCTTCAACGCGACAATGGATAATATTATTGCCGATAAAGGTGAGAGAAGTGATTTAATGTTTCTGAGGGAAGTGAATTTCCAGTTAAATTTAATGAGTGGAATTGAATTATAATAAGCTGCTGAATTATTCGTGTGACCTTGTCTTTGTGTTGATGGGTTTGTCCTGAGTTTCGGTGGTTTAATTTATAAATGGTTTTTTAATCGTGAAAAAAGGAAAAGAAATGGCTGAAGAAAAAAAAACGCCTAAAGTCTTAATTGATGATACGGAATATGATTATGATGCGTTATCAGATACTGCAAAAAATTTATTAGGATTCTTACAAAAACTGGATCAGGAAATAAAAGAGAAACGTTTTTCATTGGATGCGGCATTACTTGCACGTAAACAGGCGGTTGCCGATTTGAAAATCGA
>Ga0209494_1000761_pt1 | contig 14349 bp, 10 predicted proteins | sample EN1Hudseemescosm_FD_184628 | JGI IMG/M metagenome (GOLD analysis project Ga0209494, IMG submission 184628) | Methane-oxidizing microbial communities from mesocosms in the Hudson Canyon - EN1B Hudson Canyon (SPAdes) (version 2) | ecosystem: Environmental > Aquatic > Marine > Cold seeps | place... | reverse complement strand
CGAACTTCAAGAGGCTGAACAACTATACCGTGCCATTCTTAATGACGAGCCTAAACACCCTAATGCTAACTATAATCTTGGGGTTCTTCTAAACCAAAATGGTCAGTTTGAAGCGGCTTTAAGGGTTTTCAAAATAGCATTAGAAACTAATCCTAATCAAGGGCAGTTCTGGATTAGTTATATAGATACTTTAATTCATCTAGGACAACTGGATGTGGCACGTAATGTTCTTGATCAAGTGCAATCTAAGGGACTTAAAGGAGATGCTATTAATCAGTTAGCAACATGCCTTAATTCACAATCTGGAAAAATACTACCGGCAACAGCAACAGCAAAATCGAAAAAGAAAATAAAACCCGAACAGCTTTTAGCGCGCGCAAAATCCCATGTTAAAAACGGTAAGTTTGAAGAAGCAGGTAAACTTTACACGAAAGTCCTTGAAGCAGACCCCCAAAACCAACAAGCAAAAAAAGGACTTAAAGCATTACAGTCAGGTAATACATCTAAAAAGAATCAATTGAGTCCACCACAGGCGCAAATCGACAGCGTTATAACGTTCTACACTAATGGCCAGATACAAGAAGCACTAAATGCCTCAGAGATTATTATTAAAAACTATCCTAACGAGGCACTATTCTACAACATTAGTGGCATTTGTTATAGTTACCTCAATCAACTGGGTGCGGCGGTTAAGAGTTATGAAAAGGCATTGGCGATTAAACCAGATTATTCTGAGGCGCATTATAACCTCGGCAATACGCTTAAAGAATTAGGTCAACTGGATGCGGTGGTGAAGCATTTTGAGCAGGCACTAGTGATTAATCCTACCTTCACTGAGGCTCATAGTAACCTTGGCAATACGCTTAAAGAACTCGGCCAATTGGATGCAGCAGTTAAATGCTATGAGCAGGCACTAGCCCTTAAACCAGATTACGCTGAGGCGCATAGTAACCTCGGTAATACGCTCAAAGAACTCGGTCAACTGGATGCAGCGGTTAAGCGTTATGAGAAGGCTCTAGCCATTAAACCAGACTTCGTTGAGGCGCATAATAACCTCGGCATGACGCTCAAAGAACTTGGTCAACTGGATGCAGCGGTTAAGCGTTATGAGAAGGTGCTAGCCATTAAACCGGATTACGCTGAGGCGCACAATAACCTCGGAATTGTTCTTAATGATCTCGGACATCTGAGTTTGGCAGTTAAGAGTTATCAGCGAGCACTAGCCATTAAATCAGATTACGCTGAGGCGTATTATAACCTCGGGATTGCTCTCCATAATCTGGAACAACTGGATGCGGCGGTAAAGAGTTATGAACGAGCACTAGCCATTAAACCAGATTACGCTAAAGCGCATAATAACCTCGGTAACACGCTCAAAGAACTTGGCCAACTGGATGCGGCGGTAAAGAGTTATGAGCGAGCACTAGCGATTAAATTAGATTACGCTGAGGCACATTATAACCTCGGGATTGCTCTCCACAACCTGGGACAACTAGACGCGGCGGTTAAGAGTTATGAACGGACGCTAACCATTAAACCGGATTATGCTGAGGCACATAGTAATCTCGGGATTACTCTTAATGATCTCGGACATCTGGGTTTAGCAGTTAAGAGTTATGAGCGAGCACTAGCTATTAAACTGGATTACGCTGAGGCGCATTATAACCTCGGGATTGCTCTCCATAATCTCGGACAACTAGATGCGGCGGTTAAGAGTTACGAACATGCACTGGAAACTAAACCAGACTATACATTTACTGCGCGGCTAATCTTGCCTATTATTCCCCTCTCAAATGACCATATTGATCAGTGGAGAGACCGATATATAACTGCTATTAAAGCGCTAAAATCCACAATACTTATACTTAACGACCCTTTTGAAATTAGTCCAAATTCTTTTTATCTGGCTTACCATAACTATAACAACAAGGCTTGTATGGAGGCTCTGTGTGAACTTTTTCGGAGAAAAAATAATTTACTATCTTTCTGTGGACCTAATCTTGGAAGTACCCTAAACTTAAAAAAAAATAATTCTCATATTCGCATTGGATTCGTATCGCAATATTTTTATAACCATACTATAGGGAAGTTATATCAAGGCCTTATTCAGAATCTTAACCGAAATCATTTTGAAGTAATCCTAATTCATACTTCAGATACAAAAAAAGATTCATTTAGACAAACAATGGACTCCTTTGCTAACAAAGTAGTGACCCTACCAAAAGCTCTCTCTTCTCAGCATGAAACACTCACAGAATTAACTCTTGACGTACTTTTCTATACTGATATTGGCATGTCACCTAAAACTTATTTCTTAGCTTTTTCACGTTTAGCACCAATACAAATTACTAGTTGGGGGCACCCCGATACATCTGGCTTGAAAACAATAGACTACTTTCTTTCTTCTAATCTAATTGAGCCTAATCAACCCCAAGATAACTACAGCGAACAACTAATATGTTTAAATAGATTACCTTGCTTTTATCCTCCAATAAAAAAACAAATCATCACCTCAACCCGAGAAGCATTTAATTTACCTAAACAAGGTACTTTATACGGTTGCCCACAATCATTATTTAAAATTCATCCTGACTTTGACTGTATCTTAAATGAAATTATCACTAAAGATCCTGAAGGCCACATTATTTTGCTAGAAGGAAAAACACCTGCTTGGACTCAATTACTTAAACAACGCTGGAAAAAAAAATACCCTAACTTACTCAATAACGTTATTTTCTTACCTAGACAACCACATGAAAAATTCATGTCACTCATGCAACATTTTGATGTTTTACTTGACCCAATCTATTTTGGCAGCGGTAACACCATGTATGAAGCAATAAATATTGGTAAGCCTTATATAACATGGCCGAGTCAATTTATGCGATCCAGGGTAGTATCAGGAGCATACCAACAAATGAAAATACCAGCCCCCCCCATTGCTAGTAAACTAAAAGACTATGCCTCACTGGCGGTAAAATTAGGAAAAGACTACGATCAACGTAGAACTCTAATTGCAAACACCTTAGAAAGGAAACACTTACTATTCTCTGACAATCTAGTGCTACATGAATTCGAAGACTTTCTGCATAGTGCAGTTAAATCCGCTAGACTAAATATAAAACTTCCAATAAATTGGAAACCAAAAAATAATGAATAACACAACCCTTGTTACAGGCGGTGCAGGATTCATCGGATCACACCTTGCCGATAGATTAATTACTGATGGACATGAGGTGCTCTGCGTTGATAATTTTTATACTGGCTCAAAAGCCAATATCAGTCATCTTCTTAACCATAATAATTTCGAATTAATACGCCATAATATATGGCTCCCCCTCTATGTTGAAGTTAATCAAATATTTAATCTAGCTTGCGCAGCCAGTCCGGTTCATTATCAAAGAAAACCGGTTGAAACCACTAACACATCTGTTTTAGGTGCAATTAATATGCTTGGTCTTGCTAAACGTCATAATGCCAGAGTATTTCAAGCCAGTACTAGTGAAGTTTATGGTGACCCTAAGGTACATCCACAACCTGAAAGCTATTGGGGGCATGTTAACCCTATAGGGCTACGCGCTTGTTACGATGAAGGAAAACGCTGTGCTGAAACAATTTTTTTTGACTACCATCGTCAAGACAATATAGATATTAGAATAGCGCGCATTTTCAACACTTATGGACCTAGAATGCATCCAAACGATGGAAGAGTAGTTAGCAACTTTATTGTTCAAGCGCTTAATGGAAACCCTATCACTTTATATGGTGATGGTTTGCAAACGCGCTCATTTTGTTATATTGATGATCTCATCGAAGGCATTATAAAATTCATGGTGCAAAACAAAGAAATTGGACCAATAAATCTAGGGAATCCTCATGAATGCTCTATCCTTGAATTAGCCGAACTAATACTACGGCTAACTCAATCAAAAAGTCATTTAATTTTTAAGCCATTGCCAACAGATGACCCCATCCGCCGTCAACCAGATATTACCAAAGCTCGTAATTTGCTCCAGTGGGAGCCTACTATACAACTTGAAGATGGTTTAAAAGAAACAATTACTTATTTTAAAAAAACCTTAGATAGGTCATGACTAATTCAAAACAACCCATTCTTAATACAGGTATTATTTCAACTCCTTGCCCTATTTGTAATTACTCTATAGTCACAACAATCTTTAATGGTGGACATCACCCCTTAGCTACGCTCGGATGGCCAACTAATTCTAATGAAGCAAGGGAAATGCAAACCTTTCCACAAAACTATGTTCAATGTCCAAAATGCACCCATGTTTGGAATCATTCATTCGTTTATGATGCCATTCCCTACCAAAATAACCCCAACCGAATGTTTAATACAGGTAGTATCTGGAAAGGACACTTAGTTTACACACGTAACTTAGTACTTTCTCTATTACCTGAAACTCCAACTGTAATTGATATTGGCTGTGGTGAAGGACATTTTGTGCGTGGGTTGGCTGAAGTATGTAACACTCAAGGTCGATTTATTGGTTTTGATCCAAATACAACCAGCAAAACAGGATCAGGTTTAGAGTTCTATCCTCGCTATTTCGAACCTTTAATCGACGTACCTGATTTTGCACCCGATATTGTAGTTATGCGCCATGTATTAGAGCATTTAACTCAGCCAACAATATTCCTTGAACAATTAGCGTGGAGTGCAGCAATTTCAAAAAAACACACCTGGTTATTTGCTGAAGTTCCATGCATTGATCGTGTATTTGAGACATTTCGCCTCGCTGACTTCTTCTATGAACATCCATCACAATTTACGTCTGAGTCATTTCGAAAATTGATGGAAAGAGCCGGTGAAATAATTGAGTTTGCACATGGCTACGATGGTGAAGTGGTTTATGCACTAGTACGTCTAACAACTCCCAAAATTCAATTAGAGAATGCAATAAGAACAACCAATTTTTTGCACCAATCCTACAACAGTCGCACTTCAATTAGTAAACAACTTAGTGACTTAGCCAAGAGTGATCAACGGGTAGCCATTTGGGGAGGGACAGGGAAAGCAGCTGCTTTTATTCACCAATATAACGTTGATTCACAACGCTTTCCGTTAGTCGTAGACTCTGACCCAGATAAAGTCGGCACATTTGTCCCAGAAACAGGGCAAGAAATTATTTTTCGAGATATTCTGAAATCTTCCCCAGTAGATATAGTTATCATTCCCACCCAATGGCGTGCGAAAGATATTTTAGCCGAAATGAATCGTGAAGGCATTGTTGCTAAGCAAATATTGATTGAACATAAAGGTCAATTAATAAATTTCCTCACAGACAAACACCCCTATTAAGGTACGCATTAAGCAATGAAGTTAACTATATTCGGCATCGGCTATGTTGGCTTAGTCCAAGGCGCTGCTTTAGCCCAGGCTGGCCACAATGTACTCTGTGTTGATAATAATATTAAAAAGATCAAAAACCTACAAAACGGTATTATCCCAATTTATGAACCTGGCTTATCTTCTTTAGTCACTGAAAATCAACAAAACGATAGACTTCACTTCTCATCTAATCCAGAAGATGGAGTCCATCATAGTAATCTTATTTTTATTACCGTGGGAACCCCCCTTAATGCAAAAGGTGCAGCCGATATAAGATTTGTGCTAGAAGTTGCTTCAATTATTGCAATTCATATGACTGAATATAAAATAGTGGTTAACAAATCTACAGTACCAGTTGGTACAGCTGATAAGGTTAAAAATAAAATCTCCTCAATTTTAAAAAAACGGAATAGTTCTTTACCCTTTGATGTTGCCTCTAATCCTGAATTCCTCAAAGAAGGCAGCGCTGTGAATGATTTCATGAGACCTGATCGAATTATTCTAGGAACAAATACAGAAAAAGTAAAAAACACATTAACTGAATTATATTTATCATTTAATCGTAATCATGATCGAATCATTCATATGGATATTCGTTCTGCTGAATTAACTAAATATGTTGCTAATTGCATGTTAGCCACGAAGATTTCATTTATGAATGAAATGTCAAATATTGCTGAGATTGTAGGCGCGGATATTGAAAAAGTAAGGCAAGGAATTGGCTCTGATTCACGTATTGGCAATGACTTCATATATGCTGGTTGTGGTTACGGTGGATCATGTTTTCCAAAAGATATTCAAGCACTAAAACAAAGTGCCAATGACTTTGGTTATAACAGTAAAATACTAAGTGCTGTAGAATCAGTTAATATCAGCCAAAAAAAGAAATTATTTAATTTAATTATTTGTCATTTTAACTCCAGCATTTATAACAAAGTCTTTGCGATTTGGGGGTTATCATTTAAACCAAATACAAACGATATACGAGAAGCACCTAGCATTATATTAATTGAGCAACTACTTAAAGCAGGTGCCAAAATACAAGCATTTGATCCTCAGGCTACAGATGAAGCCAAACAATTATTTGGAAATCGTAAAAACTTATTCTTTATGGACTCAAAAGAATCTGCCATCACATGTGCTAATGCTTTAATAATCGTAACTGAATGGCGTGAATTTTGGTCGCCAGATTTTGATAAAATTAAACAAGAATTGACACATCCTGTAATATTCGACGGTCGAAATTTATACAACCCTGAACAAATGAAAAAAATAGGATTCAATTATTACGCTATAGGTCGAGGTCAATCTGTATGTCATCAAAACATTTTGGACTATTAGCTACCTGATTTAAGAGACAGATTAGTTCATTGGGTTGTGTTGTTTATCGTAATGTAATTGCTTACGCTTAGCCAACTTGTTTTGTTTAATTATTTACCGCTGATTGATTATTTCACTATCACGACCATAAAACACATCTGCAGGCGTTTGATTGTTCAAGGATTCATGATAATGCTCATGATTGTAAAATGAACTAAGCTACATAGAGAGTCAGGATACGATATTATTGATTATATAATCGGGTATTACAGTCAAGTCAGGGCTCATCAACATAATAATGGCTTTGCGCCAAATGTTGTTGAGAAAAACTACTGGGCTGAATATAAAACTGTGGCCAAAATTCTTGACCACTACAACAAGAACGAACGTGAGGACTGGTAGTCCCCGGTGGGCGTAGGTATTTCTGGATGCCCGCCGTGTAGAGCGCCAGAGGGGGTCTGGAATTACATACGAAATGCCGTAAAGTCATTTGTGGTAGTGCAGTGGGTACACTAAACAGGACACACACTTTAATATATTATTATCGGAAAATAAGTGTGTCTAAAATGAGCAATCCAACAACGAAGAAAATACCGTCGAGAATACAAACTTGAAGCGGTTCAATTAGTTCAACAATCTAATATTCCTTTATCCCAGATCGCTGATAATCTGAGTATTAATGACAATATGCTTAGGCGATGGGTTAAAGAACATACCGAATCCAATAAATGAGCTTTCTGTGGTTATGGGTCAGCACGGGACCAAGAGCTACTGTGTATTTAACTTAACCTAAGTCGTTATGCTCAAACTGCTGCTTCAACTTTCATAATACCCCACCCGGACTGCTCAAGTTGGGGTGTCAGCGCTGCGCAACGCAGTTCTAGACTTATGCGCTCCTCAGTCATCGCAGACGTATGGTAGGTACGGTGGAGGGTGAAATTGGAGAACACCAATACGTCACCCGGCATCATCACTGGATGCCAGCATTTTTCCAGTCCATAGGTTTGTTCTACCCAATCAGGTTCGAAGGCGATTTGTTCATAGGGCGTCTTATCAGAATTCTGCCAGTGTGGCGGATGTAGAAGTGTCGTAAGGGTACCATTTCTTAAAACTTCAAGTCCCGGTGCATCATCACCACACATCATTAAGGGCGTCCATGCATTAAGAATAAAAAATGTATCCCCCATAAAAGCAGCATCCTGATGATAGGGAACGTTTGGATTTTTAAGCTGCTGCGGATCTTGGCGGCGCGGTAAACAATTATTCAGGATAAAGCCTACGGCAGAACCATAAAACCCGAACAATAATTGAATCAACTTTGTTTTAAGAACCAGTTGCTGCACAATCGCAAACTGCTCTCCGGGTGCATCAAGCTCACTACCCAGAACATGGCCGAAGCGGTACATTGTCCGTGAGAATTCTTCCGGCATATTACCACGTGCAAATTCTGCATCGCGCCGCGCATAAGCTTCGCGTGCACGCGCCTGAAAAACAACTAGGTCACTCTGTGGTATAACCCCACGCAGCAAGACACACCCCTGTTGCTGAATACTTTGCGCAAAGACTCTGGGAGTTATATCTGCCGCCATATATTCTGGCAAAGGATTTGAATGGGGGGGCCGTCTTATAGATGACATAATTAGTTGAATTAACTCTGGAGTTAAATTTTATTGTGAAGTTCCTTAATGGTCTTTGTTCTTGGTATATTTTAACTTGAGTGGATATTAGATCTTCGAGATTAAATGCTGAGAAAAAAGCTAAAAAAGATAGCCTGTAGGCTATCTTTTTTAGTAAAAAGTTTTTATGTCTTACTATCAAACAATAGTCCAACCATTTTGTCTAGATTTTGGATGAAACTTAATGTTTCCTGTGCTGGTATTTGACGAATTGTTTTACCGGTATTACTGTCTGTTACTTTGACTATATCTTTTCCGGTCCCAGGGTCTACGCTAAAATTTATATTACGATCCAAAGCGCTCATCATATCATTCAATGATTGGATGGCTGTCGATAGATCTTGCTCCGACATCACCGATTGGGTATCTACTCTAATTTCATCCCTTGGCTTTATGGCTTCAGCAACTGCCACTTCAGGATCCACAACTTGGACTGCTTCTTGTTTTGGTGCAGGTTTTGCACTTTCACTGGGAACTGCTTCAAGTTTTACTGGCGAAACCGGCGGTGGTGCTGGTCCTGCTGATGAAGCTACACTGATTTCACTGGCCATAATCTTTTCCTCCTATAAATAAAAACTGATTAGCCACTGGAATTTGAGATTATATAATTTTCAAATCCCAGTGACATCAATTGAATTACTTTAATAAGGATAAGACAGATTGCGCCTGGGCATTTGCCTGAGCCAACATCGCCGTTCCAGCTTGTTGCAAAATCTGGTTTTTAGCTAAACTAGAGGACTCTTGCGCATAATCTGCATCGGCAATGACCGAGCGTGCGGCTGAAGTATTCGCTGACATATTGGTCATATTATTCACCGCAAACTGCAAGCGGTTCTGGAAAGCACCCAGTTTTGAACGTTCTTGTCCAACTTCTAGCAATGCCTGATCAAGCGTATTTATGGCTGCAGCAGCAGTGGTTTTATTAAGTACATCAATATTGGCAACAGTTTCAAGTTCGGCTAAACCGGCCGCAATATCTAAGCCTGCAGTATTGGTTGCAGTCGCTGTTCCACCTGGAAGCGTTGCCGTAGCGTCACCAGAAGTATCTGTAACCACCATTGTCGGCGTGAAAGATGTAACACTACCCGTCGCTATAGAGGTAACAGTAAGTACTGCACCAGATGAAGACATGGTATAACCCGTTGGGTCAGTGGCAGCGGCAATTGCAGTGGCTAACAGAGTTGCAGTACTGGTATCATTGGTTCCACCGGCTGAAACCCCTGTGATTGCAACTGATACGCCTTCTGCTATTGTAAGTGTAGCTACATCACCTGTCTGAAGTGCACCATCAAGAGTGATTGCACTGTTAGACGTTGTAGCTGCTGTTATTGCTGCCACGGCAGTTTTATCACCTATTGCAGAGGCTCGCATGTCGTTAAGCGATATGTCAATTGTTTGCCCTGACTTATGCCCAATTTGAAATGTAGAACTGGTCATAGATCCATCAAGAAGAATTTTATCGTTAAAACTTGAATTGTTACCAATTCGATTCATTTCTTCGATTAACTTACCAATTTCATCATTAAGGTTGACTCTGTCAGATGAGGAATTCGTATCGTTCACGGCTTGAACGGCTAATGTGCGCATCCGTTGTAAGATATTAGTGGTTTCTGCTAATGCGCCTTCTGCTGTTTGCATAAAGGAAATGGAATCGTTTGCATTACGAACCCCTTGATTTAAGCCTTCAATCTGAGAGGTCATTTTGTCGCGAATGGCCAGACCTGCCGCATCATCGGCTGCTGAATTGATCCGTTGCCCTGAAGACAGCCGCTCCATTGCTACATCCAAGTCCTGACGTGATTCTGATAAATATTTCTGCGCATTGATTGACGCAGCATTCGTTGTGATTACCATAGCCATAGTTATTCTCCAAAAATTAATTTCGCCCTGTTTATGGTAGATAACTCAGTGACTGATCTAACATTTCAGGCCGGGCATTTGACCTACAGTTATTAGATCGACAGTGAATTATTAATCTTTAATGTTTTTTGACCGAAAAAATGTTTTTTAAAAAAAGAGGGTTTTATAAAGAGGATTGAAGCTGTGAAAACAACTTGTGTGATGAAAAAAATTGCTAATAAATCGTGGGTTTCATGACTGACAAAAGTGCTTGTAATCAAATTTATTACTTTAAAAAAAGATTTATTAACCTAATGTGCAACAATAAATAACCGTGGGTGCTTCTTAATAACGTTAACGGCGGCTTTCAAGGGGCATGGCTTCCCAACCCACGCTGACTTCTTTTAACAGTTCATGGATATGTTCGATACGGCTGATATCATTTGAAACACTGCTTTCGCGCAATGTTTTGCCCATATAAAGGTATAAATCATTTAAGTTGTGTGCTAAATCGCCACCTTTTTCAAGATCTAAGCAATCCTGCAGGCCATTAATAATGGCTAAAGACCGGGACAGTTCCGTTGCTTTACCCGCGTAATTTTTATGGTTAATATGAAAGACCGTTAAGGTTAATGACTTTAAACATCCGTTAAATAACATTTTGGTTAGATCATAGGCTGAACCGCAATAAGCCTTAGAACTGCTCTCAACACGGCTGTATTGTTTAAGTGCTTGTTGTGCCCTGAGCATGGTATCTCTCCAAAAGTATTATTTGTTTTTCTTATGATTAATAAATCGACCGATAAGGAGAAAACTGTAGTGAAAAGGTTTTTATTTCATTACTGAGGTCTTATTTCGTTCCTGAACAGGAATCTGATCCCACGCACTACTGATTTCCCGCAATAAACTAGAGACTTCACGAACTATAACCGGGTCGTTATCAAAACTGCTTTTATAGAGCCGCTGCACCATATACTGATACAGGCCGCCTAAGTTCTCAGCTAATTCACCGCCTTTTTCCATGTCCAGTGAATCGTCAAGCCCTTCAATAATATTAATAGCCCGGGCGAGTTGTTCCCCTTTTAATTGAAACTGCTTTTGTTTCATCGCCGTCTCAGCAATAGCGAGTGCACGTAAAGCACCTGAAAAAAGCATTTTAGTCAATTGATGTGGCGTTGCATATTCAGCCTGAACGTTTTGTTCTACATTACTGTATTGTTTTAATGCTTGCTGCGAAGTAAACATATTTCACCCCTAAAATTAGTTGTTTCTAATCTAGGTATCGACAGCAAAATTGTTTAATTTAAATTTTATTTTAGAAAATACGGAGGGGTGTATAAAAGCATTTATTATCAAATACTTAACGGTAGACATTAATCTTTGTTATTGTTGGGCAGAGCGTCTAATTGTGCGTCCAGATATTCTTTTAAAGCGTTCATTTCTTGCATAATCCGGTTCATTTCGGCAAATTGTTTACTGTATCGGCTCTCAATACTGGCTTTTCTTTTATCAACCTTTACTTGATCACTTTCAATTTGTTCTAAAGTAGAATTGCTTTGGTCTTTCATTGAGTCAATGGTCCCCTGATAAGCTAAGTAGCCATCCAGCAAGGTTACAATATCACCGGCCAGACCACGAGTTAGTGCATCACTGCCTGCATTATTTTCTGTTGCAGAAAAACTAACCGCCGTTCCCGTAGCACTACCACCGCCACTGGTTGTGACTGTCGCCACTGAAGGTGACAAAGCACTAACACTGGCACCGGTAGCCGTTGACTGAATTATCAAATCATCACCACTGGCGGTAATTGTATAACCTGTAGCCGTTTGAGTGGCAAAAGCGGCAGCTAACTTAGCGGCTGTATCGTAGGTCCCTGCACTACCAACAACCGCAATGGTTACCCCACCGGCAATAGTAATGGTCGCTGTATCAGCACTGTTTAATCCAGTTGCCAATGTTAATGAACTCAGTAAGGGTTTATCCTCTGAATCATAGGTGCTATGGTCATCGGTACCGCCACTGAAGAAATCTTTAATTTCATCAAAATAAGTGGTCATAGCGGTATCAAGCTTAGCATCATCAACCAGAAGTGTACCGGCTTTATTATAACTAACCCCCATATCGGTCATGGTTTTGATATTGGTGCCAGCTTTAGAACTCTCGGAATAAAAGAGTTGTTTGATTTTATTTTTAATCTGAATAACAGTACTGTCATTAGCCAAATCACCATCGACACTATTACTGAGACCTTTCAATGTGGTTTCAAACAGATTCGCCGCACTCACCACCGTTTTAATGGTGTCTTTGGCCAAGCCAAAATCACGACTAACATTGATATTCACGGCCGAACTGGTGGTGGCATTTAAGTGTAAGGTCACACCTGGAATTAAATCGGTAATTTCATTACTGGTTCGGGTAACCGCTAACCCATTGACAGTGAGTGATGCATCTTGCGCGGTTTTTAATTTATTTGTTACATCTGCAAGCGCAAATCCGGTTCCTGCCGAGCTATCAACAGCCGCCGCAGTCACCGCCCCCGAACCACTGCCACCAATAGTGACTGCTGGGGCATTGGCTGTGGCGATAACACTCTGGCCAGTTTCGCCAGATTTACTGTAGGCCGAATTTTTTGTAAAAGTAACCACACCACTGTTATTAACAATATCCCAACCGGTTACACTTAAAGTATCAAAAGCAGCACCAATATCGTTTGCCGTGGCACCGGCAGATAAGGCGGCAGTGGTAAAAGTTGTACCATCAATAGTGACAGCCGCGGTTTGATTGCTGTCAATTGCTGTACCCACGGTGAGGGTGACCGCTGTTGACGCATAGGTCGTTGGCAGATCGGTGTTGATGGTTATACCATTAGTGCTGCCGGACTGACCTTCCATCAGTAGTCGATATTGATCGGTGCCGGTACTCACCACACGGGCGGTTACCCCGGAATCGGCTGTTTTGGCATTAATTCCTTCGGCGAGTTTATCAAGCGAGACGCTACCGGCCGCCAAAGCAACCGTATGCTGGGTGCCGTTAACGGTAAAAACAAAATTCGCAGATGAACCACTGTTTTGATCCGCACTGCTACTTGTAAAAGTACTTGAGGCCACAATGTCGTGCTGTGCCAGTGCAGAAACCGTAATCCCATGAACCCCTGCTGTTGCAACACCGCTACCCACTTCTGCACGGATAATAGTATTATCAGCACTCAAAACACTGGAAAAATTGAACTCCCGGTCATCATCCAACTGTTGAAAAGCAGATTGTAAGGTTTGAATAGTTGATTTTAAGGTTCCTAAACCGGAAATTTCAGCCTCGTTTTTAGTTTTACGGCTATCTAAACTCGATTGTTTCGGGGCAATTTCAGCTTCAACCAGACTCGATACCAATTTTTTGGTATCCATCTTGGAGCCGATTTGCATTGAATTTAAAAAATCAACTTCCATAACGATTGCCTATCTTTACTGCGGTTGCAAACAGCGGACAAAAAGGCTGTTTAGTGTATTTTTGGATAGCGGTACACGTGCCTTTCAACGCGGCCATTTAGAATACTTTTCTTACTGCTTTATCGGCACAATACCTTAAAGATGAAATATCAACAGGTGATTCAAAACGCTCAGTGGGCCGTTCAGCTACGGCGTATAAGGGCTGAGTCTGGGTATGGGCCTTTTGTCCGTCCGCTTTTTGAGCCGCGTAACTGGCAATGAGCAAATCATTGAGTAACACCATGGCGTGATTTAAATCTTCACCGTTAAGCCTCGGTGGTTGCAGGTTTTTGTCACTGTACGGTGGAATGGTTATCTGGTCGCGGGCAAAATCGTTGCCCGTGTTAAAGCGCGTGGCCGGTGATAATTTAAAATCTTTTACCTGTTCAGCGCTTTTCATGATGGCTCCTGTGGGTTTTGGTCAACGTTTTACGTTGTAAAAGTAACGATTGTTATTTCAACAAACTCAACACCGTTTCAGATTGTGAATTCGCCTGGGCTAACATCGCCGTTCCGGCTTGTTGTAAAATTTGGTTTTTGGCTAACGCTGCGGCCTCTTTGGCATAATCGGCATCGGCAATCACCGAGCGTGCCGCTTGGGTATTTTGGGAATTGTTGGCCATATTGCTCATGGCATGTTCTAAGCGGTTTTGAAAGGCACCTAAGCCCGCCCGTTCGC
>Ga0209494_1000755_pt1 | contig 14459 bp, 10 predicted proteins | sample EN1Hudseemescosm_FD_184628 | JGI IMG/M metagenome (GOLD analysis project Ga0209494, IMG submission 184628) | Methane-oxidizing microbial communities from mesocosms in the Hudson Canyon - EN1B Hudson Canyon (SPAdes) (version 2) | ecosystem: Environmental > Aquatic > Marine > Cold seeps | place... | reverse complement strand
GGGTTAGCTTATCAAGCGAAGCGCGATAACGTAACCCGACAATTCAACTAAAATGTCGGGTTACGTTTTTTCACTACGTTCAAAAATCTAACCCAACCTACGCATCTAATATATAAAAGTACGAGATTCTCAATGAAAATACTTATCGTCGGTAGTGGTGGTCGTGAACATGCCCTGGCCTGGAAAGCCAAACAATCTTCAAATGTAAGCCATGTCTTTGTCGCTCCTGGTAATGCCGGCACAGCAATAGAAGACAATATTACTAATGTTAATATTGCTGTTGAAGATATTCCAGCACTGATCAAGTTTGCTCAGCAAGAAAAGATAGCATTAACTATTATTGGCCCAGAAGTGCCTTTGGTTTTGGGTATTGTTGATGCCTTTACTGAAGCGGGTTTAAAATGTTTTGGCCCCAGTGCACAAGCCGCTCAACTGGAAGGTTCTAAAACCTATTGTAAAGATTTTATGGCCCGGCATAATATCCCTACAGCCGAATACCAAACCTTTACTGAAACTCAGCCGGCTATAGACTATATCAAGTCTAAAGGCGCTCCTATCGTGGTAAAAGCCGATGGCTTAGCCGCTGGCAAGGGTGTTATCGTTGCAGAAACCGAGCAACAGGCCATTGCGGCTGTTGAAGATATGCTATCGGGCAACAGTTTTGGCGAAGCGGGTAACAGAGTCGTTATTGAAGAATTCCTGGCGGGAGAAGAAGCCAGTTTTATCGTCATTGCCGACGGTGAAAATGCTTTAGAAATGGCCACCTCACAAGACCATAAAGCGCGAGACAATGGTGATAAGGGGCCTAACACAGGGGGTATGGGAGCCTATTCACCCGCGCCTATTGTTACTCCGGAAATCCATAAAAGAGTGATGGATGAGGTGATTAATCCCACACTTAAAGGTATGCGCGATGATGGCGTGCCCTACACTGGCTTTTTATATGCGGGTTTAATGATCAGTAAAGATGGCACAATCAAAGTCCTGGAATATAACTGTCGCTTTGGTGATCCTGAAACACAACCCATTATGATGCGTTTAAAAAGCAATCTGGTTGATTTATGTTTAGCGGCTTTAGACAAAGGTCTTGCAAATACAACAACCGAATGGGATTCACGCCCCGCACTAGGTGTTGTGTTGGCCGCTGGTGGCTACCCTGATAGCTATAAAAAAGGGGATGTTATTTCAGGTTTGCCGACTAAAGAACTAAGCGACAGTAAAGTGTTTCATGCTGGAACAACTGAAAAAGACGGTCAGGTTGTGACATCAGGTGGCCGAGTTTTATGTGCTTGTGCTTTAGGTAATGATATTGCTGATGCACAAAGCAAAGCTTATGAGTTGACCGACAAAATAACTTGGAACAATGTTTTGTATCGTACAGATATTGGTTTTAAGGCTATTAATTAACAATTTCCGTAGAGACGTAGCATGCTACGTCTCTACCCCGCTATATTAAAAACCTTTCTATAGGTTAAATTAATCCTTTCAGTTTTAAGCTTTTTCGTTTTGGGCAGTTCATGTTTCCAATAATGTTGAATCTCTCCTGCCATCAACAATAAATCACCCTGTTCCAGAACAACATCAAGTATCTCTTTACTGTTCTGATGTCGAAACCGGAGCAAACGTTGCTCACCCAGGCTTAAAGATGCAATCACCGGATTCTCTCCCAACTCTTTCTCATCATCCGCATGACAGCCCATAGAATCATTACCGTTACGGTATAAATTGGCCATCACACTATTAAATTCAGCAGGGTAAAGATGCTGAATTTTCTGTTTAATCGCCCATAACTCATCGGTCCATGGCAAGGGCTTATGGTTAACGCCTGAATATTTATATTCAGCCTGCTTATCACCATACCAGCACATAAGCCTAGGGACTTTAAGCCAGCGCCCGTAGACAAAAATTTGTTCCTGTTGCCAGGCAAGTCCGCTTAATAACAGCTCAAATAGTTGCTGAGCCTCAGTTTTTTGATAAAAACCTTTAATTAAATACAGCTCACCGTCTACAGGCAGAATATTATTCAAAAATGAATTGTAGTTTGTAAATAAAAGCTACGACTGGCAATAGGCAAGTTATCTTTATAACTGTTTACAGCGGCCTCTTTGCCCTGACTATCAAAAACATTGCGTACTGAAGCAGAAAAATCAATCGTGTCAAAAAAGCGCTTACTATTCAAAGTTACATCCACTGTTTCATAATCTTTTAAACGATTATTGCTACTGCCGACTAAATTAAGCCTATGCCCTACCCAGTTAAATTGCGTTTGCACTTGCCATTGTGGTAGAAATTTCCAACTCGCAGCCAGGTAAATTTGATGTTCAGGTACATTGGCAACTCTGCGCTTGGTTTCTTCATTTCTGGCATATTGCCAGGCATAATTACCCTTAAAACTCCATTGCGGATGAAATTTCCAGTCCCATTCAAGCTCAGTTCCATAGCCTGTCTGGCCTTCGGTATTATCAACGGCTCCAATACTGCCATTTCCCTGTTTAGAGGCGATTAAATCCTCAATTACATAAAAATAAAAATTACTCACCAACCTTAAATTATTTATCGGCCTATAATCAAAAGCCAACTCAACGGTTTCTATCGTTTCTGGTTCAAGATCCGCATTACCAACAAATAATTGGCTGTTTTGCTGCTTTTGTTCTAAAAAGCTAGGCGACCTAAATGCTTGCCCATATAACAATTTAGTACTTAGCTGCTCAGAGACATTCCAAACCAGAGCAACCCTAGGATTAACGGTACTACCAAAATCGGAATAATGATCAAACCGGACACCTGCAGTTAACAGCCAGTCCTGATCAAGCTGCCATTCATCCTGCAAAGCAACAGACCAGATAGAGCGATGTGAATTTTCTAAAAAAACCAGATCAGTCCCTGTTACATCTGTTAAATCGCCATTAATAGAGGGAATAGAACCATCAATCACCCCTTTTCCAAAATTACGCTTTTCCTGGGTATGCAATTGTTCATACCTAAATCCTGTAGTGAACCTTAATAAATGCTTTTCCAGACCTTTATAAATTGAGCTTATTTCAAAACTAGCCACCTGATTTTCCAATCCTACCTGCGTAATCAAACCATCTGGAAAGAAAACTGGTGAGCCACTAGTTATACTGATATTTCCATTGCCATCAATTAAAAATGCTGAGTTATCAGGAAAGTTATGCAGTTCGGTCTCCACATTCGTAAACAAATAACTGGCATGGGCTAAAAATTCCCAGTCTTCTATAAGATCTTCAGACGAAAAGCGCAAATCAGTTAAATAATTTTCGCCATCAGCATATCCTTCATCATCTAAGGCTCCTCCTGCTCCTGCTCCTGTGCCTGCATCCAGTTTATTAAAGGCCCAAAAACCGATATCCCAATGCTTACGCTGCAAATTTAAATGTGCATTCCAGCGTTCTGACTGTGTTTGCATTTCTCCTGGTGCTAATGAGGCATTCGTTGAAAAGAATCCATCAGCTGCTGTTTGTGCATCTGATGGAATCATTCTATCGCCATCATTATTGTTATGTGCATATTGCAGAGTGGTTGCAATATCCCAGCCTAACCATTTATTACTGTGCATACCCCAAATACTTTGAGTGTCCCATGAGCCACCTCGAATACCTATTTCTGTTCCAGCAATATCCTTGGCTTTTTTGGTAATAATGTTAATGACCCCTGCAAATGCATCTGCACCATATAAAGCTGACCCAGGACCTCTAATCACTTCAATCTGCTGAATGGCCTCAATAGGCAACGCCATCCCCGTCATTGTGCTCCCTTTATAGGGCACAGAAAAACGAGTACCATTCAGTAGCATTAATACTTGTGCATTAACATCGTTCGCAATACCTCGCATAGAATATACGGGGTCGTTACTGACTGCTTGAATACGCACATGTAAACCCGGCACAGTTTCAAGCACCTGGTGCAATTCCGTTGCCCCCATACTATTAATTTGTTCAGCAGTAATCACGCTGGTCACTGCAGCAGACTGATACACTGGCTTTGCAGTACCTGTAGCAATAGTGACAGAAACATTTGCCAGCTCCAGCGGGGACATAGCAAAAAAATCATCCATTTCTTCAGCAACAGCAGAGAAACTCATCACAGAACTGAACAAAGTATATATAAGCTTAATTGGTATGCGACTAGCCATTTTTTCTATCATGTTAATTCATCTACTAAGCTAGTAATTAAAGTCTAATTTTAAAAAAATACTAGGTTCGACGTCAGTTGCTTGAGTTTCAACAGTTGATCCACGAAACTCTCTATGCTTACCTAACAAATTTTGCCCAACTAGCGAAAGCGCTAGCGACTCATGCACTTGCCATGCGACCCGAAGATCTACAGTCAAATATGATTTCACAGATTCTTTAGCGCCAAGTCCTTGAGTGCCTCTCACTAAATCAACATACCTCAATGTCGTATCTAATTGCCAGCTCTCAGCAACTTGCCATAATGAGCGGAGATTAAATTGATGATGCGGCGTATCACCCTCATCTTGTTCTTCTGATCCATCAGTACTTGATGCTAAAGCATGTAACTGCATTTGAATAAAAGAATAACCAGCATAGAGTCGCCAGTCTTCATTTACAAGCCAGCTTGCGGCTAATTCCAGCCCATAAGTTTCCCCATATAATTTATTATCCAATACAAGAGGAAGCACTGCGCCTATAAGCGCAGTCTGTTCAACTGATCGAAGATTATCATATTCATTATAAAACAGACTTAGATCAAGACTAAACTGCTTACCCAGAAAGCGATAGCCTAATTCATAAGCAAGTAATTCTTCAGCATCCATCTCCCGACTACCCAGAATATTCATAATCACTCCTGGTGCAGCAAAACCACGATGGATGGTACTATCTTGCTCTCCTCGACTAGGCACTCTCACTGCCCGAGAAATTGCCCCCCATAAACTGTGTTGAGCAAAAGGTTTCCACAGCAATCGGGCACTGGGCTGATATTCAAACCCGGTATAACTATTGTGTTCAATTTTTGAACCTACGGTTAAAATTAATTGTTCATCAATTAAACTAATTTCATCCTGAATAAAGGCACTGTATATTTGATCTGATCGCTGTTGAGGTGACACAGCCATTAAACTGCCTGCAGCAATTTCATCAGTAATATAACGAAACCCCAGACCCCACACAAATTCTTGCTGCCAAATACTCTGAAATCGATGCTGGAAATCTAAATCTACCGTATCTCGCCTATCTTTAATATAAAAATGTTCTCTTTCAGCGCGATCATAATAAGCTTGAAAACTTAAGTCTGAGTCATCAGCTAAATCACGGTTCCAGCGAAATAATGCATGACCACCAAAAACATCGGTGGTACTGGCGAAATTTCCAAAAGGAGCTACATTCGTGGCTGCAGAGGCCATTTCTCCTTCTTCCCCCAGATAAACCTCAGTTTGAAAAGTGAGATTATTGTCTTGCTTGAGCTCACTATCCAGCCTAAACCCTGCTCTCCCCATCCGCCAATCATCTACGCCATTTTCAGCTTCATCTTTTTCAAACCCTTTTGCATATATTCGATAGTGTGTATCTGTATTAATATCCCCACCATATCTGATATTAAGCTCACCCCTTTCTTCATTACCCGCCAAGGCACTGACTAGCAAACCAGCTGTTTCGCTGGCTTTTTTGGTACTAATATTAATCACACCGTTGACAGCATTCGCCCCCCACAAAGTGCCACCCGGACCTTTTACAACTTCAATTCTATCTATGTCTTGTAAGACTGTATCGACTGTGTCCCAATAGGCTCCGCCAAAGAAAGGGGAATAAACCGTACGCCCATCCATTAAGATAAGTAATTTATTTGAGAAAATGTCATTGAAGCCCCTAATAGACACTGCCCATTTATTTGAGTCTAATTTTGCAACCTGCACCCCAGGCACCATTCTTAAAGCATCCGCAATCGTTGTTACACCTGATCGTAGAATATCTTGCTGATTCAGTACAAAAACGGAGGAAGCTGCCAAACTTAACTTTTGCGGCTTTTTAGCCACCGAAGTAATCTGAATATCGGCTAATTGCTCTAAACTTAAGTCAAAAAAATTATCATCTAAGGTTTCGCTTTTTAAATTAAAAGCAAGGCAATACAAAAACAGAATAAAGATAACTGGAGAGATGTTTCTCCTTAAATTATCTATATTCGCTTTATCAGCCAAAGCAGTCATAAAAGCTCATCTAATGGTACGGGTTTAGCAATTCCATAGCCTTGAGCATAATCGACACCTAGCTCATTTAACAAGTCGAATATCTCTTTATTCTCTACAAACTCTGCAATGGTTTTCTTCCCCATCACATGCCCAACCTCGTTAATCGATTTCACCATGGCTAAATCTACTTTGTCATCAAGAATATCTTTAACAAATAAGCCATCAATTTTTAAATAATCAACAGGCAGGTTTTTTAAATAGGCAAAAGAGGAAAGACCACTACCAAAATCATCCAGTGAAAAAGAACAACCCATTCCTCGCAACTTCTGAATAAACTTAGTCGCACTATTTAAATTACCTATGGCTGCTGTTTCTGTGATTTCGAAACAAATCTTATGTTTTGGAATGCAATAATCGCTAAATATTTTAGTAATAAAATCAAACATAGATTCATCAGATAAGGACAGCCCTGATAAATTAACCGAGCATATGGTCAATTTGTCTAAACAATCAGGGTGCTTTGCCAGCCACTCAAATAGATGAGAAATAACCCATTTATCCAGGGCTGTTGCCAGATTATAACGTTCAGCAGCAGGCAAAAAAGCACCTGGTGGAATCGTGTTACCATTTTCGTCTATATAGCGAACTAAGGTTTCAAAATGCAAGCCTTCCTTATCGCTTGAGATGGGGACAATAAGCTGACCGTACAAAACAAAACAGTTTTCATCCAGCCCCTTTTGAATTTTTTCCACCCATTGCATTTCTCCCTGTCTTGAAGCCAGTTCCTCATCATCCGGCCTAAACACGTGAACTCGGTTTCGCCCTTTATCTTTTGCTGCATAACAGGCTGCATCGGCCTCTTTTAAAATATCAACCGCATTACCAGTAGATATATTTATTGATGTAATACCAATACTCACACCAACCGAAAAGCTTCTATCTTCCCAGGCAAATTGAAAATCTCGAACAACATTCCTTAATTGCTCACAGACTAGAAATGCATGCTCAAGAGAACAATCATTCATCAACACACCAAACTCATCTCCCCCCAGACGCGCCAATAAATCTCCCTTTCTGAGATGAGCTTTTAAAACATCACCTAATTGCTTTAACAGCTCATCCCCAGCCATATGTCCACTGGTATCATTGACGACTTTAAATTGATCCAGATCCAGATAACACAGAGCATGTTCATCATCATCATGCTTTGCTTTTTCTACTGTCATCTGAAGAATCGTATCAAATTCAGTTCGATTAACTAATCCTGTTAAGGCATCATGGCTGGCCTGATATTCAATTTTCGCAGAGAGTCTCTTGGTTTCTGTTACATCCTCACAAACCAGCAAGAAGTTATTTTGTTGATGCTCTGTGTTAATGATTCGAGCTGTTTCCCGTACCCAAATAATTCGTCCATCTCGACAAACTTTTCTGATCTCTTGTTTATGAACTTTATGTGGGGAAGCAATACACAAATCAAACAGCATTTTTGCAGCCTGCATATCATCTGGATGGATAAAGTCAAAAATTGACCGGTTTCTTAATTTTTCACTGGTTAAATCTAACTGTTTAGCACCAAACCGGTTGACAGAGACAATATCACCATTAGCACTCAGGTGAAACACCATCGTCGGGTTATCATCATAAAGAGCAAGGTAATGGTTTTTTGCAACTATCAGGGCATTATTTTGATGCTCCACTGTTTCAACCATGTTATTAAAAGCATCAACCAACTCTCCCACTTCATCATTACTTTGTCTATGCGCTCGTTGAGAAAAGTCTTGTTGCTTGCTAATATTATTCACTGTTGTTAACAGTTTTTTCAGCGGTGCGGTAATAACTCGGAGTAAAGGTGTTGTTAACAAGAAAGTAACAACAGTGGCCAACAATAACACCACAAAAAGTAATATAATAAACTGAAGTTTTTGTAAAAAGGCTTCTTCTAAGTTTGCATGTATATAAACAACCCCGAATATCTCAGCATCCAGTATTATGGTTTTGTATACATTAAGTGATGTCTGTTTAAAATTTGTTATTTGACCTGCGTATAGATCTGGACAGGCACTTCCCTGGTAAGCAGTCACTTTAAAAGAAGTAAACAGTTTTCCTTGCTTATCATAAAGGCAAGCAAATTGAACAGTTTTTACTTGTTCAAGAGAGGATAAGTTTTCTTTCGCTAAACTAGCATCATCAAACGATAAAGCTGCAGTACTTCGATTACCAATCAATTCTGCCATTGTTGACAATTCATTTTCTGCATTTTGTTTGAAAACGGTTATTTCCAGTAGCAATATAAAAAAAGCAGCAATCGCTAAGCCGGAAATACTGGAAAAAAGTAAAATTGAAATTAATTTCTTTTGTATAGAAAGGTTTTGAAGAGGCTTAATCATTAGACTCTCCCTCATAAACCTCGGCGACTTCTAATAATTTCGCGCTAATATCCAAGTCACTATTTCGTAAAACCGTTAAATTAATATGTAACTTAACTTTGCCCTGTTTTTGAAAAAAGGCAATCATTCCTCCTGATTGAGTAAAACTCTTTAGCTCCCCTACTGTTAAGGAGGGAGTTAATGAAGCAATGGTTAAAACACCCACTAAGGTTGCTGGGTTTTTTGTTAAAGATGATAAATAAACGATTTGGCAATGCCGGGTATCAGCAGTAGTTTCTAGACGAAATAAACGAATGGGTTTGTTCTTTACCTTTCTTGTTTCAATGGGATTAATAATAGAACCAAAGGGATCTTTACCCACAAGACAAATATTAAATGTCTCTGAATCATTTTCAGGCCAGCTAATAAATTTGGTGAAATTATATAGGTAAGCCGCTTTTATTTTGTATTCAAGAGGGTTTTCTTCAGCAATCGAAGGGCTAAAAAAAGAGACGCAGAATACAAAAAACAAAAGCCTAGGTAATACGCACAATTGTTTTTTATAAAAATAATTTTTATACATAATCAGAGCGTAATAAGACCTTTTTCTGCACATGTGAATTAACTTCACTGCAAGATGACAAACACAGCCTGTTTTTAAAACAAGCTTTTAGCAAACAAAAATACAACAACAGAAAATCTTCTAGCCAGACTATAAAAAAGCGAGCTTTAGTCGTTTATAACTCTAACGACTATAAGGCCACCTCAATCCGCCAAAGCATATCAACTCATTATTCTATAATAATATAGAAGACATCGAATTTATAGTATAGATCAGGGTTTAAATAAAGCTATGCTTGTGCAAAAAAAGTTTTTAGAACCCTAATCATGTATGCATGATCTTCAACCCCTGCGCTCTCTCTAATACTGTGCATAGCCCACATAGGATTCCCAACATCAACGGTTCTAATACCTAGTTTTGCAGAGCTCATGGGACCAATAGTGCTACCACAAGGAATATCTGTACGATGGGAATATTTTTGGTAAGGCACCTTACTCAATTCACACCAACGAATAAACATGGCCTCAGAAATACTTTCCGAACTATAGCGGTGGTTTGCATTCAGCTTAATAACAGGCCCTTTGTTAACAGTTACTTTATGCTCAGGCTCATAAGCGGCAGGAAAATTTGGTTGATAAGCATGCGCCATATCTGCACTGATCATAAAACTTTGAGCTAAAGCTCGCTGATAGTCTTCTTTTTCAATCCCCAGTGCAAATGCGATTCGCTGAAGAATATCGGGTAAAAAACAACCATCAGCCCCTTTCGTGCTCTCGCTACCTATTTCTTCATGATCAAAAAAAGCGGCCATTAATGTATTATCCGAATCCAGGCTTTTTTTATCCAGCAAGGCTTGCAAACCAGCATGACAGGAGGCTAAGTTATCTAATTGACTATTTGCATAGAACTGTTGCTCCGCGCCCCAGAACACACCTTTCTGGGTATCATAGACATTTAATTCCCAGGATAAAATTTGCCCCGCATCAATTCCACTCTGCGTTGCCAGTAACTCATGCAAATATTTTTCAGAAATTTGTTGTTCAACTGCTGTCGCCAAAATTAAAGCTAACTCAGTTTGCTTATGTAATTTTAAGCCCTCCTCATTAACCTTTCTATTCATATGTATAGCCAGATTAGGTAGGCGTAATAATGCCTGTTCAAAATGAACTAATTGACTAGCAATTTCACCCGTAGTCGTTTTATAACTGACTCTACCAGCCAAACTTAAATCTCTATCAGTGAAGGTAGCCAAAATAGGACCACCATAAACCTCCACCCCTAATCGTAGCAAACCATCAGCATTTTTTACTGCATGCGGCTTTATTTTTAACCCCGGGGAATCGGTATGAGCGCCTAAAATCTTATACCCTGTTTCAACTAATGACTTGCGACCTAAAACAAAGAAAATAATTGAAGAATCATCTCGAACAACATAATATCGCCCTCCTGGTTTTAAAACCCATTTTGCAGTTTCATCTAAGGCGATAAAACCAAAAGAACATAAAGCCTCCTTAATGGTTTTAACCGCATGAAAAGAACTCGGACTATGGTCAATAAACTCAAGTAAGTCTTTAAGCTGTTTTTGTGCTGTCATCATTTCTGTTTTAGCTCCAAAGAAACTGAGTTAATACAATAACGTAATCCCGTCGGTTGCGGTCCATCTTCAAATACATGGCCTAAATGAGCATCACAAGCCTTACAAGTCACTTCTACCCGAGTCATTCTCAGACTTTGATCTGTCATTTGCTTTATTTTATCTTTATCAATCACATCCCAAAAACTGGGCCAGCCCGACCCTGAGTCATATTTAACTTCAGAATCAAATAGTTGACTACCACAACAGGCACAAAGATAGATACCTTGTTGCTTGCAATCGGTATATTTACCTGTAAAAGCTCGTTCAGTGCCTTTCAATCTACACACCTCAAACTGCTCGGCTGTTAATTTTTCGCGCCATTGCTGCTCTTCATCTTGCTCATTCATCATTTCATACCTGTATTATTTGTTTTCATTTTACACTCCATACCTGTGATAACAAGGCTTAGGAGCCCCCTAAATATTATTTTCATCAATTTCGAAGCGGTATCAATAAGCTAAGAGCAGATAATTCATAACTTTTATGCATCATAAAAAGCCAGCAAAATTTTATGTTATAATGCCGCAATAATTGTTTCTAATAGAGAATAATCATGTCCGAAATGATGAGCACAGGTGTAGAGCTAATGCTAATTGGTATGACCATAGTCTTCGCCTTTTTAGCTTTGCTAATTGTAATGGTAAATATCATGACAGCTGTCATACAGCGCTACTTTCCAGAACAACCCATAAGCACTGTCAGCCCTGCATCGGCTTCAGCCAGTCATACTGATGCGGGTGTTATTGCTGCAATAAGTGCTGCTGTACACCAGTACCGCAACAAATATAAATAGTTAATATGTAGGAAACTTAAAGCAACCCACAAAGTAAGCTTTATTTAAACTGACCCAAAAAAGTCACAGGAGATAAATCATGGCAGAGGTTAAGAAACCTTTAGGCATCACAGAAGTTGTATTACGAGACGCTCACCAATCAATCTTGGCAACACGTCTACGCATTGAAGATATGCTACCTATTTGTGAAAAACTAGACCAGATAGGTTATTGGTCTATTGAATCATGGGGCGGAGCAACATTTGATTCCTGTATAAGATACCTAGGTGAAGACCCTTGGGAAAGATTACGCTTGTTAAAAGCGGCCATGCCCAATACCCCGCAACAAATGTTATTCCGTGGTCAAAACATCTTAGGCTATAGGCATTATGCTGATGACGTAGTTGATAAATTTGTCGAACGCTGTGCGATTAATGGTATGGATGTATTCCGTATCTTTGATGCCATGAACGATATGAGAAATATTGAGCAAGCTGTTAAAGCGGTACTGAATACAGATGCTCATGCTCAAGGCACAATCTCTTATACTACCAGCCCATTTCATACCATTGATAAGTGGGTGATTCAAGGTAAACAAATTGAAGATTTGGGGGCTCACTCCATTTGCATCAAAGACATGGCCGGCTTATTAAAACCTTATGATGCCTTTGAATTAGTCACAAAATTGAAACAGGCGACCGACATTCCTGTGCATATGCATTGTCATGCAACAACAGGCTTAAGTGTTCCTACGATTATTAAGGCTGCTGAAGCAGGTGTTGATAATGTTGATACTGCCATCTCGTCCTTAAGTATGACTTATGGTCACAGCCCTACTGAAACAATTGCTGCCTGTTTAGATGGCCAAGAGAGAGACACTGGACTCGAACTACATAAACTCGAAGAAATTGCGCACTATTTTAGAGATGTCAGAAAAAAATATGCTCAGTACGAAGGCAGCTTAAAAGGTGTAGATAGCAGAATCCTTACTTCTCAAGTGCCTGGTGGCATGTTAACCAACATGGAAAGCCAGCTTAAAGAGCAAGGTGCCGCCGATAAATTTGATCAAGTGTTGAAAGAAATACCTAAAGTGCGTGAAGACTTAGGCTTCTTACCGCTAGTCACACCAACCTCTCAAATTGTTGGTACACAAGCCGTATTGAACGTGATTGCTGGTGAACGCTACAAAACAATCACTAAAGAAACCGCTGGTGTATTGAAAGGTGAATACGGTGCAGCACCCGCTGCACTGAATAAAGAATTGCAAGATCGCGTATTAGACGGCGAACAGCCCATCACTTGTCGACCTGCCGATTTGCTTGAGCCTGAAATGGATAAGCTGGTTGCAGAAGTTAAAGAAAAAGCTGAAGCAGAGGGCATAACACTTGCAGAAAACATAGAAGAAGACGCCTTAATTTATGGCTTGTTTGCTCAGGTTGGCTGGAAGTTTATTGTAAACCGTAATAATCCCGATGCTTTTGAGCCTGCGCCAGACCCAGAAGCATTTGCTGCAACTCAAGCACCTACAAAAGACACCCCGACAGAAACATACTCGGTTAATGTTGATGGCAGAAGTTACAATGTGGCTGTAGGCCCAGGTGGTTCTAATATCAGCGTACAACAAATCAGCAATGCCCCAGCTACTGCAGTTTCTAGCAATGGTGAAGCAATTGAATCACCTATGGCAGGCAATATATTAAAAATTAATGTTACCCCTGGTGCACATGTTGCCCAGGGCGATGTTGTTTTGATTATGGAAGCGATGAAAATGGAAACTGAAGTACGCTCTAAAATTTCAGGAACTGTCAGTAGCCTTAATGTTAAAGAAGGTGATGCTGTTGCTGTGGGTGAAACTTTAATTACACTATAAACTTAGGGAGCTGGAAAGAAATAATTGTCCGATATTTGGGCAGGATTTTTGTTTGTATTCAGTGGGGTAGCAACAGGCGCATAGCAAGCTACGTAACTGTTGCTTCCTCATTGAAGACAGACAAAAAGACCAGCAAGATTGGATGATTATTTTTTTCATCTCCCTTAGACAGTGAGGCTTTAGTCTCGCACACAAGCGAGGCTAAAGCCTCACTTCCTGGCTATTTTAAGTATTGCTACTTTATATAAAGATTTACCCAGCCAAACAGTTGTCAAGTCGGCTAAATAAATGCCTCTCGACAAAATTTTAAATTATTGGCTTACCTGATCGATAAGCTAACAAAAAACAAAACGCTTCTATGGAAAATCTCATATCCCTGTGGGAAAGCACTGGCCTGTATAACTTTTCTGGCCCGCAAGTATTTATGATGCTAGTAGGCTTCTTATTGCTTTTTCTTGCTATAAAAAAAGGTTTTGAACCTCTACTTCTATTACCAATTGGTTTTGGTGCTGTACTCAGTAATATCCCTATTGCGGGTATTGCCGAAGACGGTGGTATCTTACATTACTTATATTTTGGTATTAAATCAGGCATTTTCCCCTTACTCATTTTTATGGGTGTAGGTGCAATGACAGATTTTGGTCCTATGCTGGCAAACCCTAAAACACTATTTTTAGGTGCGGCAGCTCAATTTGGTATTTTCGCCACCCTATTAGGCGCCCTCGCTCTTAATATGATTCCAGGCATGGAGTTTTCTTTAAAAGATGCCGCTGCCATTGCTATTATTGGTGGAGCTGATGGACCTACGGCTATTTATGTAGCCTCTAAATTGGCACCTGAATTATTAGGTGCAATTGCGGTTGCCGCTTACTCCTATATGGCTTTAGTACCGTTAATTCAGCCACCTATTATGCGCGCACTAACGACAGAAGAAGAGCGTAAGATTGAAATGCAACAATTACGCGATGTTTCTGCTAAAGAAAAGGTTATTTTTCCTTTAATGTTATTAACATTATCAGCATTACTCCTGCCTTCAGCAGCTCCTCTGGTGGGGATGTTTTGCTTAGGTAATCTTATGAATGCC
>Ga0209494_1000753_pt1 | contig 14489 bp, 19 predicted proteins | sample EN1Hudseemescosm_FD_184628 | JGI IMG/M metagenome (GOLD analysis project Ga0209494, IMG submission 184628) | Methane-oxidizing microbial communities from mesocosms in the Hudson Canyon - EN1B Hudson Canyon (SPAdes) (version 2) | ecosystem: Environmental > Aquatic > Marine > Cold seeps | place... | reverse complement strand
TATATCATTCCTAAAAAGAATAGGATTGCTTGATACTTTGCTAATTTATTCATTTTTAACTCCTTTATTTGAGCCAGAGGTGTTTCATATTAATTAGTTATTCTTCCTGCATACATACCTTTTTCATAGTCAAAGTAGGATCCTACTGCGGCTACAGCACAATCTGAACGATTCATTTTATTTTTTTCTCGAATACTGTAAACTGCATTAATGCCTGTACAATGTGCACCTAAAAAATATTTCACTTTATACTTTCTCATATATTTAGCAGTCCAATCAATATCATTATCATTTTTATTAAATAAATGAAATCCGCCTATTGCTGTATAGATATCAGATGTATTTCCAAATAATTTAGATGCATACTCTAGCGTATTTACAATACCAGCATGACCACAGCCAGATACTAAAACTAAACCTTTATTTGTATTAATAATTAATGATTGGTCTTCTGGGATATTATCTTCAATCTTTTTTCCATCAATGACCATTTCTCTATACCCAGACCAATTCTTTTCGTTGTGGTTTCTAGGTACAATACCTGTAGTCCAAACATTTGGGAAAATTTCTTCTGGCTTTTCATGGTAAATAAATTCAATGCCTAAATTTTCCAATTCTTCTTTATAAGTTTTAAACTTATTTCTATTTATTTTATTTGACCACCTATCCATGAATATACCTTTTCCTACATGGACATATTTCATCGCGTTTGGATTAAGAATCATTAGTTTTTTACGAAGAGTTTTTAAACCTCCCGTATGGTCTGAGTGGTTATGGCTCAATAAAACATGTTCTACCATTGATAAATCAATATTGAGACTAGCTGCATTTTCTAAAACAGTATTTTCCCTGAAACCAGTATCAAAAAGAATTTTATTCCCATCTGATTCAACTAATGCTGCAAAGCCCCACTCACCCAAATAATCATAATCAGCAACCATTGTTGATAAAATAGTAATTTTTACATTATTTGTCTGTCCATATGAAAAATTTAAAACTAACAAACTTAAAAATATAAATCGTTTCATTTTTCTCCTTTATTTGAAATAGAGCCGTTTCATACTTTAAATTACACAGAAATTACACACCAATGTGGGTGTCTCTTTTATAAACAAAAAAGCCCCACGCTTGGTGAGGCTCTTTTTAAGTAATATGAAGGAGTTTTATTCTTTAGTGAATTCCATTTGGGTACAAACTGCTTCTTCCCAGTTATTCCCGGCAGCTTCACAACTAGACTGGTCTGTATGGGATGTTTCTTCATCGTTATCATCTACACAAAGTGCTTCATCTAGTGTATCAATTGTAAATTTATTATCATTTACTTTATAAGTATGACACTCTACGCCCATAAGGCAAATTTGAGATTTACTTTCATCCCAAGTTAAAGGCACATCTTCAGTTTCCCCAAGAGCTGAAACCGAATAAGTACCCGTGCCATCAGAAGTAAATTCCATGGTTACTTTCATACCAAAAGCAGATGCCATAGCCCATCCGCTGTAATCAATAGTACCACTACAATCTGCATTAGCATATTCACCAAGATTGCTCATTTCCCAATTTCCAACTAATGAATTTGTTCCCTCCGCATCATCTATATCTTCACAAGAAAATGCAAGAAGTAAAGAAAATAACATTATCATTTTTTTCATTTTATTTTATCCCTTGTAATGTAATTAAGTCTCTCAAAAATACAACCGATTTATATATTTGTCTGTGATGTTTCTCACCTATTTGAGCCAGAGGTATTTCATTTAAATATTTATCTTACCATAATAAAGACAGTTCTACTTTTTGAAGCACCTACCGCCCCAAGTACTGCACTACCACCTTTTTCAGTTGAGTCATAAAATATATCCTTAATCTCCCAACCTTCTTCATATAGCTTTTTTAACGATGTTGCATACTTAGACATATTCTTTATTTCCTTTAAACTTTTTGGAGTTTTACCCAATTTATTCAGTTTTTCATTTGCGGGAACCATCATAGCATTTTCATCAAAATTTCCAGTTTGACTATGATGCATTACAAATGCCTTAACTTCTTGTTGAGCAAAAAGAACTCCGCTGAACATTAATGCGATTAGCAATGTTTTCATTTTTATCTCCTTTATTTAATCCAAAGTCGTTTTATATTGGAAATTACTGAGAAATCGTTTCACAAACAAAATATACCCCGTGAGGAGGCTATTTGAGCCAGAGGCGTTTCATTTAAATGATAAATTGTTATAGTGTGCTAGTTAGACTAATCAATACATCAATTGATAAAATGATTAAAGTGAAATAACCCAAAGTAAATATCTTTGCACGATAAGGTACATAATTTGAAGTCAATCGTATATAAGCATGTAAATAGCGAGAAATAGAGAATGTCCAAGAAAGCATAAGTTCATAGATAGTTATAGTTTCATTGATATAGAGCAAGACAACCAAAAAATAAAATATAACGGGCAATTCAAATTGATTTTTTAGTGTTTGTCTTGAGGTCTCAAGATAAAAGGGTGCTTTCCCATCGTATGTTTTAAAATACTTACCTTCAACTTCCCCTGATTTATATGCCTTATTTGCATCCAGTCTATTTTTTATATAAATGAAAAAAGTTAAAAATATTATTGAAAAAGCAGGATAGAGAATTAAATAGTTTTTCATTTTATCCTCCTTTATTTGAGCCCGAGGCGTTTCATATAGTATCTCTTAATTGGAACGGAGTTTCTTACCAACGACCTTGCTTAACACGATAGGCGACTTGAGGACTAACCAAGCATTCGTTATGCATAGATATATACTTCTTGGTTTCTTCGGGGCTGTGAACTCGACTAAGAATACCTGTGTACGAATAGTCTGCCTTCTTGACAATGGGATCCATTAGCCAAATGTAGGTGTAACTACTATCCTTATTCGCCCTTCTTGGCTCCAACATTCGGGTCTGCTCTATCAAATTTCTGGTCTTCAAATCATTTTTAGCATTTTCTTCCAGAGCTGGCAACAAAATTTCATAGACAAATTTCTCGAACTGCTGGCGCTTGTCTGCTTTTACATGATTGAGTAAAACCCACATCGGGTCACCAGATGGCGCTACAACTTTAGCAATATTAGAATTGTCCTGTGCATACAGTCCTGCACAGAATATAAATGCTACCGCAAAAGAAATTATTCTTTTTAACATAATCGTTCTATTGTCTTTTTCATTTTATTCTCCTTTATTTAACCCAGAGGCGTTTCATACTGGAAATTACACAGAAATCACCCATCAATGGGGGTGTCTCTATTATAAACAAAAAAGCCCATTTAGGGTGGAGTTTATACTGGATGAGATTGGGAATTTTAGGGTTGAGTTGAGAGAGAGTTAATTCTTAACCGAACCATCTTTGTTCCAAGATTTTACAGAAATTACTTCTTAAAAACTAAATTCAATTCCGTTACTTACTTGAATATAAGTTTTACCTAAAGTTCCATGGGGATCATTGTCATATCTATAGTTCAGCGTAAATGTAAAAGTAAAATTTTCATTTAATTCAAATTCAAAATCACCATCGTATAAAATTCTATGATCTTTTGGCTTAGAAGTATCCAACTGATAATAAACTGTACTATTTAATGTTGCATTCTCACTTAGAGTTATATTCCATATAAAATAATTGGTCGATCTGAAAAGCGATTTAAAATTTTCAGTTTCTAAACTATACTGCTCCTTTTCTTTCATTCCCCCAACTCCAATAAATGCATTCAGTTTATCATTACTGAAAACTTTATATCTTATACCTGAACCATATAATTTTCGATCTTTCATCAATAGAAAATCATTAAAACCAAATTGTGAAAATAATTCAATATATAAGTCTGATGAAATATTCTTAGTGATTCTAAGATGCCCAAATCCTTTATTCACAATGATGTTTTTTTCAGATGATTCTTTTTCATATCCATTCTCATAATTAAGGACTAAAAAGGAATGTATACCCCCAGGGGAGAAATAATCGATCCTATATTCACCTGCAATCTCCATAACTTCCTGATCAGATTTCTCAAAACCAAATTCAAAGCCCAAAGTGTTCTCAAAACCTTCCCCAGCATCTTCTTTACGCATGGATTCAGTATTAACTTGAGCAAGTAAAACTCCGATAGAAATAAAAGTCAATAATGATATTCTAAAAATTTGAGTTTTCATAATCCTCTTAAATTATTTTATGCCACTTACTACTTTGTCCCATGTTGATATAAATGGTTCTTGCATAAAATCTACTTCATACACCAAAGCGTGACAACACCAAAAACTTAACAATTCATCTAAGACCTTTTTATATAGTAAAGAATTGTCCCACAAACAAAAAAGCCCCCGTGAGGAGGCTTTTCATATGTTAAGAAAAACTTTTATCTATAGATTAGGTTTTTCTTTATTCCTCTTTGCCATCCTTTTTCTAAATCCAACAGACCTAATACGAGCTTCTACACAGGTCAAGTCACCATTTTCAACGGCAGTTTCGATACGCCTTTGAAAAGTTTCTCACAATGTTTTGTCATCTAAATTGCTGACATCTGATGACTTTTGTCCCATAAGGATCAAGGGTAATCCTAATGCAAGTGTCATAAATAATGTTTTCATTTTATTCTCCTTTATTTAACCCAGAGGCGTTTCATTTTGATTCTCCGTTGTAAAGCCCTAATGGACTATTGCAATTTTCAGGTTCATTAGCTGTATATGCCCAATCCATCACCATCCACCTGTTATCCACCCTTGTAAGTGTGAACGACTCAGCACCGCAGTGTGAAAATTTTCCATTCAAATGAAAATCATATGTTGTCCAAGCGATAGCAAGGTCACCACGATACATAATGATTGGATCCCACATACGCTCATAGTAATCAGTTGATTGATCGCCTACCTGTTTAAAAAACTCTGTATTTGATCTAAAACTCATACCCTCATTGCGAACTCTGAAAACGCGACCTTCTTCCAATACATGATATTTCGCTTTTGCAAGATCGTTGGTACTGATTGCAATTAGCATCTCTTTAACAACATGTTCAATGCTATCGGTTGTCGCATCTGATTGCAAGCGTACGGAATGCATAGTTGAGCGATCAACCGTTCCGCAGGCATAGAATAAAAAGCATAATAAGGTGATCTTTTTCATTGTGTTCTCTTTTATTTGACCCAGAGGCGTTTCATTTATTTTTAATCAATACTAAAAACTGATCCGTGAGGGATCCCACTATCTGTATTCCCGTGAGGCCACTCAAATCGATCGAAACTAAATCCCAATTCTCCTGTGCGCTTATCTCTGAAGTTTTCATCAAATGATAATTCGCCAGTTTTTTGATCAAAGTTGACTATAAGAAGTTTATTTTTTAGTCTGTTATTACCTGTTATAATTATACGTCGTCTATTTGGTTCTAGAGATATCCAATGGGGCCATTCTCCTTTTTGGAATTTTAACTCATCTACTTTTTTGGGTTTTGTCGGATCTGAAATATCAAGACTAACCAAAGCAGATTTAGATGAAATCGTCTGAATCCAGTATTCCCCATTAACAACAGGTATAGCACAATCGTATTTTTCATTAAAGGAAAAAGAATAAACCCACTCTGCAGATGGATCATCGCTCTCAATATCAACAATTCGATACAAACCACAAAAAAATGTGGAAATTAGAACCGTCTTACCATCACTCAATACACGCGGTTCAGCTGGATCATAATGTTCATTACCTCTTGGCCCAGGTTCAAGCGCTATTGTTTTTATCAATGATAAATCAGACAACCTCCAGACTTGAACTACGCGGCTTAGGTCAGCTTCCTTCATATCTGCGCTCGTTGAAACCACTCTATCTAGTTCAGGCAAGATGGCTAGACTATAAGGTCGAATGAAATCCTCTACATCTGGGTCTGATGATATAGCGGATCGAACATAATCACCTTTTGATGTAATCTCTACCAATCCGCCTTCTTTTTTGTTCCCCTCTCCTATAGTTTGAAATGTGGCTAACACATTACCATTGGGAAGACGTTCAAAACTGTGCGGATAAGTATATTTTTCCATATTGGTAAAATTGGTGATGAGTTGAGGATTATATGGATCCTCTAAATTAAAAATGAATGTACGCCCTCCAGAAAAACCGTTTGTGAACAAATGCTTACTGTTATGAAAACGATGCTCAGAATGATGGGCATTTATATTCTTATACCCTACTGGCAATGTTTTGATTAACGATCCATAATCTTTATCGTCTGGGTTTGCATTAATAACGGTAAGAAATTCTGAATCCCATCCATTCTCATCTTTGGTCCAAGCAAAAATATAGGAACTTGAATTTTCTATAGGTTCTACTTTTTCACAGCTAATTTGAAAAAGTAATGCTAATACAATTAAAACTTTCTTCATAATGAGCTCCTTGGTTTACGATACAGTTAAATAAATTTACAAAAATTACCTACAAACAAAAAAGCCCCACGCTTGGTCAGGCTATTTGAGCCAGAGGCGTTTCATTTATTTATAAATAATACTATAAAAATGGTTAGATTTCGGTATGAAAAAAATATTCATCTTATACTATCTAATTTTGCTACCATCATGGGCTCAGACGATTACTTATCACAAAGAAGGCGACACTTCAATAAATGGCTACTTGGCTCTTCCAAAAACGAAAAATCCTGCACCAGGGATTATACTGATTCATGAATGGTGGGGTCTTAACGATGATATACGTAAGAAGGCTGATCATTTTGCCGCTCAAGGCTATGCTGCTCTTGCCGTAGACCTATACCACTCCGAAAGTACCAATAAGCCAAGTGAAGCAAGACGGTTAGCGGGTGCAGTAAGACAAAATATGGACAAAGCATTTAACAATCTTTCTGCAGCAATAAAATATCTGAAAAATCAAACTAATGTAGATAATAATCGAATGGCATCCATCGGTTGGTGCTTTGGCGGAGGTTGGTCCTATCAGATTGCTAAAAATAACCTAGGTGTTAAGGCTTCAGTGATTTATTATGGTCGCTTTAATCCGAAAGATGATCTACAGAAAATGCGCGCAAATATTATTGGGCATTTTGCAGATAAAGACCGAGGAATCTCAGTTGAAACTGTAAAAGAATTTCAAGCCTTACTCAAAACTCAAAATGGTGACCACGAAATTTATATTTATCCTAACACTACTCATGGCTTTGCAAGTCGACCCTTACAAAACCCAAATTATGTTGAAGCAGCATCAGCACTAGCATTTGAACGAACCTTGGCATTTCTAAAAAAATCACTTAAATGATGAGATCCAAAAATATTGCATAAAAAAATTCACATTAAACTTATATAAACAAAAAAGCCCCTTAAGAAAAGGGGCTTTAAGCTAGTCTTTATTTCAAAAGTTTATAAATTTTCACCGCAAGCACCTTCTAAATAATACATAGATTGCATTATTTCGTTTTTTTCTTTACCGGCTACTAAACACGCACCATACTCTCGATATGCTTTGAAAAGATTTTCAGACGTCTCTCCTTCACATTCACCGTTACTTACCTCCTGCGCTAGACGTAGTGCATCGTCAAATGCTTTCTTTTTAGCTTCTATATCGCAACCGATAGTGAAGGGGTTTATTCCTTCACTGAGCGCCACACGTCTCAGATCGGCCAGTGTAATAATAGAAAAATCTCCATTGTACATTCCCTGTCCTCTCCAGTTAGGATTGTTACTGATAGATGGAGCTTCAGGACTAAGTTTTATTTTATCATGTAATGCTTTATCCTCACTGAACGGAAGACCGTTCCAACCATGCCTTGCAATAAGATAATATTTTTTCCCATTTAATAAAACAGTAACAAAACGTTGATTGTACTCATTAGCATCAACTCTTATAGGTATAATATCTTCTTCCAATATGTCTTCGCCAGATCCAAATATTCTATCTATACTCGCCTCTGATAGTGGTTGAGAATGCCTAAATTTTAATATCACTAAATCTTCTCGGTGCTTTCCTGTTTTATCATATGAACCATGAGGAAGTAACAACTTCTCTATTCCTTCAGCTGGGGCACTCCCATAAGTTCTTTCCTTGCCATCAATCAAAAATTTAAAATCCTGATTATTCAAAAAAAGATTAAATTCGCTATCTGTTTTATTTTGTATCATTATTTCAAATTCCGATGCCTGGTCTGCAGTACCCATCGCTCCCTCACCCACGTAATAATCAGACCTAAACAAAAAAGATAGTCTTATCTTTAATTCCCTATCATATACATCATTTTGGTATTCATAATTTTGATTTCTCCAGTTATCCCATATTGCATATCTCTTTGCTGATTCTAATTTGTTTTGTTCCCATTTTGCCGAATCGTCAACTGCTTTTACAACTTCAGGTTCTACAACTTTAGATTCCTCTTCCTCTTGTAGACGCAACTCATCCAGTTGTTGCTCCATTTGTTCCCTCATTATTTCAACTGCAGTTCCTACACATCCATAAAAACCAGCAAACACAGTTAGAATCAAAGTATGCTTGATCAATTTAAATAAACTCATGTTAATTCTCCTTTGTTTAACTCCGAGGCGTTTCATGCAGGAAATTACACAGAAATTTTAAGAGCCGATATGTAAAAACCGATATGTAAAAAGGTGTGAGCCTCTCCTTGGTCTAAAAAAAAGAGCCCCACGCTTGGTGAGGCTCTTTTTTTATTCTTATATAATAACAAATATAACCAAACTAGGTCATCCTTGTTATTCCCAGAGCCTTGCTAATCTTCTTAGAAATCCAAGACTCGCTCCAAACCCAAAGGCTATTCCAGCAATCTGTAGATTACCAAAGTAAAGAGCAAATGAACATACTATATATGCAGAAAATCTAAATACACCATATATTGAGAAATCATTTTTTGACTCCTTTGCTTCTAATTTATTCAAACCTATCTCCTTTATTTTCAATAAAAATCGCCGCGAAAATAAATAAGCTTATATATAAGCATCAAGTAAAATTATGAGTGCGTAAATAAAAGTAATTATTAAACATTAATAGTATGAAAATTCTAAGGTTATTTGAATTAAAATAAAGAATAAATCACCCAACAATGTGGGTGTCTCTTTTATAAACAAAAAAGCCCCCGTGAGGAGGCTATTTGAGCCAGAGGCGTTTCATTTAGTTAACCTAATTAGAAAGCAGTTCATAATTGTTTAATTCTGATTTAGTATTTTAAAAATCGCCTTTTCTGCGAGCACTGACATTACTTTGTAACCTTTTTTATTTGGATGTACACTATCAGAGCCATAACTCTCTATTAATGCATTATTTTTATCAACCATTGAAGAATAATAATCAAGATATATCATTCCATTTTCTTTAGCATATTGTTCTATTATTTTATTAACTGCAGATATCTTTGGTGGCGGGTTGATGCCCGGGTTCCAAGGAAAACCCTTTGCTGGTAGAATAGATGAAATGATTACATTGATTCCATTAATTTTTGCCAAATCTGCCATTGAAATAATATTATCGGAAATCATTTTTACTGTAGATGGGCCTGTGTTTTCTGCAATATCATTGATTCCGGCTAGAATTATAACTACTTTTGGATTAAGGTCAATGACATCTGGTCGAAATCGAATTAACATTTGAGGAGTAGTTTGACCACTAATTCCTCTATTGATATATGATTTCCCTTTAAAAAATTCTGGTAGAATAGTGGACCATCCTTCAGTAATTGAATTCCCCATAAAAACAACTCTATCTTCATTATCAGAGGACTGAGCATATTTCTTATTATTTTCAGAATATCTACCAAGCTCTGGCCAGTCTTGGCCATAAGCAAATGATGATGTTAATATTAATATGATTAATCCTATTGAATATCGTTTCATTTTATTCTCATTTATTTGACATAGAGGCGTTTCATTTTATTAAATCTATTGCATATACTTTGCTGCTATTATTATAAATACCATTATTGCAAACATTATAGGGAAGGCATTCTTTTTCTTTTTCATTTTATGCTCCTCTATTTGACCCAGAGGGGTTTCATTTTGAACGCCTTTATTTTATATCGTGATTATCAATATACCATGCATCTTTACCCAGTAAAGTATATTCATTGGAATCGTTAAATTTTCTTTGCTTCTCAATGTCAAGAACCAATCCTCCTAAACCGCCAGTGATAGCACCACACCCAGCCAGTGGTAAAACGGCATCAGAATCATAACTATCTAATGTAGCTAATACGCCCATAATTATACCACATGAAGCGGCTCCTGTCATTAAATAATTCGTGTCATATTCTCCAGATTTTATCTGAAGAACGATGATTTTCGCAACTAACTGAGCTGGGATAATTGTAAAGAATGCTTTTTGGTCTTTATCGAACCTTTGGATAGAGATTTCACCATTATCAAAACCATAGAATGACCCAGTAACTGATTTTGATATTGAATCATATGTTACCATAATCTTATCTCCAGGTTGAATGGTAATGGTCTCCTTTGCTTTCCGTTTGATATTTCCAATTTTAATTATTTCCGTGCCATCGGATAATTTGAGCATTTTTATTTCATTAATCTTGATTCGTTGGGAACCAAAAGCACCTTCAGGTTTAAATAATACATTCCCAGATTCTATTTTTACAAATTCACCATTATAAGTGCTTCCGTTTTTAAGTTTTAAAACATCCTGTTTTTCCTGTCCAATAACAGGGCTATTTACAACCAACTCTCGTTTAAGGATAAGGGCATTCCTTTCAAACTGGGCAAATAATAATCCATCATTAAATCGTATTGTACCAGTTTGAACAAGGGCAATCATGACCATGACCGTGGCCAATCCTGATAGGAGAAATGTGCGTGTTTTATTCATGGTGAACTTTTATTTGACCCAGAGGCGTTTCATTTAGCTACACTCACCTTTAATCCATTCAGGGACACCTGCATTTTTAGCAATACAATCATTTCCATAGGTTTTACCATCGCAACCGCACACGGGGTTCCATTCTTTTGTACAAGGGTTATTTGTTATCTTGGATTCATCAATGCAGTTTTTCTTATCTTCATCCTCACAAGAGAAGATTAGAATTACAAATAATATGACCCAGAGGCGTTTCATTCAGGAAATTACAAAAAATTACTAACCAATGTGGGTGTCTCTTTTATAAACAAAAAAGCCCCTATTTTAACACAGAGGCTTTCCATTAGTATGATAGTATTTTATTGTTTACCTAATCTGTTGGAAGTCCAAGCTGTTTTAAGAAAGATAAGTTATCAAAAACATCTTGCTCTTGCGCAATTTTTCCATCTTTCATTTTAACAAGCGTAACTCCACTAAGATCCAATTTTCTTCCAGTGGGCGGAATTCCGAAGAAATTGCCTGTATGAGTTCCTTTAAAATTCCAGTGTTTTACAATTTTATCACCTTGTCCAAAAAGATCAACAATTGTGAATGAACGATCTGAGAAACCAGTGACATAATTTTTGTAATAATCTTTGACACTTTGAACTCCAACAATATTTTCAGGTTGAAGAACTAAGGTAACATTTTTGTCAAAATTATCCTCATTTACTTCTGTCCAATCATCATTGTTGAGTGCGTTATGCCAAACCCTTCCATACATTTCTAAGTTTGCTTCCAATTGCTTGTCAGCTATTTCGCAACCTGTTACAAGTAAAAGTGTCATCACACCAATTCCGAATAAAATTATTTTTTTCATTTCCTTACCTCTTTTTGATTACTTGAATCTACCATCAATGCTATAAACAAAAAAGCCCCACGCTTAGGTGAGGCTCTTTTTAAGTAATTAGATGAAGTTTTAGTTTTCTTCTTTTTTCTCCACTTTTTCAAGCGCATCATTTTTAGTTACTTTATAATTTGTAACGGTCTCTCCACCATTTTCAGTATCACGATGGGATTTGATTTTTTTAATATCCTCCACTTCAGAATGTTTTAAGCAATTCTTAGAAATTGAGGCTTTATTTTTTAGATAAAATATTTCTTTATAATCATCATCACTATAATGATGTAAGCTGAGCTTGGTATCTATTACATGTCCACCAGAAACGAAAAGTGCGAAACTAAATAGTGTATTTAATATCATTGTTATCATTATTTATATCCTTACAAGATTTTAAGGCTTTCATATTTTACTTATCTTATATAATATAATACAAGCGAATATTTTTTTGTTTCCTTTATTTGAGCCAGAGGCGTTTCATTTTACAATGCCCCATTTTCTTCCACCTAATATCATTTGGGTGATAATCGAATTTCAACTGCGTCACCTTCTTGTGGTTGAAAGCGAATATAAAACACATCCTTTTCCGGGCGTTCATAACTCAGGGTTTGATGGGCACCTTCAGTAATACCTTTGAAGGCAACATAACGATCGCCGATATTTGTTAATTCAAATCTGTGTGCTTTCGGACTCGCGGGTGATAAGGAATTGTCAAAGAGTTGCAAACGCAATTCAAGTGTACCATTTAATTCTTTGATATGAATAATCTCTACGAATTCTGTACCTGATTCATTGGTTGAGCGCACTAACGCAACAATAGTGCCCGAGGTAGGCGGGAGCCACGTCTCTTCGAGTATATTTCCGTTGATGGGCCCTTGCCATGAACCGGTTAACCAAGATAGACTATCTACGGATAATGGTTTATTAGTCTGTCCCCAAACAGAACTAATGAATAATATTATGACCCAGAGGCGTTTCATTTATTTTTGTTTAAAGTTAAATATATCGTTCCAACCTACTGGGAGAGATAAAATTGAATCAGAAATTGTTCCATAATATTGATAGATAATGCCAACTTGCCTAGGAGGAAAACCGGATGAAGTACCATCTCCGTAAAAAGTCTGGATACTATACGCCGTATCTTGAAAAGACCATTTAACATTCATCGAATCATATAAAGTGCACTTTGAGTTATTAATTTTATATGTTACATAAGAACCAACTCCTTCTTCTAAAAATTCAAAATAACCTTTCTGTGTACAATTATCAACATGATGAATTGTATTATTAATGTTATAGCTATGATAATACCACTTACCAATTATTGAGACTGGTTCTATCACCTCATCTATTGGTTCTATGATTTCCTTTTTATCCTCACAAGAAAAGAAAGATAACAGAGAGAATATTAATAAAAGACGCTTCATACAGGAAATTACACAGAAATCACCCAGCAATGTGGGTGTCTCTTTTATAAACAAAAAAGCCCCACGCTTGGTGAGGCTTGATGGTTACATCTTATCTAATAAATCTTTTTTCTTACTCTGGAATTCCTCTTCATTAAGAATCCCTTGGGGCAAAATCTTCCTACAGTACAGAGCTATATTAGCTCAGCTTCGAACGTGACCAGAAACTAAGTGCTGCGATTGTTCCTGTGGCAATCACTGGCGGCACGACCAACGGAAGACCACGACCGGGACCTTCCATTAAAATTATGACAGCACACATCACAGCGAAACCGATAGCAACACCCAAAAGAATTGCTTTTTGGTTATCCACACCCTCAACGTTTCTGGATTGAAATAAAAGACACAAAACGATGAATAACATACCCGCCATAACGTATCGCTGAGTTATTCCTATTTCCAAAGCTAACCCTTCTGCATTAGGGTATGACCCTAAAATAAAAAACTGTGGTACAACAAGAAAAGCAATCGAAAATAGTAGAGGTACTATGCAAGCTACAGACATCATTGTTTTATATGGCATATAAACTCCTTAATAATTGTTGAAATTGACGATTCAAATACTTTTGCAGAAGCATTTCATACAGGAAATTACACAAAAATCACCCATCAATGTGGGTGTCTCTTTTATAAACAAAAAAGCCCGCTACTGCGGGGCTTGATTCAAATAACTCAATTATTTATATATTTAATTACTAATATACCATCCGTCTTCTTCTAATATGATTTCTTCACTTGCTATAGGAATTAAGATACCATACACAGCACCACTAAATGCACCTAAACCACCCCACAAAACACTACCCAACACTACCCAATGGGGTCCGTATTTAATTCCTTCTGGCAATCCCAAAACAGCGCCTATTAATACACCATATTTAGTACATTTTATTATATTTGAAGTAAATGACCTTCGTGATTTTTCATAATATTTAAATGACACGACTGAATCAAAACTTAAGGTATCTTGTATTTTAGAATTATGTTTTTTTACTAAAACATATTGTTTTGAGTAATCAGTTTTAACTAGGGTGTATTTATTATCATTTATTTGAAGTTTCTCACCTGTTTCAATTTTGATAGTTTCATTATTATTATTCTTAAAGTGTAGAGCTTGCCCCCAAGCCAACCCAATAAATAGCGTGAGTGTTAGTAGGCGTTTCATACAGGAAATTACACAGAAATCACCCAAAAATGTGGGTGTCTCTTTTATAAACAAAAAAGCCCCCGTGAGGAGGCTATTTGAGCCAGAGGCGTTTCATTTAATCATTCTTAACCGAACCATCTTCGTTCCAATATTTAGAAGAAATTGGTTTCCCACCCTTCCAAGATCCTT
>Ga0209494_1000746_pt1 | contig 14536 bp, 9 predicted proteins | sample EN1Hudseemescosm_FD_184628 | JGI IMG/M metagenome (GOLD analysis project Ga0209494, IMG submission 184628) | Methane-oxidizing microbial communities from mesocosms in the Hudson Canyon - EN1B Hudson Canyon (SPAdes) (version 2) | ecosystem: Environmental > Aquatic > Marine > Cold seeps | place... | reverse complement strand
AACTGATATTTATATTTTATATTTTTCAATTAGACGATTATTAATTTCTTTCTCCCTTAGCCTTTAATTTTGCTAAACTGTCTTCTGCCTCTTAATTGATTAATTACCTATGCCTATCACTCTTTATAGCGATTTAACCATTGCCGACTTATTGCAAGGTGATGTACAACTAGCGTCTCCACCGAACGTGTATTTTGAGCTACAACAAGTCTCTGAAGACCCGAATAAGTCATTAGCTGATGCAGCCTTTATTATCGAACAAGATGCGGCTCTGTCGTTAAAACTTCTAAAAATAGTAAACAGTGCTTTTTATGGGTTTCCTGCACAAATTACTTCAATTAGCAGGGCAATCACCATGATCGGTATCAAAGAACTACGCAGTATCGTTCTTAGTACCGTGATTATAGATAAATTTTCTAATTTGCCGGGGGACATGATAAATATGCATGATTTCTGGGCAAGAAGTTTACGCTGCGCTCTGATTGCCCAAGAGCTTGATAAGCATTTGGGTAATGAATTCTCCGACTCCGCTTTTCTTTGTGGAATCGTACATAATATTGGCCAGTTAGTATTTCTCCTGCGTATTCCTGAGCTAGCAAGAAAGTCTTTTTTAGCGTTACAAGCACAAGAGGGGCAGCAATCAGTCCTCGATGAAATAGACATTGAAAAAAGCTTAATTGGCTTCGACCACTTTCAAGCCGGTGCGGCACTAACCAAGCTATGGAACCTTCCTGAGCTGATCACCGAATCTATAAGGTTACACGCATATCCTGATAACACTGACGCTTACCATAAAATAGCCTCTATCATCCGTGTCGCAGACACTTATAGTCGAATAGACCAAGACTGGAGTAACTTAGGGCCAAATAACCTAGATGTGTCGATTGATGAGATAAGCGCGATTCTTGATACAACACATGAAAAATTTGAACAAATTTTTAAAGTCTTTTATCACGGGTAAAACCAACTAGAATATGGACACAAAAAAGCATAAGCCCCAAAACTTGTCGGGGCTTATGCTGTTAAAATGGTAAAAATCTCCAATTAAGCCCGATTATTCGTTAATCATTTTTTGACTTATGCTCGTGCTTATTGATTGAAAATCATAGCCTGATTTAGTTTTCATTAAGCCTTTATTGAGCATCATTGTACCCATAACAACCAGAATGATGCCTGATGCTTGCAAAAAACGATGGGTCATTTTCTCTGACAGCAAATGCGCCGCCATACCAAAGCTCAATAGTGCAGGTAACGTTCCTAAGCCAAATATAGCTAGAAATTTAGCCCCTTCAATGGGGTCAGCATTACCAGCCGCCATAATATACATCGCTTGTAATGGGCCGCAACCTAAAAGAAATCCGGAAAAAAAGCCAATAAAAAAAGGGCTATGTGCATTACGCCTTTTTTTCATCGCGTAACGCATCATCGCTTCTGGCTGTTTAAATCGTACCCGTCTTAGCGCAGCAAACACATTCAACATATTCAGACCGAATAAAATTAAAAATGTGCCCGCTAGTAAAATACTCATACCGCTAATAAACGGGGTAATGCTAATGATTGAACCAAGAAACCCAAAAATAGCACCAAACATAGCATAAGATAAGGTCTTGCCTACCCCGTATAAGACATGCGATAAATAAGGTTTGTGCCCTTGCCCAGCATCTTTCACGGTATAACTAATGACAAAACTGCCACACATACCAATACAATGTAAGCCGGTAATTAAACCAACCACAAAAATCATACCGTAGCTTAATTGTGAACTGATCTCAGGCACACTAAACTGGTGCCATAATTTTCGCGAGAAAACCATTAATAAAACAATAGCGATTAAAGCTAATAAGGACAAGCTGAGTTTCACCAAAAACGAGCCTTTATCAGCAGGCACTAACTCAACTTGATAGCCTTTTCCTTCAATAACTTGATAAATATCCTCAAGACTGACCCTGTTTTCATCATAGTCTACAGAGCATTTAGCCGCAGAATAATCAGCCTTTACCTCGATAACACCTATAACTTCAGTTAATGCTTCTTCAATAACCGATTCACAACCCCCACAGCTCATCCCTTTAATATTAATCTGTGTGCTTTTTGACATTCTCGCTCCTTGTTTGGTATTTCACTATTGATCGCTTATCAAGGACAAGCGATCAACAAAATATTATTAACTTATACTTTCCTGATCACTTACAACTCTCAGCATAGTAGAATAAAGCTGAAAATATCAGTATGTTAAAAACTCGTCATTCCCGAAGTTTTTTATCGGAAATCTTTGCTTAACCTATGAGATTCCTGCTTAAAGCATGCAGGAATGACGTGGTATGGCTGAGGGTTATGGGTAATCAGGTATACTTTTGTTACTTCACTAAAAGATCACGCATCATCCCCATATCTTCATGCTCTAAGTTATGGCAGTGATACATAAATAGGCCGGTAAAATCATTAAATGGCTTTAAAATAGTTACTTTTTCACCCGGCATCACTAAGACAGTATCTTTCCAACCCTTATCTAAAAATCCTTCAGCAACTGAAGTGTAGCCTTTTCCGGATTTATTTCTAACTTCCCGCTTAACAACTTGAAATTGCTCACCATGTAAATGCATAGGATGCGGCATTCCCATTCCACCCATTCCACCCATGCCGCCCATACCACGATGAAAGCCATTATCAAATTCCATTAACTGCAAGGTATTAACAGGAATAATCTCATCTTCCCTAATATCATTCATTTTATAAGAACGACCATTTAACAAGGCAGACATATGACGCATAGATAATGTAATACGCCTTGGTGATTCAGGGTTAACTGCATCAGATAAGCGTAAAGGCGTTATTTTGCTCAATCGCTTCGGTAAGACATCATGGCTAGATACTTTTTTACTAACTCGCACTTTAAGCACAGTAAAATCTTTTCCAGCATGAGACTGTCCTCCTCCCATGCCACCCATCATACCGCCACCACGACCACCGCGCATTCCCATGCCACCACCCATTCCTCCCATCATGCCCATACCACCCGAAGAAAACTCTAAACTGCGCAAAGTCAATTCAGTGCCAACTTTCTTACCGCTAAAGTCAACCCAAATTTCTCTTCGTTCTGCGGGTGCTAAGGTTAAATACGAGAGCGTTTCAGCATGCTCTAAAAGCCCACCATCTGTAGCAATGACCTTAATCGGCGTACCATCATCCCAGGCCAACTTATAAATGCGCGAGTTAGAGCCATTTAATAAGCGCATACGATAAGCACGCGTTGCAACGGGCAATTCAAACTCAGGCGTACCATTAACCAGAATTTGCTCCCCTAAAAAACCATGCATCTTCATCATCATGCCGCCGCCATACTTGAGCTGATTTTGCCTATCAAAAGTACGGTCTTGAATAACCAATGGCACATCAAACTCACCACTCGGCAACTTAAGTGCCTGCTCTTCATCATCACTAACAATAAAAAACCCCGCTAACCCTGAGTAAACATGTTTAGCCGTTAAACTATGCGTATGTGCATGATACCAATAGGTGCCTGCTCTATTGAGTATTTCAAACTCATAGACAAAAGTTTCACCATTATCGATAGCATACATGGGGTTACCATCCATTTTGGATGGCACATGTAATCCATGCCAATGCAATATCGTCGCTGAAGGTAAGTCATTTTTTAAATAAATACGAACTTTCTGACCTTTATGTAAACGGATAGTGGGCGCAAGGTAGCTTTCTTTATCATTGCTAATAACTCTTTTATCACCTTTTAATACTTTACCCGTCACTTTCCAGACGCGCGTTTCTGGTCCTTGAAAAATAGAGACATCCTGAACCTTTCCTTGCAGGCTAATCTCCACATCTGGGTGAAAATCAGGTGATGCATGACTACCAATTTTCATCATTTTTGCATTAAGTAGGCCAGGAAATGTAGCTAAAGCAGCTGCACTAACACCTGCAAGTTTTAACATTTTACGACGCTGTAAATTAACTTCATTTTTCATAGTAAACTCCTGACCTAGCAAATAAATATAAGTCTTTTATAATATACTTATCGTTTTTTGTAAAGTCATTACTCTTTTTATTGAATAACCTACTATTTTAGTATTAAATATTTGTCCTTCTTTGCCGATAACTAATTTATAAACATAAAAGGTTTAAAGCTATGATTGAAATCCCCTATATTTATATCCCCGTAGTCAGCCCCGTCGCTAAACCAGCCAAAGTAAAACGCTATGCCAATATCACTGATGAAAAAGAGCAACAGCCCGAAATCAATACAGAAAGACGCAAACGACCTACTCGCCGTACATCTAGACGTAAGAAACAGCTTATAAATCGTCGCGTATCTTCCGATCGGCGCAAACCTTCTTTTAGCGAAAAAGTATGATTCTTAATCACTCGCCTTCCAGAATAGTAACTTCTCATTATTCACGGGCAAATACATAAAAATATCGTTCATTCCCGAAGTCTTTTATCGAGAATCCACGTTAAACATAGATTCCTGCTAATAGCATAGGATGACGAGCTGAAAAAACTGTTTGTACCCTTTAATGATGAGAAACTACTCAGAATAATCCAATAAATAAGTACATTACACAGTCAGATAAAATTATTTACTGCTTGTCATAATTCTTAACGATTTGGCATGCTAAAATGCCTAACTAAGTCTGATGTGATCATACAAAGATTACCTTGAACAGCCATAAACAAACATAGCTTTTAGCCATTATTAAAGTCCTAAGTGCATAAATAACGTTAATTTATAGGCAAGTAATGGGCTCCTATTTTCAACTTAACCACGAAAATTCAAATGACAGCACACCCTTTATACTTTGAGTTGCCCGAACATACGGCAGCGGAAAAATTTTTAAGTAAGTTAAGTAAAAAGATTGATTTTCAAATCGCCTCAGAACAATACGCAATCAAAACCTTTTACGATAGCTTTGACTGGCGTCTTTACAATGCAGATATACTTTGCGAGTTAAATCAATCTAAAACAGCATCGCATATCAGCTTAATAGACAGAAACAATGGTGAATGTCTTGCCCTAGAAAACCAGCAAGATGTGCCTAGCTTTAGCAATCAATTTCAAGAAGGTCGACTAAAAACTAAGCTAGATTCTTTACTAGAAATGCGTGCCTTATTGCCACTTTGTCACTTACCGCATCAGATCTACCAAATAAATGTCTTAAATAAAGACAAAAAAACCACCGTCCGTATTAAACTTGAAGAATACGAAGACCTAGGTAGTCGCATTAGTTTGCAGCCGCTAAAAGGCTATGAAAAAGCAGTGGGTCGAGTCAGCCTACTACTAGAAAAATCTCTAGAATTAGCGCCAACGCAAAGCTCCATCTTAAATAGTGCACTTAAACTACAAGGGCGTAAAGCAAAAGACTATAGCTCTAAATTAGCGATAAAACTTGACCCAGAACTACGCTCCGACAAAGCCAGTAAAGTCATTTATCACGACTTACTTAAAGCAATAAAAATCAACGAAGCCGGTACTATTGCTGATACAGATACTGAATTTTTACATGATTACCGTGTTGCAGTCAGACGTACACGCGCCGGCTTAAGCCAAATAAAAAATGTATTTCCTGACCCAGTAGTCGCCAAACATGCTGGTTTTTTCGCTTGGCTTGGACAAATTACCGGTGCCACACGCGATTTAGATGTTTACCTGCTGAACTATAAACAGTATAAATCCGCATTACCTGAATCTTTACAAGATGATATAGCGCCTCTCTATGCCTTTCTTAAAGAAAAGCAAAAACAAGCGCAAAGTGAATTAGCCAGTCAGCTTAAAAGTCCAATCTACATAAAACAGCTGCTTGCATGGGAACAGTATTTAAAAGAGCCTTTACCTAAAAAAGGCTGTAGTAGTGCTGCGAATCTAACGATCAAAGAATTAGCTGACCAACGCATTTGGAAAGTATATAAACGCCTGATTAAAGAAGCTGAAGAAATTACCGAATACTCCCCCGCAGAATCTTTACATGACCTCAGAAAAACTTGTAAAAAGTTACGTTATTTAATGGAATTTTTCCAAAGCCTTTACCCCGTTGCTGAAATTAAAGCGCTGATTAAAGCCTTAAAAGGATTTCAATCAGTATTGGGTGATTTCCAGGACTATGAAGTACAAGAAAACAGCTTAAAGAAATTTAGCGAAGAAATGATGGCCAATAAAGTCGAATCTAATACCTTCTTAGCCATGGGTGTTTTAGTGCAATACCTAGACACCATGCGTAATGCAGCTCGTCATGATTTCACCAAGCAGTATGCACTTTTTAAGCAAGAGCAAAATAAAATTGCCTTTAAAACTTTATTCGCACCTCAAGCCGAGGTAAAAAAATCATGAAAATCATTGCAACATATAATATTAAAGGCGGCGTAGGCAAAACTTCAACCGCGGTCAACTTAGCTTATCTTGCCGCGCAAAGTGGCTATCGAACACTAGTCTGGGATTTAGACCCACAAGGTGCAAGTAGTTATTATTTTAGAGTAAAGCCTAAAATAAAAGGCGGTAGCAAAGAACTTATTGCAGGTGAGCGTGAGTTAGATGGCCTCATTAAAGCTACTGATTTTGAAAATCTTGATTTACTACCCGCTGATTTTTCCTTTAGAAATTTAGATTTAGTCCTTGATGCGCGTAAAAAACCCACTCAGCGACTTAAAAAATTACTGCACCCACTCAGTGATTCTTACGATTTTGTTTTTCTCGATTGTCCACCTAATATTTCCCTTTTATCGGAAGCTATTTTTGAAACATCGAACATCTTATTATCGCCAATTATTCCAACGACTTTATCGCTACGCACTTTAGAGCAATTAAAGAAGTTTATAAAAGAAAGTAAGCTCAAGGATTTGCAGGTAATTCCTTTTTTCTCTATGGCTGATCGCCGTAAAAATATGCATAAAGAGATTATGGCAACACTGTCGGAAAAACACCCTGACATACTACAAACCGCTATCCCCTATGCTAGCGATATTGAACGTATGGGCTTAGAACGCATGCCTTTAGGTGGCTATACTAATAAAAGCCGATCTACCGAAGCTTATCAAACTCTGTGGCAAGAAATATTGGATGCTATCAAATAAGCATTGACTATAAAAGCCCATATAAGCAGTTGGGCGGACTTAGATTATCTAGTGCTAGTACAGATAACGTAACCGAATATGTTATGAAACCTTTAAAGATGTTGGGTTACGTTTTTTTAGCTCCGCAAAAAAATCTAACCCAACCTTGTATATTAAATGCATCTCTAAAAACACAGAATTATTTAACCCACTTGTTTATAGTAGATAACTGATTTTCTGGGGAAGCCGTCCCAACCTTAAGCCTTGAGCTTGTGTGTAGATTGGCTCCCCACCCTCGTCATCCATGCCGTGGAGTATCTGAGACCTGTAAGCTAAGCTTCTGAGTCTGCATTCACAAGGACGGTAGATGAAGTGTCAGGGTTGGGAAACCAGATGTCATCATATAACAAACGACTGTCAGAGATGAAAATGAATTGTGTAGGAATTGATGTTAGCCATAAAGAACTTGTTGTTGTCGTTAGCGTAAAGGGTAAAGCTCGAAAAGCTAAATCCTATAAAAATACAGCCGCTGGATTCATCACTATTATTCAGCTTTTAGCCAAGTTAAAAGGTCATGTCAAAGTCTGTCTTGAAGCAACAGGCATCTATCACTTTGATTTAGCTGTCTCACTAAGTCGTGCAGAGAATATTGAAGTGATGGTGATCAACCCTAAAGTTTCTAGTAACTTTGCCAAAGTATTACTGAAACGCAGTAAAACAGATGCTCTTGATGCTGAAATATTAGCCATTTATTGCGAAAGAATGCCTTTTGAAGCCTGGGTTAGGCCGGCAAACGAAAACATTGCGCTGAGAGCTCATTCTCGAAGAATGGCTGCCTTAAGCAAGCTCAAAGCACAAAATAAAAATCAGCTGCACGCACTCATAAGCACAGAGGAAACACCTGAATTAATCATTGAACAAATCAATGAGCTGATTGCAGTACTGGATCAACAAATAGACGTTCAACGTGATGCGGCGCTTGAATTAATTAAAGAGCATGCAGAATTAAAAGCAAGCTTCGTCTTAGTGACCAGTATTAAAGGAATTGCAGATACCTCGGGTATTCAGATTCTAGCTGAATTGATGATTTTGCCGCCTGACATGAGTGCAAAACAGTGGGTCGCTCATGCGGGCTTAGATCCAAGAGTCTTTGAATCAGGGAGTAGTGTTTCTAAAAAACCGCGCATTAGCAAAGCAGGAAATAAATATATTCGACAAGCTATTTATATGCCTGCACTTGTTGCTACGCGCTTTGAACCTCATATCAAGGGTTATTACTTACATATGATTAACGATAATGGCCTAAAGAAAATGCAGGCCATTTGCGCTGTGATGCGTAAGCTTTTACACGCCATCCATGGCATGCTAAAAGCCAATAAAAGCTTTGAGGGAGAGCGTTTTTATAAGTTCCCTTCTGAAGCAACTTATTCCTAAGTATTTTTAGGATTTATTTAAAATAAAGCTGGTGCTTGAAGAGAGTATCTACGGAACTTCTATAGCCCTATAGGTTGTGCAACACCTTTCTGAACACCAAATTTAGGCTCGGTGTTTGGTGTTGTAAATGGTGGGCAAAAAATCCTGCCCACCCTACCCGGCTCAATAAAGCTATATTATTCCCCATTCAGCAATAGACTCTGCTAATAATGAACAGAAATGACGTAAAATTAATATTCTTTTACACGCACATGATGAGATATTGCAACCTGTAACGCCTCTAGCTATACTCAACATATAGCTCCCTGATTACGTATAATTTGTAGCTGTGTAGGTTGGGTTGGTGCTTTTTCAACCCAACATTTACCACGCAATGCGTTGGGTTACGAAAAGATGTAACCCAACCTACGGAACTGAAGCTTGTGTGTAATCAACTATAGTTTCAAACACAAAGGATTAGAACGTTTCTTTACAACAGGGAAGCAATCCGGCACCCAATCTAATCATGTCAAGCAAGCCTGTAAAGCATGAGCATAAAAGCCCCTTCTACTATGAAAATTTTAAGGCCAAATACAATTACTGCGCACCTAAAGCTAACAGTTAGCATGATTATCATTATTGCCGTTGTTTTCTCAATTTATGTTTGGTCTGAAAAACAAATGGATCAAGCAAACAATTTTCGTATCCAATCCTTTCAGCTTACGGATGAGTTGCGTCAGTCATCAGATGACTTAACACGCATGGTGCGAACCTACGTAGCCACTGGCAACCCTATCTACAAAAAACACTACCAAACTATTATTGATATTCGTAACGGCAAAATGCTGCGCCCAAAAAACTACAACCAAGTGTACTGGGGCTTTGTTCTAACCGGTGAGACACCAGAAAACATTGATACTACAGCAGCTGTCGCACTACTTGATTTAATGAAACAAGCTAACTTCCCAGAGCAAGAACTACAAAAACTGGCAGACTCAAAAGCTCACTCAGATAAACTGACTGAGATTGAGTTTGAAGCAATGAGATTGTTTGAAGAATCAGCAACGGACGGTAAAAGTAAGGCTCATTCTATGTTATATGATGATAACTACCATCTAGCAAAGGCCGACATCATGCGGCCTATTAATGAAGTCACTGCGCTGATGGATCAGCGCACTAGCACTGCCGTTAGTCATGCGAAAGAAATGGCTATCACCCTATTAATTGTATTCGTCGGATTTGTATTAGGGTTAATCTTCACTTTGTTCCGCCTTTATTCATTATTGAATAGTCAATTAGGCGATACTCTAAGCAAAGTACAGCATGAGATTGCTAAAATTGGCAGTGCCGACTTTACCTCGGCCATCAATGTTCCTGCAGGCACAGAAAGTAGCGTGATGGGATGGCTGGCTAAAACGCAAGCTAAGTTAATTACATTAGAACATCAACGTAAGCTTGCAGAGGAATCCTCGCAGGCTGCCTTGGAGAAATTGCAGAAGGTAGCTCGTTTAGTTCCAGGAGTGATTTATCAATATCATCTCAATCTTGATGGCAAATCCAGTTTTCCGTTTGCCAGTGATGCCATTAAAGAAATATATAAAGTTAGGCCTGAGGAGGTTCGAGAGGATGCATCTAAAGTTCTTGAAATTCTTCACCCTGATGATCTTGAGAATATTATTACTTCAATCCAACAATCTGCTCAAGAATTGACTCTGTGGCGCTGTGAATACCGGGTAAAATTTAATGATGGCACGGTGAACTGGTTGCTTGGTAATGCCATGCCTGAACGTGAAGCGGATGGGTCTACGCTTTGGCACGGCTTTATCACTGATATTACTGAGCGCAAACAGGATGAAACAGCATTAAAAGAAAAAGAAGAACGCTTGGCTTTAGCTACCTCCCGTAATGGCATTGGCATATGGGATTTTAATCTGCTCACACAAGGTCTCGTGTGCGATGACTTAACACTCTCTTTTTACAATAGAAAACGTGAAGATTTTAACAATTCTGTTGAGACTTGGATGGAGTGGTTACACCCTGATGACCTTGCGAGCTCTTATCAAGTTATTCAGGATGCCGTTTCGGGAAAACGTCCCTTTAACCATCAATTCCGTAGTCTATGGCCGAATGGGGAAATACGTTACATTCAAGCTAGAGCGCAGATACTTTATGATGCCAGTGGAAAGCCTTTGCGGATGATAGGCACTAATATCGATATCACTAAAGAAAAACAAATCGAGCAGGCACTAAGAGAAAGTGAGTCTCGAATCAATACTTTGGTGAATGCTATTCCAGACCTAGTATGGTTAAAAGATGCCGGGGGCGTTTACCTTTTTTGCAACCTTATGTTTGAGAAATTCTTTGGCGCTAAAGAAGCCGATATTATTGGCAAGACCGATTACGCTTTTGTAGATAAAACGCTGGCTGATTCTTTTCGAGAAAATGACAAGCGGGCGATGTTAGCTGGCCAGCCTAGTGTCAACGAGGAAGAATTAACTTTTGCTAACGGTAGTTATCATGGGCAGTTCGAAACTATAAAAACGCCTATGCTAAATAAAGAGGGTAAGCTTATTGGGGTGCTGGGGATTGCTCGCGATATCACTGAACGTAAACTGGCAGAACACGCTTTGCATGAGAGCCAGAAAAAATACCAAGAGTTACTCAATGATGTTGGCGAAAAGTTTGTTATTTACAGTCATAATTTGAACGGGGAACTGCTTTATGTCAGTGGTGGAGTAGAAAATGTTATGGGCCTTTCTAAAGAGTTTGTAATGGGTAAAAACTGGGGAACCTTGGTTAATTGGTTGCCAGGTATATTGGAGCAAGCACAAGACAAAGTCACCGAACTGGCAACAGGCTCGGTGGATTTTATTCAGCATGAGATGCATTTTACTCACCCAGATGGTCATGTACGCACGCTTCATGTCTCCTCACATGCGACTCGCAACCAAAATGGCGAGGTGCTTAGTATTGACGGTATTGTTGAAGATATCACAGAACGCAAGCAAGCCGAAAAAGACCTCCGTATTGCTGCCGCTGCTTTTGAGTCCCAAGAAGGTATGTTTGTGACGGATGCTAATAAGGTGATTCTACGAGTGAACTTAGCTTTCACCACTATCACAGGCTATAGCGCAGAAGAGGTTATTGGCAAAACACCTCACATACTAAGCTCAGGTAAGCAGGGCAAAGAGTTTTATACCGCCATGTGGGCAAGCATCCATAATACGGGGGTCTGGGAAGGTGAAATATGGAATCGACGCAAGAGCGGTGATATTTACCCTGAGCAACTGACCATCACTGCGGTGAAAGATTCGGTGGGTCTCACGACCAATTACGTCGCCACCTTAACCGATATCACTAAGAGTAAAGCGGCTGTAAACGAAATTAAAAATCTAGCCTTCTACGACCCTTTAACTAAACTACCGAATAGACGTTTAGTGCTAGAACGTCTTGCTCACGCACTGTCTGCTAGTACTCGTACAGGCCAATATGGCGCCCTACTCTTTCTCGACCTTGATAATTTCAAGACGCTCAATGATACCCTAGGGCATAATTTTGGAGACCTCCTTTTACAGCAGACAGCGGAGCGCTTGAACAACTGTTTGCGTAAAAGTGACACGGCCTCGCGTATAGGGGGCGATGAGTTCGTGGTGCTATTAGAAGCTCTCAGCAATCAAGATGTGGACGCAGCAACACAAGCAGAAGCAACGGGCTATAAAATATTAGCCGCACTCAATGCCCCATACGAGCTTGATACTCATACCTATAACAGCAGCTCCAGCATAGGTATTACTCTGTTTGATAAGCGCCATATAAAACCAGAAGAACTGTTAAAGCAAGCAGATATTGCAATGTATCAAGCCAAGCGTGAAGGTCGCAATGCATTGTGTTTCTTTGAGCCTAAAATGCAAGAAGTCATTCATGCCCGTGCTGAACTGGAAAAATCCCTACGACTTGCCATTGAGCAACAGCAATTTGAGCTGCATTACCAAATACAAGTTGACCAAGCAGGTCAGGCTATAGGTGCTGAAGCATTAATTCGTTGGCATCACCCAACGCGAGGTATAGTCTCACCGTTTGAATTTATTCCTGCCGCTGAAGAAATGGGGCTAATTACCCCCATTGGACAATGGGTACTAGAAACAGCTTGCGCCCAACTGCAGACATGGCAACAAGATGCATTGACTCAAAAATTAACCTTATCAGTCAATGTCAGCGCCAAACAGTTTAGTCAGACTGATTTTGTAGAGCAAGTGAAGAGCGCTGTAGAACACTATGCCATTGACCCAAAGTTACTCAACCTAGAGCTCACTGAGAGCCTGTTACTAAATAAGGTGGAAGATACCATTGCTACTATGAACGCCTTACAAGCAATTGGCATTCACTTTGAATTAGATGATTTTGGTACAGGGTACTCATCACTGCAATACCTCAAAAAATTACCGCTCCACCAATTGAAGATTGACCGAACATTTGTAAATGACATCGCCACCAATGTGAGCGATCAAGCCATTGTAAGTACCATCATTGCTATGGCAGAAAGCTTGATGTTAAAGGTAATTGCTGAAGGCGTGGAAACCGAAGAACAACGACAACGACTGCTAAATAAAGGCTGTATTAACTACCAAGGGTATTTGTTTAGTAAACCCGTACCGATTGATGAATTTGAGGCTTTGCTGAGAACGCTTTAATTTTCGTTTTCTTTTCAATCGAACGAACAATAACAAATTAATCCCACCACCAGCTACGACAGAAATTTACTTAACAAATTTAACGGAATAACACAAATAAATCCCACCCACGTTAAGATGTGTAGTTTTTAGTTAATACTCTTTTCGTATTCGTCCACTCCTGCATGCTGTTAGCAGGAATCTATGTTTAACATGGATCCCCGATAAAAGACTTCGGGGATGACGATATTTTTATATGAGATTTAGGGGAGTATGTGAACGCTTACCTTTGATTAAGATCTCATCAATGAGCCACAACAAAAAATCGAGATTATGCTCTCTAAAATGGCGGGCAGACATACGTTTCCCATCCGACTTACCTAGGTGATTAAAATGAAAATTGGTATACCTAAAGAAATAAAAGATAAAGAAGCCCGAGTAGCGATTACCCCTCAAGGTGTAGCACAACTTATTCAAGCCAAGCATTCAGTGTTTGTGCAATCTAATGCGGGGGTTGATTCTGGTTTTAGCAACGAACAATATCAAACAGCTGGCGCAAACATAGTTTCTGCTAGCAAGGCGTGGAATACTGACTTAGTTGTAAAGGTTAAAGAACCTCAAGAATCAGAATACCAATACTTAAAACAACAAATCGTATTTACATTTTTCCACTTGGCTGGAGTACATAAATCACTCACTGAAGAGCTGATTAAAAAAGGCACAACAGCTGTTGCTTATGAATCGCTTGAAGATCAGCAGGGAAAATTACCTATTTTAGCGCCGATGAGTGCTGTTGCTGGAAATATGTCCGTGTTAATGGGAGCTTATTATCTGGCTAAATTTAACCAAGGTAATGGCATGCAGTTAGGCACCATTATGAATAAACCCTACGGCAAAGTCGTCATTCTTGGCGATGGTGTGGTTGGTCAACATGCCGCCCATGTTGCTGCAGCAATGGGGGCTGCTGTTTTTGTTGCTGGCCGTCACGTTGAAAAGTGGGAAACACTCAAAGTTTCGTTACCGACAGTAAACTTCTTTATCTCCAATTCTGAGAATATTGCTGCACATATCCTAGATGCCGATTTAGTTATCGGTGCAGTGCTTAGTCGTGGCGCAAAAGCACCGAAAATAATAACGGAAAGCATGTTAAAAACAATGCCTTTAGGCTCTGTGATAGTTGATGTCAGTATTGATCAGGGCGGATGCTTTGAAACGTCTAGGCCAACGACGCACTCAGATCCTGTTTTCATAAAACATGGGGTCGTTCATTATTGCGTATCCAATATGCCGGGAGCCTACCCGAAAGCCTCTACTCTCGCACTTACAGAAGCAAGCATAAACTACGTCTTAGATCTTGCCGACAACTCCCTCAATGGTTTTCTCGCAGATAAAGG
>Ga0209494_1000739_pt1 | contig 14593 bp, 8 predicted proteins | sample EN1Hudseemescosm_FD_184628 | JGI IMG/M metagenome (GOLD analysis project Ga0209494, IMG submission 184628) | Methane-oxidizing microbial communities from mesocosms in the Hudson Canyon - EN1B Hudson Canyon (SPAdes) (version 2) | ecosystem: Environmental > Aquatic > Marine > Cold seeps | place... | reverse complement strand
CTTCTTATTGGTAATTTGTTTTTTTTACAAGGTTTTTTTATACAGAGTCTTGAATCAAACCCTATCGTATGGACGCTTAGTATAGAAGTTTTTTTTTACATTTTAACACCTTATATAAAAGCCAAAAATAAATGGGTTTTATTTTTAATAATATTATCTGCAATTTTGTTCGTTACTCAGAGATACCTTGGATTCATATATTATTCACAAATGTTATATGGCGGAGGAGTTATATTTCTAGGGTGGGCTTGGCTTGTTGGGTATTGGTATTACCATCATAGGGAATATTCTGGTGCAATATATTTTTTAATTAGTCTAGGGGTTCTATCTGTAACTATTAATGGCTATTTTATCAAAGACTTTTGGACAGTTACGTGGGTTATAACATGTACAGCGGTAGGGTATGGACATCATCTAAACTTACCGTTTCCCTGGGTTTTAAAAACTATGGGAGATGTGTCATATCCAATGTATTTATTGCATTTTCCAGTTTTTAAATTAATTAGTGATTTTTCCATACCACAAAATGGGTTTTATTATTTAGCAATTATTATCACAGGCTCTTTTTTTGTTGATAGATTGTTTGATAGGCCAATAAAAAATTATTTTAGAAGAAATATCTAATGCAGACTACTTTGCTGAGTTGTGGATAGTCATATTTATTATGTTAATGATAAATAGTTTTTTAAATTAAAGTTTAAACAGAATTTATTAGTAGGTTATGTGTATTTTAAATACAAAGGAAGTTAATAAAATTGGGTTCGGATAACAAAATAAACAAGAAGCATATTATTAAAGCAGGAAGTTGGGTGGTGATTGGACACTTACTGTCCCAGTTAATAAGACTGGGTGGTAATCTTGTTTTGACTCGCCTATTAGTACCAGAAATGTTTGGGGTCATGGCTATTATCAATGTCATGATTATGGGCGTGCAGATGCTGTCTGATTTGGGTTTAGGGCAAAGTATTATTCAAAGTAAAAAAGGTGATGATCCTGGTTTTGTAAATACTGCATGGACTCTACAAATAATTAGAGGCTGGATTTTATGGTTGATTATTTGCCTGTTGGCAGCATTTTTATGGGGGGCAAACCAATATGGCTTATTAGTTAAAGAGCAGGTATATGCTCATCCATTGCTACCTTGGCTTATGATTACAGTTGGTTTTAGTGCGGTGATTGCTGGCTTTAATTCAATGGCTATTTTTCAGGTCAATAGAAATTTGATGCTGGGCAGGCTGACATTGATAAACCTATTTGCACAGCTTGTTTCTTTGATTACTATTATTGCTGTTGCATGGAAGTATCAATCGATTTGGGCTTTAGCTGTAGGTGGGCTAGTCTCTAGTTTTATCGATATGGCCTTTTCTCATAAGTTTTTACCAGGCATTAAAAACAAATTGCACTGGGATAAGATGGCTTTAAAAGAGTTGTTTTCTTTTGGAAGATGGATTTTTCTAAGTAGCGTGATTGGTTTTATTGCAAATCAAGGCGATAGATTAATTTTAGGTGGACTGTTATCAGTTGAAATGTTAGGTGTATATAGCATTGCTTTTATGCTCTCAAACTTGCCTGCTACCATTGTTTCTCAGCTTTCTCATAAAGTGTTATTCCCTAATTTTAGTCGGATTAACCGAGAAACCCCTAAACAACTGAAAGCATCATTGAGTAAATCAAAGTTATGGTTAAGTATGCTTGTTATGCCTGTGACGGGGGTATTGATGAGCTGGAGTTCATTTGTTGTTGATTATTTGTATGATGAAAGGTATGCAGCTGCAGGCTGGATGATGACATTGTTGTTGTTACGTGTTGCAACGGGATGCATGTTAATTCCAAATTCGCTTGTAATGATGGCTAAGGGATTGCCGCGATATGCAACTATTTCGGCTGCCCTGAAAGCTATATTTATATTTTTTGCTTTACCCTGGGTAAATGAGTTTTATAGCTTTGAAATTTTGATTTTAGTCATTGGAGTAAGTGGTTTAATTGATGTTCCTGTGCTTTGGTTTGCTTTAATAAAATACAAACTATTTAATTTTAAAATTGAAATAGCTTCTATTTTATTATTGATAGCTGGCTATGTCATTGGTGTATTTAGCTTAGGATTGGTATTGTGATAAAAGGGAAGGAACAGTATGAAAGATAAAATTAGAGGGTTTGATGGGATAAGAGGGCTTGCAGTTATTTCAGTTGTATTAACACATATGCATTTTTGGAAATATTTGGAGTTAAAAGGCTTTATTGATTCTTCTATCATTCCCTTAGTAAGTGGTTGGACAGGAGTACAAGCATTTTTTATTTTGTCAGGTTTTCTCATAACTACATTATTAATTAAAGAGTATGAACGTACAGGAAATATTTCAATTAAGAATTTTATAATCAGGCGTACTTTAAGAATTTTTCCTCTTTATATATTATTTCTTTTAGTAGCATCTACTATTAATTATTTTGGTGAAAATGTTACTACGTGGGAGTCATTAGGTTATGCATATCTCTATATTTACAATTTTATTCCTTATAATCTTTATACATCTTTTTTAGGTCATACATGGTCTCTTGCTGTTGAAGAGCATTTTTATTTGGTGTGGCCTTTTTTGTTTTTATTATTTTTTTTGAAAAAGAGATTGCTACTGATTTCAATCCTTATAGTAAGTATATTGGGGTCTCTTGTTTTGAATTATTATTTAAGAAAAATGGGATACTCTAGTGTTTATTTTATTGAAAGATGGAGTTTTATTGCAGGGTATAATATTTCATTTGGATGTTTAGCAGCAATCTTTCTCCAAAGTGGTCAAAAATGTTCTGATATTAGGCGTATTTTTAAGAAATCTTTATGGCTGATAATTGGAGTAGGGTTATATTTGAATACTTTATATTTAAATACTGGTAGTGGGTTTATAGATACTATTGTTAGTGAGTATATTCGCTCTTTTGGAATTTTATTGGTAGTTGTTTGGTTATTTCTAAACCAAGAAAGCTTTGTTATTAAACTATTAGAATTTGCTCCATTAAGATATGTAGGAGTTATATCGTATGGAATATATATATATCAAGGTTTATTCCTTGCTACAGGGCCTGAAAGGTTTGCTGATCAAGACTGGCCTTTAGATCAGTCAATTGGAGTCATACTATTACTTATTACTGCTCCTCTGTCCTATCACTATTATGAAAAACCTATTTTAAAATTAAAACATAGGTTTTCTTATAGTTATATCAAGGTATGAATATGCATATAGTTTATGTCCCTGACTCTTTTCCTCAACCAAGCGAAACCTTCGTTATAAATGAGATTGATGGTTTGCTTAACAAAGGTTTTCATATTTCTGTAGTACCACGTATTGAAGGGGATAAAAGCAATATTCAGCATGCGCGCTTACAAGCTATATTGCCAAAAATTAATGTTGTTTATAACAAGACAGGTTTTGATGGTAAAGCTTTTTTTTACGGCTTGAAATATGGCACACAAGTCTGGTTAGGCTGGCGACCGCCTAATTTAGTTAGGCATATTAAAAATGCATTATCCATTGCTGGTCATGTGGCGGCTATTAAGCAACAAAATCCAGATTTGGTTTTAATCCATTTTGGATATGATAATGCGATTGCAGGCGCTATTGCTGCTAAATTATTAAATCGACCCTCGGTATTATGGTTACACGGTAGCGATATGTATACAGTGCCGCATCGTAGTTTGCATTGGTTAGAGGGGAATATCTCACGTATCGTGACCAATTCACAATATTCAGCTGATTTACTGAAAGTATTGGGTGTTAATCAAGCAAAAGTATCTTATTTGGGGGTTGATCTGGATAAATTTGTTCCTAGTAAATCATCAATTAAAGAGCAAGTACCCACGGTTATTTGTGTTGCAAGACTGGGCCACAATAAAAACCACCCTAGACTACTGGAGTTGTTTGAACAGCTTATAACTAAGGTACCCGATGCAAGGTTGTGGTTAGTAGGTGATGGCCCGAATCGTCAACAATATGAAAGTCTTGTTAGTGAAAAAAACAAGGCAAATATTGTATTTTGGGGGGCTTTATCTCAGGAAAAAATTATTGAGTTATTAAATAAGGCGTGGCTTAAAGCACTTTTAAGTGAGAAAGAAGGGCTGGGGGTGGCATTTATTGAGGCTCAAGCAACTGCTTTACCTTGCGTCGCTTCAAATGTGGGTGGGATTCCTGAAGTGGTTGAAAATAATAAAACAGGTTTTTTATTTGACTTGGATGATGTTGACTTCGATAAAAAAGTAAGTGATGCAATTGTTAATTTATTAACAAATCATGAATTAAGAGAAACAATGGGAAAAAATGCCAGAATTAGAGCAATGGAATTATTTGATGAAAACCTTCATATTGAACGGATGGAAGGTTTAGTAAACAATTTATTAGGGAGAGAGTAGCAATGGCAACAGTAGATTTATTATTAATAACCTGGAATCGACGCCAGTATGTTGAAAAAACATTAGAAAATTTGTTAGCAGGCAATGCTGATTTTAGGTTACATTGCTGGGATAACAATTCACAGGATGGAACGGCAGATATTATTGCTTCTTTAGATGACCCTCGGATTGTAAAAAAGAATTTTTCAACTGAAAATGTTAAGCAACGTACACCGACATTATGGTTTTTTGATCAGGCAAAAAGTGATTTAGTGGGGAAAATTGATGATGATATTTTATTGCCCCATGATTGGATTTCAACAATAGCGCCTATTGTCCGTAATAATGACAATGCGGGTATGCTTGGCTGTTGGATTTATATGGAAGACGATTGGGATGAATCTCTTGCAAAACATAAGTTTATCAAGTTGGGAGAATATGATATTTTTCAAAATATGTGGATTGCAGGGCAGTCTTTTTTAGCTAAGAAAGAAGTTGTTCTGAGATATATACAACCTGAAAATAAAGGGTATGGCTTTCCTATAGACCAGTATCGTATGACACGAGATGGCTTTGTTAATGGTTATCCTCTTCCCATTGTTTATGCACATAATATGGATGACCCTAGGTCTAAATATTACATAAACAGAGATGAAGAAACACTAGGAGAGCATGCGGCTTTGACTGCTAGAGTTATAGGGTTTAAGAATGCAGATGAATATGCAAAATGGATTGCTGAAGATGCAAAAAAAATCTTAACTGAGCCTGTTAAGAAACAACTAAAAAGAGTAACTTTACAAAGAGATAAAAGTTTGATTGCTAAGGTTCGAAGAAAGCTTGGAAGGGTGCTATAAATGGATCAACAACTAATCATTGTAATTCTTAATTATCTCGCTACAAATGTAACTGTCGATTGTCTAAATTCACTGTCCTCATGTGATATTGTGAACAGTGGGGGGGCAAAGGTTATTGTCTGGGAGAATGGAACAGGGGATGAAGCAGTTTCAACTTTGAGACAAACAATTGAGAGAAATCAATGGGAACAATGGGTCGAATTACTGGTTTCTTCTGAAAACCTTGGTTTTACTGGGGGGAATAATCGGGTTATAGAGCGTGTGATGAGAAGTAGTAATGAGCCTGATTATTTTCTATTGTTAAATTCAGATACTATTGTTACCAATGATGCTCTTACCAGCTTGATTGATTTTATGGATCGCCACCCAAAAGCGGGTGTTGCAGGTAGTAAATTGTTGACTGAAACAGGAGAAATACAATGCTCACCGTTTCGTTTTCCAGGTATAGCCTCAGAATTTGACCAGGCATTAAAACTGGGTGTGGTTTCATATTTGCTCTCTCGCTGGCGTGTAGCAATGCCGACACCTGATAAAGAATCTCCTGTAGATTGGGTGTCAGGTGCCAGTATGATGCTTCGCTCGAAAATGCTTAAGCAGATCGGCTTACTTGACGAAAGGTATTTTACTTATTTTGAAGATTTGGATCTATGTAAGCGAGCTCACCAAGTTGGGTGGGGGGTTTGGTATGTGCCAGATAGTAAGGTTGTCCATCTTGAAGGTGCTTCAAGTGGAATAGGGCATCAAATAGTTAAGCGTCGTCCAAAGTTTTGGTTTCAGGCACGACGCCGTTATTACTTAAAACATGAGGGCGTTTTTCGTACTGCTTGCATAGACATGTCTTTTATTGTTGGTTTTTCAATGTGGCGATTTCGACGGTCACTACAAGGTAAGCTAGATTCTGACCCGCCCAAAATGCTTCCTGACTTTATCCAGAACAGTGTATTTATGAATGGTTTTAATCTGCCAAATGTAAGAGTTACCAATAAGGAACAATTTAATAATCAAACAGTGAAAAAAACAGGTTTTGATACAATTTATGTTGAAGGACCAGGTGATATTGTGGAAGCCTTCAGGCGCTGGAATAAGCAAGAAGATGTTTTGACAGAGACTTCGCGTACTTTTAGTAGCCAATTCTTTGAGTTTTGTCATGCCAATAATTTGTCAGCTTACGTATTGTCTCATTCTAAGTTGCTTAAAAAGGAAAGTAATGATCAATTTCTGGTGGAAAATCAGCCAAAACCACTATTAGGTAACGGGGTTAAGTATCATTTATCTCAGATTTTTTATGGGTTACAAATCGTCTATACTGCTATTCGGTATCAACCTAGAAGTGTACATATAACGTCTGGTGTTACCTACTGGTTTGTACTTGCACCTTTGAAATTATTCGGTATTCAAGTCAATGCACATTTACATAATGCCATTTTACCTAATGGTCAGTTACCAGAAGGACTGGGTAAACGAACTTTACTGGCATTAGATGGATGGTTTTTCCGGAGGGTTGCTTTTTCAGCTTTCTGTGTATCTCCAGCCCTTGAGCAGCAAATTAAAATTATTTCTGGTAGCGATCACTGTCCTGTGTATCAATTTAGGTCCCAATTTTTTCGTCGTGACTTCGAGAACCCTGTATCGCCACCATCTCATCAGCAAGAACCATTTAAGGTGGTTTATGCTGGTCGTATTGAGCGTGAAAAAGGAGTTTTCGATCTATTGGATATCATGCTGCAATTCTGTGACCAAGGAGTGGAGCTAGATATCTGCGGTGGAGGTAGTGCTCTGAATGAATTGCGTAACGATGTTGCTAAACGAGGGTTGAACTCAATTGTCCATATTCATGGCCAGTTATGCCGTTCTGATTTATTGAATATATATACTAATGGTCACGTTGTTATAATTCCTACAAGAAGCGAATCTGGTGAAGGATTACCAATGGTTTGTGCCGAGGCTGTTTTATTGGGTCGGCCAATAATCACAACTCGAATAAGCAATGCATTGGATGTTTTGAAAGGGGCAATCGCAGAAGCTCAACCTGATGAAGTGGACAGTTATGTAATGGCAATCAAAAAGCTAAAAAGTGATAAGGCTTATTATGAATCGCTGTGTCAGGGATGCGAATCTTTGCGAGAGCAATTTCTTGATGGTAAGCAGGGATTAACCAAAGTTCTACAGCAAGTTTATACCGATTCATTGGAGCTAATCAAATGAGCTAGCTGGTGGGCAGAAGGTAATTGAATAAATGTGGAGGTTGAGGGGGGTAAGAGTTGTGTTATTAATTGATAGGTATAACAAGGTTTTTTATAGGAGGAAAAATGGAAGAATTTGTACTATTGCATGTAGGGTATCAAAAGACTGGTTCAACATGGTTACAAAGAAATGTATTTAGTAAGGAAAACTTAGGGTTTGGCTCTAATCTTGATCATGAAAACCATGATATTTATCATGATATTGTATTAAGAAATGAGTTTACTTTTGATGCTGAATCGGTTGGTGAAAAGTATTCTCATTATCTTGAAGGTTTTTTTAAAAAAAGTTTAGTACCTGTTATTTCCCATGAGTCATTTTCTGGTGACTTCATTAATGGTAGATATTACGGGAAACAAGTTGCTGGTCGATTAAAGCAAGCCTTTCCTAATTCTAAAGTATTAATCACTATAAGAGAGCAAAAATCGTTTGTTTTGTCGGCGTATCTTTTTTATTTATTTCAGGATGGTATTGAGCGTATAGAGCATTTCATTGGAGTAGGGAAAGAGTCTCCTGGATTTGTACCTATATGCAGAACCGAATACCTTGAATATCACCATTTATATCAAACTTATTGTGATTTATTTGGGAAAGAAAATGTTCTTGTTTTACCTTTTGAAAAATTAAAAAAAGATAATAATTCCTTTGTTAAGGATATATTGCAATTTTGTAATATGAATAAAATATATCCTATTAATGCTGAACCAGCAAATGTGAACCTTTCAGTTGGTGTCTTATTAATAAAAAGATATTTCAATCATATAGCGAGAATTGGTTCTTATAATAGGCCTCCTAGCATCTTGTTAAGGTTAGCAAGAAAGGTAATAAAAGGCTTGGAATATTTTATACCTGAAGCTGTAAATACATATTTTAAAACTAATTTGCAAAAATATATTAATGAGTATGTTCAAAGCAAGTTTGCTGAAAGTAATCTTAAACTTGGAAATTTAATAGGCATTGATCTTAAACAGTATGGGTATCAAACATAAATTATGAGTTTTTACTCTAATTAATCTATTGCTACCTAAGTAATGTAAAATTTATTGGACAAAGAAGGTAACTGAGATTATTTTTATTTATTAGCAGTGCGCATAAATAATGGAGTTTATCGAATGAATATTGGTGTGGTTGTAATAGGTCGTAACGAAGGTGAAAGACTCCTTCGTTGTTTTGAATCTTTTAGTTTATCAGCTGATGCTATTGTTTACGTTGATTCAGGTTCGACTGATGGGTCTGTGTTGTTGGCTCAAAAAATGAATATCGAGGTGGTTGAATTAGATACAGCTACTCCATTTTCAGCCGCCCGGGCCCGTAATGAAGGTTTTGCATACTTGTTGAAACAATATCCTGCTACTCAGTATATACAGTTTATTGATGGGGATTGCACAATGACACCTGGTTGGTTGCAACAGGCAGGCAAAGTATTATCAGAAAATAAGCAATACGCTGCTGTACTGGGTCATTTGCAAGAGCGGCATCCAGAAGCCACGCTTTACAATCGACTTTGTGCTATGGAATGGAACTCCCCTGCAGGGGAGTTGGAAAACTATGGTGCACTAGGTGGTATTTCAATGATAAGAGCGAATGTGTTTCAAAAACTAAGTGGGTTTAATGTCAAAGTGATAGCGGGAGAAGATTCGGAATTAGGCGTTCGTATGGCACTCAATGGTTATAAGGTGACAAAGCTTGATCATCCTATGGCAGTTCATGACGCTAATATGCATTATTTTTCTCAGTGGTGGAAACGTTCTGTGAGAAGTGGGCATGCAACAGGTCAACGTGCTTTTTTGAATGGTAAATCAGCCGTTCGTGACTGTGTAAAAGAAAGAAAAAGTATTTTGTTTTGGGGGATTAGCTTACCCGTCTTTATTTTGCTTATGCTGATTCCTACTAGCGGACTGAGTTTATTGTTAACAGGGGGGTATGGAGTACTTGGAATGCGAGTTTATCGGTTTCGCCGAAAACAAGGGGACAGTCGCTCAGATACATTGCTATATTCTTTTTCCATTGTACTCAGCAAATTTGCTGAAGGAATTGGCTTGCTTAAGTTCCTTTTTAATCAATCAAAGGGACATTATGAAATTATTGAATATAAATAAACACGATGAGTTGTATGCATAGTGTGATTAAGTAACAACAAATAGAGTACAGCTAGTACTGTCTCGTCAAATAAACAATTACAAATAACAATATATAAACAGAAAATGGCCAATACAAAATGGAAAGTCGGTCTGCTAGGAGCAGGTTATATTTCAGAAGCGCATGCGAAAGCATTACGTGCAAACAATAATGTAGAACTCTATGCAATTTGCGATCTTTCCCTTGGGAAAGCAAAGCAGGTTGCTTTAACGTTTGATATTCCTCATTTCTTTTCTTCGCTTGAAGAATTACTACAAAGTGATGTTGATGTAATTCATATTTTACTCCCGCCTAATGCGCATTTTTCAACAGCTCAACAAATTCTTGAATCTGGCCGTCATGTTTTTCTTGAGAAGCCCATGGGGATTAACTCTGAGGAATGTCAGAAATTGGTTGATCTGGCAGAAGAAAAACAGTTGAAACTAGGTGTTAATCATAACTTTTTATTTCTTCAGTCTTATAATGAATTACGCAATAAAGTTAAGGATGGCACGCTGGGAAAACTTGATCAAGTCACTATTAACTGGCTATTTCCTCTTGGGTTGATTAAATTTGGCCCGTTCGATAACTGGATGTTACGAGAGCCACAAAATTTGTTTCTTGAGTTAGGGCCACATTTAGTTGCATTTTTATTAGACTTAGGCGGCCCGCTTGAACATGTATCAACTGATATTTTTAAACATCTAGATTTACCTGGAGGCGCAAGGACTTATCGCCGATGGAATATTCATGGTCGATCTGAAGATATAGGTATTGATTTGAATTTATCCGTTTTGCCAGGACATTCAGACCGCTCAATATCTGTTCGAGGCTATGCGGCTACAGCAAAATGTGATTATGACAAAGATATTCTATGTATAGAGCAACCTAGTGGTTCGGGGGTACATTTCGATAGTTTATTGACAACAGAAAACATAGGTTTTCAATATGTTAAAGCAGGGGTGGTTAATTTTGTTAGAGCAATTAAAGGCAAGTTAAAAAAACAACCTTCGGCGGACCCTTACTTTGAAAGTATTGAACAAAGTATTTCGTCATTTTATACTGGGATTTCCAGTGAGCTTGATCCTCGAATACAAGGGAAATTTGGTGTGCAAGTGATACAAGCTTGTGAGCAAATAATCCAAAAGGCTAACTTTGAGCAACCGAAAAATAGTGATCAAGTTTGGAGTGTTTTACCACCCATTAAAAAACCCACTGTTTTAGTTATTGGGGGGACAGGCTTTATTGGTAAATACCTTGTAGCAGCATTAACAAAAAAGAATGTTGGTGTAAGAGTTATAACGAGAGGGAAGGGTTCGGGACAAATTGCATTAGCAGGTTTGCCGGTTGAATTAATGCAAGGTAACTTAGCAGATTCGTCATTTGTTGATACGGCATTAAAGGGAATTGATACGGTATATCATTTAGCAAAAACTGATGGTCAAAACTGGAATGACTATTACACTCAAGATGTTTTAGTGACTAAAAACATTGCTGAAAGAGCAATTGTTAGTGGTATTAAACGGTTTATATATACGGGTACTATTGATTCTTATTATTCTGCAGATGCCAAAGAAATTATTACCTCTGATACGCCACTTGACCCTAAAATTGAGAGCCGTAATTTATATGCAAGATCAAAAGCAACTTGTGAGACATTATTAACAGAGTTATCAATTAATAATAACTTGCCTTTGGTTATCTTTCGTCCAGGAATTGTGATTGGAAAAGGCTGTCCTCCAGCTCATTGGGGGGTTGGTATGTTTGAATCTGATACACGCGTACAACTTTGGGGTAATGGTAAAAATAAACTACCTTTCGTTTTAGTAGAAGATGTGGCACAAGCATTAGTTTTAGCGCTAGATGCGCCTTCAATAGAAAGGCAGACATTTTTATTGACTGATAAGCCACTACTTAGTGCGCTAGATTACGTAAATATTGTGTCTAAAGAGCTGGGTACAAAATTAAAGGTTGAACCAACTCCTATTTGGAAGTTTTATTTGAGTGATGCGATTAAGGAGTTTGCTAAAAATGTTATCAAGCATCCTAATAGTCGAACATCAAATTATTGTGATTGGGATTCTCGGAGCCACAGAGCTCAATATGATAGTTCAAAGACTGTGTCAGAGCTAGGTTGGAAACCAGTAGGTGATCGTGACCTTATGATTAAACAGGGAATAACAGAGGCCGTTCGCGCATTTATACAATAGATTTAAGTTATTCCTGTGTGTAGCCAGAACGACACTGCTATTAAGTTAAGAGAAATATAGAATAGGGCGCAGTGCTTTAGAGACTGTGAAAGTATTCGGCTTTTGCACCCCTCTTTGGAAAAGAGGGGCTGGGGGAGATTTTATTATAAAAATAAAGCCTTTAGTATCAAAGCGTTATTATTTTATAAAATCCCCCTCTATCCCCCTTTTCCAAAGGGGGAGGTCAAAAAGTAAATACTTTCACCGTCTCTTTAGCCTGCATTTTTTAACTATGAAAGCAGGCTAAAGCACTGCGCCCCAACGGCTAGTCCCTTAACTTAGTGGTAGAGTCAGGGCGAGGTTAAATACGTTGTGAAATTTATAGCCAGTTCATCATTTGGTCATGGGCTCTATAAGTACTTTTTAAATAATATAATAAGCATATAAAAACTGATTTATGACTCAATCCAAACATATCGGCTATTTCATCAATCAATACCCAGCTGTCAGCCACTCATTTATTCGTCGTGAGATTTTGGCACTGGAAAGTCTTGGTGTTCGGGTTAGTCGTTTTGCTATTCGGCCAGGGCAGGGTGAGCTGATAGATATTGCAGACAAAGCTGAAGCGGGTGTTACTAAATTTATCATTAATACACCTGTAAAAGAGCTTTTTGTTTCAATTAGTAGACAGCTGTTATTTAACTCAATACGATTCTTTAAGACTTTTATTTTTGCTGTTAAATTTAATGCTCAGTATGAAAAAAATCTAAAAAAAGCACTTATTTGTTTTTTTGAAGCCTGCGTTTTGTGTGATTGGGTGAATCAGCAAGGTGTTCAACATTTACATGTACATTTTGGTACTAACTCTACGACCATCGCGATGCTTGCCAAGCAATTAGGGGGTGTTGATTATAGTTTTACTGTTCATGGTCCTGAGGAGTTTGATAAACCACTTATGATCGGCTTAAACCAGAAAATTAAAGAGTCTCGTTTTGTTATGGCTATTTCTTCTTATGGCAGCTCACAACTGAGACGTTGGGCAGATTATGCGGATTGGGAGAAAATTCATATTGTTCATTGTGGTCTGGATGAGGGTTTTATAAATTTTCTGCCGCAACCGATACTTAATGAGCCAAGATTTGTTTGTGTTGGAAGGCTTTGTGAGCAAAAAGGACAATTGTTGTTATTACAGGCAGTCTCACGATTGCTAGCAGAAGGTATTTCCTTAAAACTTGTATTGGTCGGTGATGGGCCTATGCGAGAGCAAATTGAACAGTTTATTAGTGATCATAATCTTGGTTCTTGTGTTGAGCTTACCGGATCTTTAAGTGGTGAAGGCGTTCGTGAACAGATGTCAATGGCGCGAGCATTTGTTTTGCCTAGTTTTGCAGAAGGTTTACCTGTTGTCATCATGGAAGCATTAGCGATGGGTCGTCCTGTTATTAGTACCTATGTTGCGGGTATACCTGAATTGGTAATTGATGGTGTCAATGGTTGGTTAGTCCCAGCAGGGGCAGTCGATGAATTGGTCAATGCAATGCGCAATGCAATACAGGCACCTTCACAAAAATTAATGGACATGGGGTTAAGTGGAAGGCTGCGAGTACTTGAACGTCACTCAGTTTTTACGGAAGCAGAAAAACTTAAGCAATTATTTATACAGGAGTAATTAAACACAATGATGGAGTTCTTGAATTTATTATTTATCAGTTTTGTCTGCTTTTTGGCTATACCAACGCTATTTTTTAGTTTTCAGGTTTTCTTTGCTAAAAAAGTGATTAGATCTTCTAGTAAGGCTGAGGAAAGAAACTTTCGAGTTACAGTTCTAGTGCCAGCTCATAATGAAGAGGATGTTATTTCAAGAACTTTACAAGCGATTAAGCCACAACTTGGTGTAAATGATAGCTTGCTGGTTGTTGCTGATAATTGTACTGATAATACAGCTGTGATAGCGAAGAAATATTCAACACATGTTATTGAGCGAGAAGATGAAAATAATCGAGGGAAAGGGTATGCGCTTGATTATGGTCTGCAGTTTTTAGCGGATAGCAACCCACCCGAAATTGTGATTGTGGTTGATGCTGATTGTAACCTGTCGTCAGACTGCATTGATATCCTTGCGCAGAAAGCTAAAGTTGAAGCTAAACCAGTACAGGCGCTTTATCTCATGGAAAGCCCCGAAAATAAATCGATATCCCACGCTATTGCCGAATTTGCATGGTTAGTTAAAAACCAAGTTAGGCCGTTGGGACTTATGCGGTTTAGTTTGCCTTGTCAACTTATGGGGACTGGTATGGCTTTCCCTTGGGAGATTTTACGGCAAGCCAATTTAGCGCATGGCAATATGGTTGAAGATATGAAATTAGGTGTTGATCTGGCTGTTTCAGGTTTTGCTCCTTTATTTTGTCCTGAGGCATTGGTTAGCAGTGAATTTCCAATATCGAAAGATATTACTAACACGCAAAGAAAACGATGGGAGCATGGTCATCTTTCGACGATATTAACTGAGACACCCAGATTGTTGAAAGCGGCTGTAAAACAGCGTGATATTACTTTGTTGGGTATGGCTCTTGATTTGTCGATCCCACCTTTAAGTTTACTAGCGCTCTGTTTGGGTGTTATGTTAGTGATGACTTTTTTTCTGGCTTTCTTTATTGGAAATTTTGTAGCTTTTGGACTTATGCTTAGCTTAAGTGTTGTTTTTTTCTGTGCGGTTCTTGTTAGTTGGTATGGATTTGGGCGCCAAGTGGTATCTATTAAAATGTTATGGGGAATCCCTTTATATATTCTTCAAAAAGTTCCTTTGTATTTTTCTT
>Ga0209494_1000731_pt1 | contig 14679 bp, 9 predicted proteins | sample EN1Hudseemescosm_FD_184628 | JGI IMG/M metagenome (GOLD analysis project Ga0209494, IMG submission 184628) | Methane-oxidizing microbial communities from mesocosms in the Hudson Canyon - EN1B Hudson Canyon (SPAdes) (version 2) | ecosystem: Environmental > Aquatic > Marine > Cold seeps | place... | reverse complement strand
TTACGATGGTTTGCCAAGCAGATGAACAGGGTGGAGGAACATTTATTGCCGCTGGCTTTCCCCAACATTCAGGCCCCAAATGGGGTCAGAATATGCAAGCTGACTATCAATCTTGGCTAATGGCATCTCCTAAGTTTTATGATCAGACTAAGCTTGTTAAGTTAGGTCCACCATCCTTTTTGGTGTTAGGTCACGATGATAGTGCTGATGCGGTTTTAACCTTTAGAAATGTACATAACTGGCTGAAAGGTGATTAGGACAAAAAAATGTTTGATACATTTTAAGGTGAATCCATTTGTTTTAGAACAAATTAGTCACTTACCGCTAGGTTTTGAGCCATCAAGTAAGAGTTTGGATGTTTTTGCTGGAAAACATCTAGATTTTATTATCACTGTCTGTGGTAATGCCGCACAAGAAATTTTCCCCTGTTTTACTGGAGTTCCCAAACATATACATTGGGGGAAACCTGATCCAGCAGCTGTCACTGGGGTTGATAAGGATAAGTGTCAGGCTTTTTCTGAGTGTTTTAATGTGTTTCACGCTCGTGTAACGCAATTAATTTCACAGATAATAAGGACTGAGAAAACAGATTCAAACCACATATCAAATTTAATGAGTGAACTTGCCGATAATTAATTTAATGCCACATCTCGTAATCAAGTAAAATGTGAATGATAGAGATACTAGCGTAAGGTACAGTTATGAAAAAGTTTGGTGAAGAAGGAACATATGAAGACGAATGGGAAGATGAGAAAAGTAAATCCCAAGTTAAAAGAGAACTTCTCGCATTAAAAGAATTGGGTAAGGAACTACTGAAATTACCCATAAAAGATCTTGATAAACTTAATCTGTCTGAACGTTTATATGAGGCATTAGTTAAAGCTCAAGGTATGCAAAAAGGGGCTTTGAAAAGACAGATTGGCACAGTGGGCGGCTTGATGGTTCATGAAGATTATGAAGAAATAAAACAAAGTATCGATAAAATTCGTCAAGAACATAATGGCCAAGTTAAGACATTTCACCAGTTAGAACAATGGCGTGATGAATTACTAGCGGGTGATAATGAAGTGATGACTGTTTTACGTAATCAGTTTGATGCGTTTGATATGCAACATGTTAGGCAGCTGGTAAGAAATGCTAATAAAGAAGCAGCTGCAGAAAAACCACCAAAATCATCTCGAATCTTATTCAAGTATCTTCAGCAGTGCCAAGCTGAACAAGCTTAAATACAGTCTTGTATTTAAATACTAAGTAGGGAACGTTAATTTCTAATTAGAGTCAGACTGTTAATTTTGAAGTGAAACTCGGTGACTTATTACAAAGTCGAAGACTAGGAGTGTCTGTTGTTAAAACATATCATGTTCCCATTGGTAACTATTATGATTGCCATTGCTATTTTTGTGACACTTAAGCAGACAAAGCCTGAAAAAATAGTGGTGCAAAAGCCTGAGAAAGTGTGGCGAGTCAGTACTGTCCCTGTTAATTTCCAGCAACTATCACCTGAAATAACACTATATGGTCGTGTAGAAACGCCTAGAAAATCCACCTTAAAATCAGCATTAGTTGCAGATGTTGTTTCTGTCTCTGTTTTAGAAGGGCAAGAAGTCAAAATCGATCAGCATTTGATTAAGCTTGATGATATTGATGTCACACTATTATTAGAACAACGAAAAGCAGATTTAGCTGAAATCAATGCATTGATACGCAGTGAATATGAACGGTTTAAACGAGATGACGGGCTACTGGAGCAAGAAAGTCAATTACTTACACTGGCTGAAAAATCGGTAGCCAGAGCTAAGAAATTAGAGCAATCTCGCTTAGCATCACAATCAAGCTTAGATGATGCTTTAGCTTCTATGCAACGTCAGTTATTGACGTTGAAACGTTTAAATTATGATATTGCAGAACATCCAGCACGAATTGCTCAGTTAACAGCAAGAAAACAACGTGCTCAATCCTTAATTCAGCAAGCAGAAGTTAACCTTAAGCGTAGCACTATTGTCGCCCCTTTCACTGGCAGGGTTTCAAAACTGAATGTTGCGGTAGGCGACCGTCTTAGAGAAGGTGATAGTTTATTAACGATATACGATATTGAAAACCTTGAAGTTAGAGCTCAGGTACCAGGTCGTTATATAAGTCAGGTTAAGCAACTCATCAGTCAAAACTATGACCTTATTGCTAGTAGCAATGTTAATGGACAGTTTATTTCCTTTAAATTAGAACGATTATCGGGTGAAGTTCAACTCGATAGTGGCGGTATTGATGGTTTGTTTCGCATGATGAACGATCATGATCTTGCATTAGGTAGTTTTGTTGAACTTAAATTGAAACTTGGACAGCAAAAAGACGTGGTTGCACTTCCATTTAATGCTTTATATGGCCTGAATCATGTTTATCGTTTAAACGATGGTTACTTGGAATCGATCACTATTACTCGCATTGGTGAATACACTAATGATAGTGGGGAAAAGCAGATACTCCTACGTGGTGATAATTTAGTAGAAGGTGATCAGCTTGTTAGTACTCAACTTCCTAATGCAATCACGGGGTTACGTGTTGAGGCTCTGAGTGAGTAATTATCGCCGTGACTTTATAGGACTATTTGCTCAGCATAAGGTTGCCGCTAACTTATTAATGATTATTATAGTAATGGCAGGATTATTGTCATTAACTAAGCTCAATACACAATTTTACCCTACATTTGCACTAGATGTTGTTACTGTACGAATTGAGTGGCGAAGTGCCAGTGCAGAAGATGTTGAAGACTCCATTTCTAGTCGAGTAGAGCAAGAGCTACGTACTGTTGATTTCGTAGACAAAATGACCTCAACATCCTCGTATGGTATGTCGGTTGTCGTACTAGAATTTGTCGAAGGCACAGACATGGGACAGGCACTCGATCAAGTTAAAGCGCAAGTGGAACAGCTGCGTAACTTACCTACTGACTCTGAAATCCCTAAAGTAAATTTAGTAACGCGGTATGAAAGAGTCGCAACCTTACTTATCACGACAGAAGGTAAGCTTGGGGAATTACGTTATCTAGCACATAAAATCGAACATGATTTACTCGACCGTGGTATTTCTCGCATCAGTATCTCAGGTCTACCTGAAGAAGAAATTGCCATTCAATTAAGCACTAAGCAGCTCGAATCAGTGGGACTTAGTTTAGACGATGTCAGTCAGCGTATTGCTGAGCTGAGTCAGGACTTACCTGCTGGTGAAATTGGTAATGATGAAACCGCTAAGCAGCTACGTAGCTTAGAGCAACGTCGTGATGCTCAATCATTCTCTGAACTTACGTTAAAAACAGATTATAACGGTCGTTTATTATTGTTAGATGATGTGGCTCACATTGAACGTAGGCCTATGAGCAAACAAGTTAATGTTTTTTATCAAGGCAAGCCTGCCGTTGAGATTGCCCTAGAGCGCACTGAAAATGCAGATTCATTAGTATCTTCTGAAATATTAGAACAATGGTTGGATGACAACCTATCTCAATTACCTAAAGGTGTTAGCGTCAAAGTCTATGATGCGAGTTGGGAGCTGATTAAAGAACGGATGGATTTACTAATCAATAATGGTTTAGGTGGATTAGTTCTCGTTATTTTAATTTTATTCTTATTTCTACAGGGTAGAGTGGCCATCTGGGTGGCAGTAGGCATTCCCGTATCCTTTATGGCTACATTATTGATCATGTACCTATTTGGTGGCAGCATAAATATGATCAGTATGTTTGGTTTAATCATGGCACTAGGGATCATTGTTGATGATGCCATTGTTGTCGGTGAAGATGCTTTGTCTCATTATCAAAGCGGCGAGCCCTCTCTAACGGCTGCTGAGGGTGGAGCTCGTCGAATGCTGGCTCCCGTTATTTCATCATCCTTAACAACGGTAGCGTCATTTTTACCCTTAATGATGATTGGTGGAATTATGGGTAATATATTGTTTGATATACCCTTTGTTGTTATCTGTGTAATCATAGCTTCTTTGTTTGAAAGCTTTTTAATCTTACCGGGGCATTTACGCCATGCTTTTCAGAAAATTCATCATGCTAAACCGCCACCTGTTCGTCAGTGGTTAGATAATAAGTTTAACTTCCTTCGTGACGAATGTTTTAAACCCGCTGTTATTGCTGTTGTGGAATATCGTTGGCTGACAATAGCGACAACACTCGGCCTCTTAATTGTGTGTATTGGATTATTAGCAGGTGGACGTCTACATTTTACTTTTTTCCCCTCTCCAGAAAGTACAAGTATTACAGCCAATGCACGCTTCACTGCAGGAACAGCACCCTTTAAAGTAGCTGAATTTCTTGAACATTTAAACGATGCTTTAGATAAAACAACTGAACAACTTGGGCCGGAATTATTAGAAATGTCAGTGACTCGCTTAGGGAGTGCAAGTACTGCAGGTCGATCTACAGCACAAAAAGGAGAGCGATTCGGTTCAATTCAATTAGAGTTAATTTCACCTGATAATAGAACGGTACGAAACAAAGAGTTTATTCAAGTCTGGCGAAAACATATTTCCTTACCTGCTGGTATTGAAACCTTTACCTTATCTGAACGTAGAACAGGGCCTCCAGGTAGTGATATTGACATACGTTTAAGTGGTGCATCTGCTGACACTTTAAAACAGGCGGGTTATGAAGTTGCCGAGGCTTTAAAACAGTTTACAGGCGTATCTGCAATTGAAGATGATATGCCTTATGGTCAGGAGCAGTTAATTTATCGTATTAAAGGTCAAGGTGAAGTACTCGGGTTAACAATTAATAATGTTGGACGACAATTACGTGCTGCATTTGATGGACAACTAGTACAAATATTTCAGGACGGTGATGATGAAGTAGAAGTTCGAGTGATGTTGCCAGATGCCGAACGAAACACAATCGCAACGCTAGAAAACTTTATGATTCGCTTGCCTCAAGGTGGTAGTGCACCGCTATCAAGTGTCGTTGAATTTGAAGCGCGACGAGGCTTCGATGTATTGCGTCATACCAATGGTAAATTGGCAATTCATATCACTGCCACAGTTGATGCATCATTAAATAATAGTAATGAAATATTGGCTACATTAGAGCAGGATGCTTTACGTGATATAACATCACGTTATGGTGTTTCGTTTGGATTTGAAGGCCGAGCAGAAGAACAAGCTGAAACAATGGGCGATATGAAGCAGGGGCTTATACTTGCATTCACGCTGATCTATATTGTTTTAGCTTGGGTCTTCTCTTCCTATGGCTGGCCTTTAGTGGTTATGGCTGCGATTCCTTTTGGTTTGATTGGCGCCATATTTGGTCATATGGTAATGGGGATCGATCTAACGATTCTGTCATTGTTTGGTATTTTTGGCCTGTCTGGGATTGTTGTGAATGACTCCATCATTCTGGTTACTTTTTTCAAACATCAGCGTGAAGCGGGAATTGAAACTAATCAAGCTATTGTTAATGCTGCAACACAACGTTTGCGTGCAGTTTTACTCACATCATTGACCACCATTGCAGGTTTGACGCCCTTATTATTTGAGACATCAATGCAAGCTCAGTTCTTAATTCCGATGGCTGTCTCAATTTCATTTGGTCTCATGTTCGCGACTATTTTAGTATTACTCGTTATACCAGCTCTATTGTCTGTTCATGAAAGTATTGCTGATAGGTTTAATAAAATTGACTCTGATGAGCTTAATGAGATTTAACTAATAGACGATTATTAACTGCTATACTTACGGAACATTATAGATTACTAATATACGGACGCTCAAATGAAAAAGTTTTTCCAAAGTTTTATTTTTCTGCCTTTAATCTTTATCTCGGCGATTGTAATTGTTGTCGTACTCGTGAAAAGTAAGGCACCCGTTGAACATCAAGTAAAAACATATCCTGTTAAAGCAGTCGAAATTATTGTTGCTAAGAAAATACCCTTTAAAGTTAGAGCAACAGCATTTGGTCATGTAGAACCTTCTGTCAGCATTAATGCTAAATCTGAAGTAAGTGGCAAGATTAGCTACATTCACCCGGATTTAAAGCAGGGTGCAAGCATTTCCAAAGGAACAGTCGTTCTTCGTATTGAGCCAACCACCTTTGAGATAACACTCAATCAAAGCAAAGCAGGGTTAGCTGGTAGCAAGTCTACACTGGCACAATTAGATGCAGAACAAACAAGTGCTAAGCAAGCTTACGCTATTGCCAAGCAAAAACTGGCAGTTGAATTAAATGAACTCGCTCGACTTCAAGTCTTGTGGGATAAACGTTTAATTGCACAGTCAGCATTAGATGCGGAGCAAAAAAACGTGCTGTCTTTAGAGCAATCACTGCAAGATATTGAGGGTAAGCTGGCTAGTTTTGATAGTCGAAGAGCTTCAATTAAAGCGCAAATAAAACAATCTGAAAGTCAGGTTAATCAAAGCCAGGATACAATTGGTCGAACTGAGGTCATTATGCCATTTGATGCCCGAGTCGGGACTGTTTCTGTTGAAAAAGATGAATTCACACCAGCAGGCAGCATCTTGTTTGAAGCATTAGGCGTTGAGGCGGTAGAAATTAATGCTCAACTGCCTATTCAACAATTTAGACCTTTGGTCGCTGCTGGATTAGCAACAAGTAATGAAGATTCTTCGCTTAGCTTAGAAAACCCTGACAAGCTTCAAACTGCTCTCTCTAATATGAAACTAGAAACAGAAGTACGTTTAGTGGGTGACTTGGATAATGCAACGGTTTGGCAAGGAAAGCTGATTCGTCTCAGCGAATCTGTTGATCCAATACGAGATACTTTGGGTTTAGTCATTGCTGTTGAAAAGCCATATGAAGGTATTATTCCAGGTATTCGACCTCCATTATTAAAAGGCATGTATACCTCTGTTGAGCTTTTTGCTCCTGCAAAACCGATGATGGTGATACCGCGAAAAGCAGTGCATCAAGGGCGGGTCTATATTGCATCTGAAACTAATACCCTAAGAATTCAGCCTATCAATGTTCTTTTCAGTCAAGGTGAACTACTTGTTATTGCTGAACAAAGTGAAGGCTTTGGCATCAAAGAGGGTGAAAAAATAATCATCAGTGATGTCATCCCCGTTATGGAAGGTATGCCACTGAAGCCGATTCGAGCAGATGATTATCAACAAAAATTAGAGCGTGATGCTGTGCAATCATTAATGAGTACGCAGTAATGATTCGTTATTTTATAAAACATCCTACAGCAGGGAACATTCTTATGATGGCAATTATTGCCATCGGCTTGGTATCTTTAACCAATTTAAATAAAGAATCATTTCCGCTTATTAAACCCAGCAAAGTACAACTTTCTATGCTTTATCCTGGTGCTAACCCTGCTGATGTCGAGGATGCTATTTGTAATCGACTCGAAGATGCGACAGATGGTATTAGTTATTTGAAAGAGCAAACTTGTGATGCTCGTGACAATATGGCTATCTTTACGCTAGAAATGTATGAAAAGGGTGATATTGATACTTTTTATGATGATATTAAAGCGGCTGTAGACGGCGTTGCAGATTTTCCTGTTGAGACTGAAGACCCCGTTATTAAACAGCTCGGTAGAATTGCGATGGTCGCTAATGTTGCTATCACTTCAGATAATTTAACGCGGGCAGAATTAAAGGCACTGACAGAACATTATCGTAATCAATTATTATCGAATCCAGCTGTTCCTATTGTGACTGTTGATGGCTTTTCGACCCATCAATTACAAGTTCTTATTCACCCTGATACGTTGTTGAAATACCAACTTAGCGTGCAGGATATTGCTAACTTAATTACAACACAGGCACTAGATTTACCTGCCGGTACTTTAGAAGGAAGTGAAACGTCTTATCAAATTCGTTTTGATAATGTCAAAAAGACAGCTGAAGAATTGGCAAATTTAGTACTACTAAATTCGGTGGATGGGGCTGAAATAAAACTGGGAGATATTGCCCGAGTTGTAGATAAATTTGAACAGCAAGAAGATCGAGTCGAAGTGAATAGTCACCAAGCTGGTTTATTACAAATTAGTAAAAATACCAGTGATGATATGTTGAAAGTCTTTGATGCGATCCAAACTTTTGTTGATGATGAAAATCAGATCTTACCTGAAGGCACGGAACTCACAATCACCCAAAATGGTACTGCCTTGGTAAGTGATCGGCTCAAATTATTAATGAAAAATGGTTGGCAGGGTTTACTACTCGCTACGCTTGCTCTATTACTCTTTTTTAACTGGCGTTACACATTTTGGGTTGCACTAGGTTTACCTATTTCATTTCTGGGTGGGCTAGCCATGATGGTGATGTTTGGCGTCACGATTAATATGATTTCAATGGTCGCCTTACTGATGGCCATTGGTATTTTAATGGATGATGCTATCGTACTTTCCGAAAGCATTGCCCATGAATACAATAAAGGAAAGTCACCTGTAGATGCAGCCATTGATGGCACTCATCGTGTTATTGCGGGTGTCTTGGCTTCATTTTTAACCTCTGCTTTCTTATTTGGTAGTTTATTGATGATGAAAGGGGATATGGGACAAGTATTAGGTGTTTTACCTGTTGTTTTGCTCTCTGTTTTAACAATTAGTTTGATTGAAGCATTTTTAGTATTACCACACCATTTATTACATTCTTTACAGCATGTTCATCATAAAAAACCACCAAAATTCCGTCAAAAATTTGAAGCCGCTTTTGATCGTATGCGTGAACGTGTAGGCCGAGCAGCTGATATAGCAATCCAATTTCGCTATGTAACCGTTGGCACAGCATTGGCAATGTTCGTCTTTTCAATAGGGTTAATCGCAACAGGTACAGTTAAATTTAAAGCGTTTCCTGATCTTGAAGGTAATGCAGTTGATGCACGTATATTGTTAGCACAAGGAACACCACTATCAGAAACTGAACGTGTGATGGATACCTTATTAGCGGCACTGGAAAAAACAACAGCTGAACTTGATAAAAATGAATCTCAGCCTTTGGTTAAAAATGTACAGCTGACTTATGGTGCACATGGTGATGTCCCTGAAAATGGCACCCACTTAGCAACGATTAGCCTTGATTTGTTAAGTACAGAATTACGCAATACTCATATGGCTGAATTGACCAGTTTGTGGCGAAAGAATAGCGGTGATTTGCCAAGTGTTATTGATGTTCAGTTCAGAGAACCTAAAGTAGGTCCAGCTGGTCGAGCGATTGAAATACGCTTAAGTGGTAATGATTTAGACAGATTATCTACAGCATCATGGGAGCTACAAAACTGGTTGCGAGGGTATGCAGGTGTATCTAATTTATTAGATGACTTACGCCCAGGCAAGCCTGAATACACCATCAAGTTAAAGCCAGGAGCTTTAGCTGCAGGTGTTGATGCTCGAAGTATTGCATCACAACTCCGTTCAGCTTATCAAGGTGCAAAAATTAGTGAGATTTATCAGGGGCGGGAAGCGTATGAAATCGTCGCTAAACTAGATAGTAAACTCACAGAAGAGTTATATGACTTTGATAATCTGACGGTATTTTCTAATAAAGGCGTAGCGATTCCTTTGAGCAGTGTAGCGACGGTAACAGAAAAGCGTGGCTTTGCTCGTATAGGACGAATTAATCATCAACGTACAGTCACTATTTTTGGTGAAGTCGATGCGGCTCTTGCTAATACATCAGAAATAATTGCCGGTACAGAAAAGGACTTCTTGCAAGAGCTGCAAGCACGTTATCCAGAAATTACCATTAATCTCAAAGGTGAGGTTGAAAATGGTACTGAAACAAGAATGTCGATCTTATCTGGCTTTGGTTTAGGTGCACTAGGTGTGTTTTTATTGTTGAGTTTAATATTCAAAAATTACCGAGAACCTGCCATTGTCATGTTAAATATCCCACTCGCATTAATTGGTGCTATTTGGGGACATTTACTGATGGGCTTAGATTTTACATTACCGAGTATGATCGGTTTCGTATCCTTAGCAGGTATCGTAGTGAATGATTCGATCTTACTTGTTGTGTTTGTGAAACATCATATTGAAGAAGGCTCATCGCTTCATAATGCAGCAAGTTTAGCTGTTCGAGATCGCTTTAGAGCTATCTTTTTAACGTCTGCCACTACGGTTGCGGGAATGACACCTTTATTGTTTGAAACAAGCACTCAGGCTCTAATTTTAGTACCACTAGTGACGAGTATTGTGTTCGGGATGCTAACGTCAACATTATTAATTATGCTGGTACTACCATCGGTATATGCCATTATGGAAGATCTTGGTTTTGTTTCACTGATATCAAATGATGATGAAACTCAGCCTAAAACGCAGCTCGTGTGATATTGGAAGAAAATGGCAAGCCTATAAAAAGCAATAGGCCTGCCATTAAATTTTGATTGTTAACTTTTGGCTGCAACGGGTTTGCTCACTACATAAAGCCAAACATAACCTGCAATACCTGCGAATAATGAGGATACAAGAATGCCTGTCTTCGCCATCAATAATAATTCTTCACTGTGACTAAACCCTAGTTGAGCAACGAAGATAGACATAGTAAAGCCAATACCTGCTAACAGTGATACCCCTGCAATTTGTGTGAAACGTGTATCTTTAGGTAATTCTGCAATACCTAATTTAAGTACTAACCAGCTTACGCCTGTTATGCCGATGAATTTACCTAAAATCAAACCTAGAGAAACACCAACCATTACAGGATGTGACATTGTTTCAGTTAAAGAACCAAATGACATCGGTATGCCTGCATTGGCCAAAGCAAATATGGGAATAATTAAATAAGCAACAGGCATATGCCAAGCATGTTCTAGTCGTTGCAATGGCACACCAACACTATCAACACTGTATTCGAGTTTATGTACAACATTAGCAAGTGCATCATTGGTCATAATACTTTGACCTGGTTGATAATTGGCATCAAATCGTTTCATCAAACTATTTACATGAGTACTGAATCGTTCAGGATCATATTTTGGCATAGCTGGAACTGACATTGCACCTAAAATACCCGCTAGAGTAGGGTGAATACCTGATAGTAATAATGAGTACCAAAGTCCTACTGCAACAATAAAGTAAGGTAGTGTTTTACGGATACCAAACATATTAAATGCAAGTAGCAGCATAAACAAACCACCAGCAATAAATAGCGGGGTCACCATAATAGTTTCGGTGTAGAACAAGGCAATAACCATAACTGCACCAAGATCATCAACAATGGCTAGTGCGACAAGAAACGTAATTAAAGCTTTAGGAACGCGACTAGCCAATAGTGCTAAAGCACCGATTGCAAAGGCAATATCAGTTGCCATTGGGATCCCCCAGCCATTTGCAGCATCGCCACTTGGGTTAACAATGTAATAGATTAACGCTGGCACAACCATGCCACCAATGGCGGCAGCAATAGGCAACATGGCATTACGAACGGAGGCTAACTCACCTACTAATATTTCACGCTTAAGCTCTAAGCCTACGACAAAGAAAAATAACGCCATCAGACCATCATTGATCCAGTGGTGTACTGTCATTTCTACTTGCCAACTACCTACACCCATACTAATGGGAGCATGAAGAAGATGAAAATAGGCATCTGCAAATGGGCCGTTAGCCAGAAATAAGGCTAATATTGCCGTTGCCATCAACAATAAACCACTGGTGGTTTGACGGTGGATAAACTCTTCGAAAGGGTTGAGGATTTTGTCGAAACTTTTTTCCCAAGGGGCTAGATAAACCCCTTTTTTAATTTCTGCTTTAGATTGTATACTTTCACTCATATCTTTATTGTTCCTTGGAAAATAGAGAGTTATTAGCTGATTCCATAACTGCTGAGACGATAGGGTTTATGATTTTTCGTTCAACTGATATGGCATAAAAAGATTCTTTTACTTCATGACTTTGCCCAACTGATTTGACATTATATTGGTGCATTACTTCATTTTCAATAGCACTCGGTGCTAGAAATATTCCAGCTCCTTCTTGGCCAAAAGCTTTCATTAATGCACTGTCATCAAATTCTCCGACAATACGAGGATGGATCCTATTTTTATCTAACCACTGATCTATATCAGCTCTAAGTTGGTTTCCGCGACTAGGTAAAAGTATAGGTGCACCATTTAGATTATTAGGAAAGTCGCCTGTTAATTTCTTTTGCAACTGTTCGGTGGCAAAAAAACTGACTGAACATTCGCCTAGTTTGTGGCTGAACCCTCGAGTACTCACTGTTGGAGGAATCGGACGGTCGGCTAAGACTAAGTCTAAACGGTGGACAGATAACTCAGCTAACAATGTATCAAGATCAGCTTCACGACAAACCATGCGGATTGAATCAGACATTTTTAATGCAGGTAATAAAATCCTGTGCGCTATAGATTTAGGAACAACATCGACAACCCCCACTCTAAACTGCTGAGGCCGATCTTCCGGTAAGTGATGCATCATTTGTTCAAGCTCACTACCTAATGAGAAAATCTCATTAGCAAAACTTAGGACTGATCGGCCTGTTTCAGTAAGCTCAATATTTCGACCAACCTTAGTGAATAGATCGGCGCCAAAATGAGCTTCTAGCAGACTAATTTGTCCACTGATTGTTTGCGGAGTGATATGTAGTCTTTCGCTGGCTCTAGCAATACCACCTTCTTTAGCTACCATCCAGAAATAGTGTAAATGTTTATAGTTAACCATAGAACCCCTTTGTTCGTATTTAACGAGTAGTTTAGCAGTAATATTCGACTTTTACTAACTATCTGATTGACTTAAGATGACTCACTATGAGTATGGCTTTGATTGACTTTGAGCTTGAATTAATTCAATTGACATTCATTATCACGAGGTTCGCTCTATAGTGGACAGACATAAAGCTCTGACTAACTAAGTTATTCACTTGGGGAAGGGTATTTTGAAAAAATTTCGTATTGTATTAGCAGATGATCACCCTGTAGTAAGAGCTGGGCTCTTTAGAGTGCTTGCCGATCAAGATAATATTATTATTGTAGGTGAGGCGAGCAGTGGTGAGCACGCATATCAGACATCCTCTAGCTTAAAATTTGATGTACTGGTGATGAATATTACTATTTCTAGTATCGGAGGTCTTGAAGCCCTTCGGCGTATTTTAGCCAGAGATCCTGAGGCAAAAGTACTTATGTTCTCAATGGATGAAAATATAACCTATGCAACTCAAGCTCTCACTCTTGGGGCTATGGGCTATATATCTATGTCTGAAGAACATGATCACTTAGTTAGTGCTGTTACTACTGTTGCTAAGGGGGAAAACTTTTTAAGCACAGTCATGGCACAGAGAATTGCTATTGAAAGTACATCCGGCAATGAAAATATTGTCCAAAGATTAACATCTCGAGAGTTTGAAATATTTAGATTAATTGTTGAAGGTAAAGCTGTTGAAGGCATCGCCAAGCGGCTCAGTATTAGCCGAAAAACAGTGGCTAATTATCAAACAATGCTAAAGCATAAATTGGGTGTAAGTCAGCCCGTAGAATTGGTTCGTTTGGCCATGAAACATGGTGTCATTGAGCATTAAAATTAAGGCTGGCTAAATACACTCTACAGTTCACTCATTTGTGAAACGGGAAAAAGTCCTGCAATTGCGATGAACTTGTCCTAATGACCAATAAGAGCTCAGCAAGATAAGCTACTCATACCTACAGTCAGAGAAAACACTGGGGTTATAACTAATAATATTTGAAGGAATACTTATGAAGCTGAAAACAATATCAATTGCAATGATATCGATCGCCGTATCTGGTGTGGCAATGGCAGACGAAATTGCCATAATGCAAGAAAATGAAAACAACTGGGTATCTGCTGCCGGTAACTACAATAACCAACGTTACAGCAAGCTTGCACAAATCAACAAAGACAACGTAGCTGATTTGACAATGGCCTGGTCTTTCTCAACAGGTGTTTTACGTGGTCACGAAGGTAACTCTTTAGTTATCGACGGTACAATGTACGTACACACTGCATTTCCTAACATCGTATTCGCTTTAGATTTAAACAACGATGGCGCAATCAAATGGAAATATGAACCAAAACAAAACTACGACGAAACTGTTCCAGTTATGTGTTGTGACACTGTTAACCGTGGTTTAGCTTACGGTGACGGTAAAATCTTCTTAAACCAAGCCGATAATACTTTGGTAGCATTAGATATGGCGTCTGGTACTCCAGTTTGGTCTCACAAGCGTGATGATGCTAAACGTGGTGCCACAAGTACGGCTGCTGCACACGTATTTAAAGATAAAGTACTAGTAGGTATTTCTGGTGGTGAGTTTGGTGTACGTGGTTATATCAAAGCTTATGATTTAGATGGTGCAGAAAAATGGACAGTTTACAGCACAGGTCCTGATGCTGAAATGGGTGTAGATCCTAAGAAAACAATGTCTATGCTTAAACCTGTTGGAAAAGATTCTTCTTTGAAATCTTGGAAAGGCGACCAATGGAAAATCGGTGGTGGTACAACATGGGGTTGGTATTCTTACGATGCTGATGTAAACATGTTCTACTACGGTACTGGTAACCCATCAACTTGGAACCCGGCTCAACGTCCTGGTGACAACAAATGGTCTATGTCTATATTCGGTCGTGATTTAGATACAGGTATGGCTAAATGGGTATACCAAATGACGCCATTCGATGAGTGGGATTATGATGGTATCAATGAAAATATTTTAGCAGATCAAAAAGTTAAAGGTAAAATGCGTAAAAC
>Ga0209494_1000729_pt1 | contig 14690 bp, 16 predicted proteins | sample EN1Hudseemescosm_FD_184628 | JGI IMG/M metagenome (GOLD analysis project Ga0209494, IMG submission 184628) | Methane-oxidizing microbial communities from mesocosms in the Hudson Canyon - EN1B Hudson Canyon (SPAdes) (version 2) | ecosystem: Environmental > Aquatic > Marine > Cold seeps | place... | reverse complement strand
TTACAGGTTTGAGAGGTGATTTTACAGGTTTAAGAGGCGAATTTACAGGTTTAAAAGGTGAGTTTACGGAGTTAAAAAGCGCATTTAAAATATCCGAAAAAAACATCGAGCTACAAATAAGCCAAGCGATAAATACCAATATGCGTTGGTCTATTGGCATGATAGCGCTCATTGTTACAGTACTAAAGATAGCAGATATGTTTGTTAAATAAAGTAGTGTATTTTCCGCATAGCATGTAAGTTAAAAAAGAATCCCAGATAAAAAGCATAGAGTAGGAGTGTAGATTGTTTGACTTTTTAAAGGCAATATTTCAGAATAGAGTATTATTATGGTCATTAACAAAGAATGACTTTAAGCAGCGCTGCATTAGTGGAATGACTCAGATATTGGTATTGATTGGGCAACCAAAGAAGAGCCTCAGCTTTCTGGAAAAGATCAACAAGGGGTTTTATTAACTAATGCAGAGATGTTTGTTTAACATGAGTAAAAAACTATTTTTCACTCAATAATTTTTTATATATTTCCACATAAGATTCAGCCATTTTTTTAGCTGTAAATAACTCCCAATAACGCGCTTCAGCGCGTTTCCCCATTGCAGCAGCCTCTATAGGGTTATTCCATAAATAATCCATCGCTTGCCTAAGTGCAACTGAATCATCGGGTGGAATAACTAAGCCCGTTTCTTTATCAATATTTATGTAGGTTGTTCCAGTACCAATTTCACACGAAATCAATGGTTTTCCATACATCGCACCTTCTATCAAGGAAATACCAAAAGATTCCGAGCGCAAATGTGAAGGAAAAACTAGCGCAGAACACAACTCAAGTAAAGCCAGCTTATCTACCTCATCCAGTCGACCCGCAAAGTAAATATTATGCACACCAGTGTCTTTTGCTTGCTGTTTAAGCTCACTCTCCATTAAGCCAGAGCCAACAATGACTATTGGGTAATCAGTGTTTTTTGCTGCCTCAATAAGTGTATGTAAACCCTTATAATAACGAAGTACACCAATAAAAAGAAAGAATCTCGACCCACACTTTTCTTTCCAAAAATTTAATTTTTCATTTGAAGACTTAGGGTAACTATTTTTATCGAGACCAATAGGAATAATACTAGTCTTGTCTGCAAATCGCGACAAAATCGGACTACTTTCCAAATAATTGGGGGAGGTTGCGACAATATGATCGATGCTTTCTAAAAAACGGTGCTTTAATGGGCGATAAAGTTTAAGTAGGTTTTCCTGTTTAATAATATCTGAAAGATATGTAACCACAGTCGGTTTGTTTGCTTGCGTTACAAAATGAAGAATATCTGTAAATGGATAAGGGAAATGATAATGAATAATATCCGCTTGCTTAGCCAATTCCTTAAATCGTGAAAAAGCTGAAATTGAAAAGGGTGTTGATGCTATTTCAAAGCTCGTTTGGCAACGATGAACGAGATGTCCGTCAATTTCAAGAGTTTTATGATCAATATTTTGGCTTAAAGAAAGAACTTCTACTGAAACGCCTAATAATTGGGTGCCTTTAGCAATCTGGTTAATAAGTGTTTCACCACCACCAATAGTGTCAGGGAGATAGGTTTTATAAAAATGGAGAACTTTCATATAGCGTGCGCCTTCTTAATAGAAATTGCTTGTTCAAATACTAAAGCCAAGGCATTTGCTGATTTAGTCCAACTAAATCGAGCTGCATTTTTTTTTGCATTAGAGGCAAGTTTATTACGTAAATCATCATTGGTAATTAGCTGGTTTAGCCCATCTGATATGGAGTTAACATCTTCAGCATCAACCAGAAGTCCAGCATCACCCGTCACCTCTGGCATTGAGGAGTTATTTGATGTCAAAACAGGTTTTCCATGACTCATTGCTTCAACTAGCGGTAAGCCAAAACCTTCATAAAGAGACGGCATAGCAAGAAATAAAGCATTAGCATAAAGTGTATTGAGAGCGGACTCTTCAACATACCCCGTTAGTCTTATATGTTTTTCAAGCTTTAAAGATGTGATTATATTTTTCAGTTGAATCCCTCCCCAGCCTTTCCCACCAGAAATAACAAGTAACGCTTGTGCTTTAACTGCCTCAGGAAGATTCGCATAGGCCTTTAATAAAGATAATAGGTTCTTTCTGGGCTCTAATGTTCCGACAAATAAAATATAAGGAGTATTTATATTAAGCTCTGATAGAGTCATATCTTTAGTCACAGGCATTGGATTTGCCCCAAGGGTTATCGTCGTTACGCGCTCCGATTTAACGTTAAATTCATCGATAACAGCTAGTGCAGTAGATTGTGAGTCTGCAATAATAATATCAGCACTTAAAACCGCTCGAGGCATTTGCAATTGCTCAAGCAGTTTTGACATCGGCCGCATTGTTTGTGGAGCAAATTTCCAAACTAGATCATGAATTGTGACAGTACGAGCAATTTTTCTTGATAATAACAAGGGCAAGCGATGTGCAGGCCCCCAGAAAACATCAACATCATCCTGGCTAGACCAGAAGGGAAGGAGGCTCTCTCCCCAAATCTGGCGAGAGATGCCTGAACTAAAATTTTTTGTTCGTATATTTGCTCCCTCTAGGCTTGGGATATACTCATTTAATATAGGTGCAGGGCTATATAAAAAAAGAGAAATATTATTGATAGAGCACAAAACATGACACATTTCTAGTGTATAACGCCCAATGCCAGTAAGGGGGCGCGACAGAATACGAGCATCAACTCCAACCTTGATAATGGGATTATTTTTCAATTCCTAACATCCACTTTAAAGTCTGCTTTAGATCATACTCTGTGTTACTGTTGATAGTCTGCTCTAGTAATTTCTTACTACCTTTTAACACGCGGACTTCATTTTCGCGTACAAATTGCGGGTTAACATGAAGTTCAATTTTATGATTAGAGATTTCTTCACAAAGAGCGATTACTTCACGCAAGGAATAAGCCTTTCCAGTACAAATATTAACAGCTTGCCCTGAGGGTAAAGATGTCTGCTCAATAAGCTTTACATAGCTATCCGCAATAAATCGTACATCATTAAATTCACGCCAGACATCAAGATTACCAAGTTCAATAATCGATTTTTTAGCTTTAAAATGAGCTATGATTTTGGGGATTAAAAAGTCACTGCTTTGCCCAACGCCAGTATAATTAAAAGGCCGTGTAAAGGTTATGGGTAAAGTATTGCTCCAAAGTTTGCCCATTAATTCCATAGAGTATTTGCTCACCGCATAATCATTAGCAGGATCGGGAAGTGCATCTTCACCTATACTTCCTTCGGAACGGTTACCATAAATATTAGCGCTGCTTGCCAACAAAATGCTTTTCACTTCTGGTGCATGCTGAGCCAAAGCCTCTAATAAGTTCCGCGACCCTATCAAGTTAACTTCATAGAAGGCATTTACATTTCCATGCCCAACGAAAGCGATGGCAGCTAAATGAATAACGGCACTAGGGTTTAACGCTTTAATCTCCAATGCGAGAGCATCATAATCTCGAAGATCACTAACGAGACCAACAACCTCATGCCCACTATTTTGCAATGCAGTTTTGACGTAGTGTCCAGTAAACCCATTGAGCCCCGTAACAAGAATACGCATAATTAAAATGAGTGGCCGTTAGTATTGCGATGTAAATCAGCCTTAACCATCATGCTACAAAGCTCTTCTAGGTTAGTTTTAGGCTCCCAGCCTAGCTCTCTTTTTGCTTTCTCTGGATTACCAATAAGTAACTCAACTTCAGCAGGACGATAAAACTTTGGATTAACGCGGACAACTTCTTTACCTGAAGTGACATCAATAGCAACTTCATTTTCCTTAGAGCCTTGCCATTCAATTTCTATATCAACTGCCTTAAAAGACATCGTTACAAAATCACGTACGGTTTCGGTACGATTAGTCGCTAATACATAAGTATCTGGTTGGTCAGCCTGTAACATCAAATACATACCTTCTACATAATCCTTAGCAAAGCCCCAGTCACGTTTAGCATCCATATTACCCAGCTCAAGCACATCTAATTGACCGAGTTTAATTTTAGCAACACTATCTGTAATTTTACGAGTTACAAATTCACGACCTCGTAAAGGTGATTCGTGATTGAACAAAATGCCACTACAAGCAAAAAGATCATAACTCTCACGGTAGTTTATCGTCATCCAATGAGCATAAAGTTTTGCAACGCCATAAGGACTACGCGGATAGAAGGGAGTAGTTTCTATCTGAGGAACTGCCTGAACCTTACCAAACATCTCTGAAGTGCTGGCCTGATAAAAGCGTATTTCAGGGTTTACAATGCGAATAGCCTCAAGCAAATTAACAGGTCCAAGGCCAGTAATTTCCGCTGTAGTCACCGGCTGATCAAATGACACGCCAACAAAACTTTGTGCAGCAAGGTTATACACCTCAGTCGCTCCTGTGCTTTGCAGTAAACGGATGCTTGAGCTTAAATCGGTTAAATCATACTCAACTAATTCCAAATTAGGATCGTTCTGAATACCTAACTCTTCAATACGCCAGAAACTAACCGAACTTGTTCGGCGATAAGCACCGTAAACCGTATAACCTTTTTTTAATAAAAGCTCTGCTAAATAGGCTCCGTCTTGGCCTGTAATACCTGTGATAATTGCTTTCTTCATAATATAGTATCTTCTTGAAATTTAAAAAATTATTGCTTTAGGCGGTATATCAAAGTGATTTAGGCAACTTGGTTTATTATGCAACTTTTAAATAATCACTGTTTTCAGTATTAACTATGTCGCCACTACGCTCTAACACAAAAAAACCTTGCTTTAATAATTCACTTTTAGTCTCATGATTAAAATAAAAAGAAGCCATAGCCCCATAGAGTTTGTAGTCTTTATAGATCGGAAATAGCGCCTTAAAATTAGCAAACTTACGCTCTAATTTCTCAATATCATCTAAATGTGCTTTATATTTAACCTCAATAATAGCGATAGCATTACCGTTAGTGAGAAAAATATCGTATTCTTCTTGAAGTAAGCCTCGGTGTTTTGACATGTTTTTAGTAACGTCATCAAAGGTAAGGCTACCCAAATGATTATCCTTAATTAAACTATTATAAAAGAAATCTTCCGCTACATCGCCTTGATTAGATCCAATAGCACCTAACATCTTAGCGACTTTATCTAATTTTCTAGTGGTTTCTTTTTGCAGTGTATCGGTTTCTTTTTGCTGAACTGCATTTTCTTTTAACAACGCATCCGTTTCTTTTTGCGCAACCGCTAAACTAGCAACCAGTTCTTTTAATTCATTATCAGTCATTCATTTAACTCTCTATTATATGTCTTAACTTTACTGGTAGAAGGATAAACAAGCAACCGATAGCATAGTCAGCCAGCTTGATTTCTATATTTCTCACTTTTCCTATCCCTATCCCCACCATGCGCAGTAATTTTTGTAGTTCTTGAAATCATTTTATTTATTTCTAAATGAAATCCCTCAGAACCATAAACCTCAGCCCGCATCGTTGCAACTGTAATTTCTTGCTCTTGTTGGGTGCTAATGGGTATCTCGAATGTTTTTTGATAGTTTTTAGAGCGTAGCCACGAATCTTCACCTAAATCTTGATAAAGCTTATGCTCTGTAATTAAACTATTTTCTTCACCTAGCCCATTATACCCATAACTTAACCAAGGATACTCAGCAATATTGCTAACCATACTCGCTCTAACAGGGTTCATCTCAATATAAGGATAAAGGGTAAAAAGATAATTTTCACTATCGACTAGACATGATTTAAATCGACCTTCAATTCTGAGGGTCTTGTCATAAGTTGATGTTAAATGGATGGGGGGGCAAAAGGCAAGATACCTTTTTTTTATTTTTTTAGGGGCTGACCCCATTTTCGTAGTTGTGTTTTTGTCTAAGCTGCAATAGATTTTTGAGAAGTATAAAACATCGCCTCAATACTAAGGTGATAATCTATATCCTCCCACTCTATTCCAGTACCATCACAAATAAATTGATAATTTTTAATTTGATTTAAGGTTGCCTTTTCAAGCATAGGATACCAACTGATGGGAGTTGATATAATTCTCTCATCAATAAGCTCAACATGTAAGTAATCATCATCAATTTGTACTTTTTTACCGATCAAACCATCCATTCCATTTCTCCAAAAATAAACCTTTATGTGAAGATAATATTTTCACACATTCTTTCAACTCTGTGGCTTTAAAAGTTCAATACACAACTTTTGACTATAAAGCTCTATTTTCGCCCATGAACCACCTTTAATAATATGAACATGCGGAGGTGGATGTTCATTAGCATAAAAAAAGAATTTGTATCCATTGTGATTAAGCAATGTAGGCATTAGGGGGAATATAACTTTAAGATAGGGCGTTGATAAACAGAATACTACTTTAACATAAACCCTATTAGGCGAAGTGAGTTAGAAAACTAACAGATGAATAAAATAAATAGAGGCAAAAGGCAAGACCTGCCCCTATTTTCCCCAGATGAGATTTAAACTCTTATCATGTCTCAAAAGCTTATTATTTTTATCTACTTTTTATCTAAACTCTACCATCATGCTAATCTTGCCCAAACAAGTCACGGGTATAGACCTTATCAAGCACATCACGAATATCATCCGTCACTCTATTCGCAATAATAATATCACTACACTGCTTAAACTTAGCTAGGTCATTAACGACAGGTGAATGATAGAATTCATCAGATTCAAGCACGGGTTCGTAGACAATCACATCAATACCCTTGGCTTTAATACGTTTCATGACACCCTGAATAGCAGAAGACCGAAAATTATCCGACCCCTGTTTCATCACTAAACGATACATACCAACCACCTTTGGGTTACGCTTAATAATAGAATCTGCAATAAAATCTTTACGGGTTGTATTTGCATCCACAATTGCACTAATAAGACAATTAGGCACATCGTTATAATTAGCCCGAAGTTGCTTTGTATCTTTAGGCAAACAATAGCCACCATAACCAAAAGAAGGGTTATTGTAATGTGAACCGATTCTAGGATCTAAACCCACCCCTTCTATTATCTGCTTAGTATCTAAATCATGCACCTCAGCATAAGTATCTAACTCATTAAAATAGGCTACTCGCATGGCTAAGTAAGTATTAGAGAATAATTTAACCGCCTCAGCCTCAGTAGCGTTGGTGAATAACAGATCAATATTCTTTTTAACTGCTCCCTCAGCCAATAGCCCTGCAAATAGTCGAGCACGCTCAGATTTTTCACCCACGATAATTCTTGATGGATACAAATTATCATATAGCGCCTTACCTTCCCGTAAAAACTCAGGGGAGAACATAATATTATCACACTTAAACTGCTGCTTCATTTGCGCTGTAAAGCCAACAGGAACAGTAGATTTGATAACCATCACGGCTGTTGGATTAATAGTAATAACATCATTAATAACCGCCTCAACAGAGCTGGTATTAAAATAATTAGTCTCTGAGTCATAATCTGTTGGCGTGGCGATAATAACGTAGTCTGCATCCGTATAAGCCTCCACTTTATCCAACGTGGCTTTCAAATTGAGCGTTCGATGCGCTAGGTAGTCTTCTATTTCGATATCTTCAATCGGTGATTGCTTGCGATTAAGCATGCTAACTTTTTCGGGGATGATATCAAGAGTAACTACCTCATTGTGTTGAGCAAGCAAAATAGCATTTGATAGTCCTACATAGCCGGTACCAGCAATAGTAATTTTCATAATAATTTAAATTCTCAACTTAATACAGTAGGTGGTTCAATGTTGTCGCTTAAACTATTGTTCTTGCGCGAGCAATCTTCGGCTCATCCAAAGCCCTATCAAAAATGCCATAGCATCCCCAATAGTAGTCGTCATCCTAAGCGTTACCCCAAGCCCCACTGAGGCACCCACACCAAGCACTGGAGAAAGCAAAAACACCATCATACCTTCTCTCACCCCCAAACCTCCTGGAGCACCTGGCACCAAGTAACCAGCTAACCAAGCAATGGAGAACAGACAGGTCAACTCGAATAGGCTGCCCTCGTTGACACAAAAAAACCAATGAGCTTGGAGTTTCAATATTAGGCCCATTATCACAAAGCAAAGTAAAAATAAAATGGCTACAATTAATGCCGTACCAAACCTAGGTGCGGTAATTACATCACCAGACAAACGTTTCGCTAATCTGGGCATGCATTTATTCAGAAAGGCAATTCCCAGCCATGGTGTACATAATAGTATCGAACCCCCTAAGCCAAGCTGCATCGGATCTAATTGCAATTGTAGGCCAGTCACCTGCTCATCAATAACAAAAAGTAGCGCTAATAATGCCAATCCTGCAGCGATACCTGCCCCCCAGAGCATTTCAACCAGCATTGTGTTTAATATGACCGGCATGGGTATTCCAATATCCCGAGCCATGACGACGCGACCAATATGTTGCCCCACGTTGCCAGGTAGATATTTGCCAAACTGTGCGATTGCAAAGATTCTCTGTGTCTGCCGATACGAGATCAAAAGTGCGTGATCACGTAACAACAAATACCAAATCATTCCAACAATACCAATGCTAATGACTACCAGCGCAACTGAAAACAATCCCACTATAACCGATCCGCCACTCATATTGAGTGGCGGAACTTTATCGAAATTTTGCACTGCATATTGGATAAAAAATCCTACCGCTAGCAGGGAAAATATAATTGTCAGCCATTTTCGCCAACGTAAAGAACTTGGCATTGGATTCAAGCCTCTGGTTTTCGGCAAACGAAAATAAGAGTCGGCATGATCGTAGAAAAGAGCCGCCAAAATGATTTGGGTAACGCTGTAATACGCTGAGTCAACCAACCGCCTTCTATCTCACCTATAAGGGGAATAGCATCGAGAGTTGCATCTACAGGTTCGAAACCACTCTGCAGTAGCAGATTGATAGTCTCACGTTGAGATAGTGGTTTGCAGTCATAGTGACTACCAAGATTAAATAGTCGCACGTAAGCAGATGCTACTTTATCTGGAAGCCAACTCAACAATGGCAGTTTGTAGTGAGGCTCTATTAGGCGCCAGCGGTTGGGTACTGCAAAATAAAGAGTGCCACCGGGCTCAAGACACCGAAAAATCTCATCCAAATGATGCACTTGATTATCGGTCGAACCTACGTGTTCAACAACGTGGTTAGATATAATGAAGTCAAAATATTCATCCGAAAACGGCAAGGTGGTGCCCTGCACTCGTTCAAACTGGAACCCTTCCGTCACTTGCCGTTCGTCGGCGATGTCGACAGCATGCGTGCCTTGTTGCCCGTAGCCCAATAAGGAAAAGTAGGTAGCAATAAATCCAGAACCACAACCAACCTCTAGCATTCTATTTAAGCCCAGCTTCGCAAATCTGTTTGCTAATCTCTCGATTTTTCGCGCCTTATTTTCCCTAGAAAAACCATCTAAGATTGCATGTGTTCTCATTACTTATCCTCTCTACTTTCCGAGTCAGTTAGATAAACGCTGACGGTATTACTAGCAACCTTTGACCATGAATATTCTTCTTCTATAATTCGATGTGCTTTCTGAATAAACAGCCCTCTATCTTCAGCTGTCCAGTTACAAACCTCATCGATTTTATTTGCCCAAGCACTGGGCTCATCGCAAGGAAGTAAAAATCCTGTTTTTCCATCTCTAACTGCGTCGACAATACCTTCTATGCCGCTTGCTAAAAGCACACCTCCATCAGCTGCTGCTTCCAAGGCAGTAAGACCAAAGCCCTCAATATCATTCCCGCCCGTTGGAATATTTGGCATAAGAACTGCTAATGCTAATCGGCGAAGTTCAAAAAGCTCTTCATTCGTAACTACCCCTCTATATTCAACACGCGGGTTATTCGAAAGCACATGCCACTCCGAATCGTCCCATTGCTTGCCAACTACAACCATTTTTATATGATTATCAACCAATGGTAGAACATTTGTAGCAAACCAAGCCGCACCTTTTCGTTTCACGAGTCGCCCAACAAACAATACGTAAGGCTTTATAGTGTAGGTATCAACTCTGTGATTGTTTGACGGAGATACACCTAATGTAACTACCGTAACATTAGAAAAGCCCGCATTTCGGCATAAATCTCCTGTGGAATTTGATATTGCTATTACCTGTAGACATTTTCCTACTAACTTCACACCCAAAGCTAAGTAAAAACCATAAATCTTTGGAAGCAGACCTTTTCGCGAACCGTAAACAATATCTAGTCCATAGGCCGTGATCACTAATCGTGTTGAGGGATGAAATATTCGTGCGATCAGACCAAGAGGCCAAAGTACAAGATCCCCAATATGAATGACATCGTAGCGCTTACGCACCGCAATAAATAACATTGAGGACAAAGCAAAAAAAACTAATGACAGAAGTGCAGGAGGTTTTCCATCAGAACAACCAGAGAGTGAACGAGTATTCAACTCGCAAATTTTAGATAGTTCTTCCGACAACTCCAATGAATAGGTTTCCATCCCCCCTACTGCAGGTGCCCACTTCCGAGTAATAAATAATACTTTAAGCATTCAATGCATCCTAATAGTTAGATCTAGAACTTTCGATACCCGCAATATCCTATAGAGCATTGTTGTGTTCTGGGCTATTCCGCCACGATAAGGTAGCACGGGCCCAATGAGCAAGATACGCTCACCTGAGATCGAGTTAGATAAAGCATCATCCTTTTCATCTTGTTGCGCTAACATTACTTGTTCCCATCAATACTGGAATTCAACACGTCATCTGCCCCCCGCATGCCAAAACGCACTTCCTCCATCAACTGTCGATTAACCGCAAGTAAGTCAGCAACAAAAGCAATCAAACCTGTTTGGAATCCGATTCCCATTAACACTCCTGACAGAACTACAGATTGCATATGCCCCTCACCATCACCTGTTAAATAAAAATAAAGAAAACGTAGTCCTAACAATAACCCCAGCCCAAACAAAGTTGCTGCAATAGTCATAAAAAAACGAAAAGGCTTGTAGACAACAAATATTCGAATAATCGTAATAACCGATTTTTTAATATAATTAGGAATACTCGATAAAAGTCGTGATGGGCGTAAGTCTTCATTAGTTCGAATAGGAACTGATGTGATCGCTATGTTTTTTTGACCTGCCTGAATGATAGTTTCTAATGTATAGGTGTAATTATTATAGACATTTAACTGCATTGCACATTCTCTGCTCATTGCACGGAAACCGCTAGGGGCATCTGGTATATCCGTACTACTCGCTTTTCTAACCACCCAAGAACCCAACTTTTGTAGAATTTTCTTAGCCAGTGAAAAATGTGAAATCTGACTAATAGGCCTTGCGCCTATAACATACTCTGCTTTATGCTCAAGTATTGGTTTGACTAATTTGGGAATATCCTCTGCTTCATATTGATTATCAGCATCGGTGTTGACGATAACGTCCGCACCTTGTTTCAAACACTCTTTAATACCCGCCATAAACCCTTTGGCCAGCCCCTGATTATGTTTAAAGTTGACTATATGATCAACTCCACATTCTTTGGCAACCTTAACAGTTCCATCAAAACTGCCATCATTTATGATAAGTAATTCGACCTTGTCGAAACCGTCTACTTTTCGTGGTAAAGCACTTAAAGCAATGGCTAGTGTTCCAGCTTCGTTGTAACAGGGGATTTGGATAATTAGTTTCATTTACTTTCCTTACTCTCCGTATCAATTAATCTAAGACTATAGCCATTAACAACCAAGTCCGTATCCTTATTAACGTACACACGAATTTCTAATGCAGACACATCCTCATCTAAAGTGACCTTCTCTTCAAGCAATATATTATTACTTGGTAAACTGCTTTTATCTCCTCCTAGTCCATTAAACTGAGCGTAAGTCTTAGCCGACTTATTATGTATAACATCCACAACAACATCGCTGGCATTAGCTATAATTTTTCCTGTCATTTGTAGGGTGTATTCACCGGCTTGCATGGATTTATATGGACCATACATCAAGTAACCGGCTCGGTTATCAGTTTCCATCCCCGTTCCGTTATGCTTACCTACTTGACTTAAAGTGGTATCTTCTCCTCTATATATTAAAGGTGAATTAGCTACAATAATCCTCGGTAGTTTAAACTCCTTATCATTTAGGTCTATTGAATAACCATAAACAGCTAATTTGGTACGAGAACTCACACGAAGTCTTATCTCGATATCACTCACATCAAATTTGAGTGAAAAAGGAATTATAATGTTATCTTCATTTGAGTTGAAATACTTCGCTAGCGGTATGTCCAAATGCTTATCCTGCCCACCCTTGCTAATAATATCTAAAACAGCACCCTCTAGGTCAGAGAATGTCCCTTCAAGCTTAAGATAATACTCACCTTTTTTAATTGGATAATAAGGACCATAAAAAAGTAAACCATTCTGATTGGTCGATTTAATATTACCTCCATTATAAAGGTCCACTTGAGTATGTTCTGAAAGTTCTTTCGTATTCAATGTAAAACACCCAGATATTACACAGGCGTCTTTACTCGCTTTACTCCAATAAACACCGGGTAAAGCAGGAGCTGTATAATTAGTAGTCTCTTTTATTACTATAAAAAGTCCACTAGACTCTTCACGCCCAATAACTTCTACACCCTCAATTAATGAAAATGGCTCGGTGTCTCGAGTTAGTATTGGTCCATCACAATTCGATAACCATTTCTCTTTACTAATTCTTTGATAGTTGTAATTAAAAAGATAGTATGAGTACAAATTGAACCTTTCATTTATATACGAATAGCGCTCAACTCCTTTGTCAATAATGGCCTTATCATCATAGCCTACACACGTACCAGCTTGATAATTATCCCTTATGTATTCGACAAGCCCAGAAGGTTTGGAATGATGATTAAGTATATTTTTATGCCAAATAGTTTGTGCATTATATGCCAATGAAAATGACACTAACAAAAATATAATGGCTATGTAATTACCAAAATATGCAACTGTAGCAATTGCGAGTGCCCCCAATGAAAACCAATAAATATATACAGATTCTGACTGTAAATACATCGGCCAAAAAGACACTATATTCATCAAGTTATTTGTTCTTCCTAGCATATCTAGAGTATTTAATAAAAATCCAGACGTAATCAAAACAATGATCATAACTCCTGAAATAATAAGCCTTAAATTCCTATCCAAGCGAGTTAAGCACAGAAACCCAATCGATAGTAAAGGAAATATAAAAGGGTCAAGGTAGCGCCCATAGATCCAATGATCGACTCTTCCGTAACTGCCGCCAATACATCCGATTGCAACTGCCGCAACAACAGACAAACCCAAATAGATGAAGATTAATTTATCCTCTGTACTGGACACGACTCTTTTTCCTATCATATAGATAGCAAACCCGATAGTGCCCATACTAGCAATTAACGCGTACGAAAATTCACCAAAGAACCTAAGTATAAATTTTTCCCAGAATTCTTGAGTTTGAATTAAAGCTAAAAGTTTTTCAGTTGATGGATAATGTAAACGAGGTAAATATCCTTCTGGAGTTAGTGACTCTTGAATCCATGTATGTACACCAAATTTATAAAAAACAACTAATGTTATAACAACAACCACATGAAGAATAATGTGAAAATAGCATTTTCTCATAATCGAATAAAGTGTTACGACTGCTATCGAAGATGCCAGAATAGCTAAGCCAGTGGGATGCACCCAGTAAATAAAGCCCACTAAAAATGAAAATGGCAACACACTGACCGTGCGATTATATTCAAACCTAGTAAGGGATAGAGTACTAGCAACATATAAACACACCAATAATATTGATGGGAAAGCATACCCAACCATAACAGCCCAGCTTGGGTATATTGCTGCAAATAGAACCGCTATCAGCCTATTCCTAATGCTAAATTCTGGAAAAAGCTTTTTAAGCAAACAACTCAGTAAATAAAGTGATATGGAGAAAGTCACAGCATTAATTGCAATGACTGTTTTCCAAATTGAGAATGGATCATCAAATAATCTAAAAGCCACACTAATTACAAATGAATATCCGGCATGGTAACTGCTGGCACCATCCACACGATACCCAGCTATATACCCTGCATTTGCTAAGTATCCAATCTCATCGGCAAGGTACGCTGGCCCAGAAGAGTACGAGGCAAGTAAAAAGAAAATTATTACAACCATTAAGTATGCAAAAAAAATAAGCATTTGGTTAGAATCAATCTTCATGTGAATCCCTTATTAAATCAATGCAATATGCACACATCACAACATCATTGTCTGAGTACACTCTGTTACTCTGAGTCAACTTCGAAATTTCCTCTATGGCATTATTTTTATTCTTCTCTACAAAATCTTCTGACTCTACCGTTTTAACTATATTTTTTGTTAGCGATTCAAATGAATGTATTGCATTTAAAGCGACCATATCCCAAGTTATCATTTGGGTTGATTCAAACTGAGCACGTTGAAGGCTTAATAAGTACTTATCATCTTCAAGTGCCATTAATAAATGCTCATAAATATCATCTTCTGAATAAGGGTTGAATAAAGCCTCTTTATGTGTAATTATTTCTGGAATACTAGTTACATTTGAAGCAATGACTGGTGTACCGCACTTTATAGCCTCCAAAACTGGCAGACCAAACCCTTCATGCTTTGAGGGGAAAACAAACAACTTAGCCAAATTGTAAGCTTCCCTCAGGTCAAT
>Ga0209494_1000728_pt1 | contig 14717 bp, 9 predicted proteins | sample EN1Hudseemescosm_FD_184628 | JGI IMG/M metagenome (GOLD analysis project Ga0209494, IMG submission 184628) | Methane-oxidizing microbial communities from mesocosms in the Hudson Canyon - EN1B Hudson Canyon (SPAdes) (version 2) | ecosystem: Environmental > Aquatic > Marine > Cold seeps | place... | reverse complement strand
CGGGGTTTATAAATTAACGGAAGATTTTTCTTGCAGCACAATAGCGTTTAAACCTTTGACACGACAGTCTTCTTTCGTACCTAAAAGCATAAAACCCTTGCGGACCAGAGAGTCTTTAAAAAGCTCTAATGAGCGGTTTTGTAAGTCTTGATTAAAATAGATTAACACATTCTTACAGACGATTAAATGTGCCTCACAAAAGGCCGCATCAGTGCTTAAATTATGGCTAAAAAAAGACACGGCTTGCAACAGCTCATCATGCAATTTCATTTGTTGATAGCGAGCCGTAAAGTAATCGCTAAATGATCCTGATGGGCTAAACGCATGATAATTAAGGCTGCCTTGCTGAGCTGTTTTAATCGGGTAAATACCTTGTTTGGCATACGCGATAGCCTGAGCATTCATATCGGTGGCATAAATACGAGTTTTCGCCAATAGCCCTGCTTGTTTAAAGATAATGGCTAAGGAATAAGCTTCTTCTCCAGTAGCACAACCGGCACTCCAGACATTTATTGCAGGGTAACTGGCCAGTTGAGGTAATAGCTGATTTTTTAAGATACGATAAAGCTCAGGATCTCTAAAAAACTCAGTCACACCCACTGAAATTTCGCTGACCACTAAATCAGCAAAGTTCGGCTGATGAAACACCTTAGGAATCAACTCAGAAATATGCTGAACCCCTTGTTGTTTTGCCAGCTCAGTCACACGTCTTTGTAGGGAAGCCGGTTGATAGCCCTTAAAGTCAATACCGTGACAAAGCTGCATTGCCTCAACAAACAACTGTAACTCCTGAGACTGAACTATTTGTTCATCCATAGATGTATTAGTTGCGTTAACTTATCCATATCAATCGGTTTAGAGAGGTAATCATTAGCACCTGCTTGCAGACATTTTTCTTTATCGCCTTTCATAGCTTTTGCGGTAATCGCAATAATAGGTAAATGGGTAAACTGGTCCTGAGCGCGAATTCTGCGCATAGTTTCATAGCCATCCATCTCTGGCATCATAATATCCATAATGACCAGGTTAAAGGCATTATTTTCAGCCAGTTTATTCAGTGCGCCCTGACCGCTGGCAGCCATAATGACCTTGATGCCTAATTCTTGTAAGGCTTTCCTTAAAGCCAGGCTATTACGCATATCATCATCCACTAACAATAAGGTTTTATTGTTAAACTCTGCAAGTAATTCGCCTTCTAAAACCGGCTCATGCTTTTTTTCTTTGGCTTGATGTAAAAATAAGGCCGCTTCATCTTTAAGGCGTTCAGTGGAGTGTTCTGATTTAATAATAATACTATCGGTGTATTGTCTTAATTGTTGGGTGTCGTCAACGGACAAATCTTTATTGGTATAAACAATCAGCGGTGGTACGGTTAAGCTGCTCTCCTGTTCAATTGCGGCCAGCAAGTCAAAACCGCTGCCATCGGGTAAACCAATATCCAAAATCAAACCGTCATAATGCTCTGTTTTAAGTGACTGTAATGCACCTTTTACAGTGTTTACAGTATGAATATCAACATTCTCATTGCTTAATAATTTGTGCAGTGCTTGCTGGGTATTTTTATCGTCTTCTACGATCAGCAAATGCCTTATGGCTGAGGGTGAAAACTGCTTGAGGCAATTCAGGGCTTCAACAATTTGTGTCTGGGAAACTGGTTTGGTCAGATAACCTACGACCCCTTGCTGCCAGTAATCTTTAGTATCCTGTAAAGCCGAGATAACATGCACGGGAATATAACGTATGGCAGGAATCCGTTTCATCTTATCCAGAAAGGTTTTACCATCCATGTCAGGCAAACAAAAATCTAATAAGATACCTGAAACCTGATGTTGCAAGGCGAGTTGTAATGATGATTCAGCATCATCACTGACGATACATTTAAAACCTTTTTCTTTGGCTTCCCGATAAAGAATTTTTGCAAACTCAATATCATCTTCTAATATCAAAACAACTAAATCATCTGCGACAATATCATTTCTATCATCATGAAAAGGGGCAGGGCTAACGGGTTTATTGCTGATGATTTTAACTTGTTCTGTATCTGTGCTTGATTTAGATGACTGATAAGTCGTTATTTGATTAACGGGAGGGTGTTCAGGAATATATAAGTCAAACTGGCTACCTTTACCCAGTTCACTTTGACATTTTAAATGACCGCCCAGTAAATGCGCATAAGCTAAAGCAATGGATAAGCCTAAGCCTGTACCGCCTTCTTTTCGGCTGCTGCTTCCATCAATTTGTTGAAATGCACCGAAGATTTTTTCTTGTTGTTGTCTGGCAATGCCTATGCCGTTATCGATAACGGAAAAACAGAGGCAAGCAGCATTTTCAGGGAATAACTCAGGCTGTTGTTGGTAGCTTATCTCTAGTCTTACTTCACCCTGCGAAGTAAATTTAATGGCATTGGATATCAGGTTGGTGAGGACTTGTTCCAGTTTTTGAGCATCTGTCTTTAATGTAGCAGGTAGATCACTGACAGTAACAATATTAAAGTCCAGGGATTTTTCTTTGGCTAAGGGGTTAAAACGTTGCTGTAGCGACTGCTTGAGTAATGGGATTTGTGTAGGTGCAATTGTGACCTCCATATGGCCTGCTTCAACCTTGGATAAATCAAGAATATCATTAATCAATTGCAATAAGTGCTCACCACTATTTTTAATAATTTGGGCCGAATCGACTTGATCTTCAGTTAAGGTGCCTTCTTTATTTTTAGCCAGCATGCCTGCAAGAATCAGCAGACTGTTTAAAGGGGTGCGTAATTCATGCGACATATTTGCCAGAAACTCAGACTTGTATTGATTACTGGTTTCTACGGCGACAGAGCGTTCTTCACTGATTTTTTGCGCTTTACGCAGTTGAGTGGATTGTTCTTGCAGGGCTTCTGATTTTGCGGTTAATTCTTCATTAGTGGCTGATATGTTATCTTGCTGCGCTTGTAATTCTTCAGTCAGGGTTTGTGCGTCTTTTAATGCCTGGGATAATTCTACTTTTGCTTTAATACCATCAAAAGCAATCGCTAACATCACTTGTCCGCGTTCAATATATTCCTGCTGGTTTTTATTAACCGTGTCGGTAAAACCTATTTCTATCACCCCTAGAGTTCTGTCTTGTAAAATTATCGGCACAACAATGATATTACGCGGGGGCATTTCGCCTAAAGCAGATTCAATTTTAATATAGTCATCGGGGGTGTTTTGTAAAATAATGCTACGCTGTTCAAGTGCCGCCTGACCCACTAAGCCTTCGCCCATTTTATATGCATTAGAGAGATTTTTGCGCCAGGTAAAGGCATAGCTGCCTAATAATTTAAAGCTCTGTGATTCCCTGTTGTCGGTATCTATAAAATAGATAGCCCCAATTTTAGCGTCCAGGTTGTGACAAAATTGGGTGATAGATGATGTGGCTAACTCTTGCACACTGTCTACCTGTTGTATGCTATTTGCTAACTCAATTAAGGATTGTTGCAACCACTGCTGCTGTTGATTGAGGTGATTAACATTGGCAATATTATCGGCCATTTTATTAATGGAATGTGCCAGTAAATCCTCATCACCTCTGATCACGACACGGCTAGATACATCACCTTCTGCAATAGCGCTCACTACCCCGGACATATCAACTAATGACTGTTGCATGACTATTGAATCAGCATACACTTCGCCAATTTCATCCTCATTCAAAGTGATATTAGTTGTTTTTAAGTTCCCTTTAGAAAGGTTGGTGACTAATATTTTCAAGGCATTAATACTGTTAGTTATACCGAAAATAATCCAGTAAAAAACGCCCCCAAGCAGCAATAATGCCAGGGCAATAATAGTAATCCAGAGTGTTTTGAAGCCCTCAAATAATTCATCACTCTCAATTTTATCCTTTTGCATCTGTGTTTCAGCACGCTCAACAATTAAAGCAATTAAGCTGGTCGCTTTTTTAATTTTTTGATCACGTACTATGCTCAAAGTTAGTGTAATGGCTTTATTGTTGGAGTTGTCTTGAGTCAGTTCAGTAATTTTTTGATGTAAGCTTATATACTGTCTTAAACGTTCTTTAAACAAAATAAGCCGTTGTTTATTTTCCAGTGAGACCAATTCCAGTAGTTGTTCAATTCTAGTGAGCATGTCTTCTTGTTTTGATTCACTAAATTGCGCGTATTCCAGCATCTCAGCTTCTTTAGTGCTGAGAATAAGATTTTTTTCGGCTCTTTGAATTTCAACCAGATTACGGTTTATCCGTGCTGCTAATCTAGTTTTGAGTACAATCTCTTGTAACCCTTCAACTGTGTCAGCCTGTTCTGCTTCTTGTGAGTCAACAATGGCCTTAATTTGAATGGCAGCCATATCGTAAAGCTTTCTGGCTTGGTTTAAAGAAATTTCAGTGGCTTTTTTATTGGAATTTTTACGCGTTAAGCTGATGATCTGTTGCTGTTGCTTTAAATAAGCTGCCCATATATCTGAAAATTGCTTAAATTCATCTGCCCCATCATCTGTTAAAAGCGGCGTTAATGCCGTAATTCTTTCGGCCATCCCTTCTTGAATAGTTTCTATATACTTATCACTTTGGTCCATTTCATCTTGGGTTTTTGCAAGGATAAGGTCTTTTACAGAACGGGAGGTATTTAAAACATCCTGATTAATACGTGCCGCTAATTTAAGTTTCTTACCGGATACCTCAGCAATAAGATTAAGCTTATCATTCACTTGCCCCAAGTTAGTATATCCAACCATGGCAATAGTGATAAAGGCGATAATGGCAAATGATAAACCAATGATGAGTTTGGATTTAATGCTTAAGACCATGTTAGCTCTCCGGCTAATGGGAAGGGCGTTTCCCTGTTATTTGTATGGATATGCTTTATAAGCAAGGATAGCATAAGCGATATTTCATTGGCATTGTTATATCTTGCTAATAACATCAGAATCAGTATATAGCACAGAGGTTGCTGAACTGTAAAAAGGAACAGCTATTATTCTAAATTGAGTTTAAAAAAATCATTTTTAATGTTAGGATCAAATTGTCTAAATTGGCTGAATACGCAGAATGGCTAACTATTAATTCTGTTTACGATGAAAAAGGAAATGTATCTCAACGAATAGCACTATTTTCTGATATTACTGAAAAGAAATTAGCGGATGAAAAACTATGGAACCAAGCTAACTTTGATTCGTTGACCAATTTGCCGAATCGAAACCTTTTTGGTGACCGATTAGCCCATGAAATTAAAGTGTCTCAACGGACAAAGAAGACATTAGCACTATTTTTTATGGATCTTGATCATTTTAAAGAGGTCAATGATTCGCTAGGGCATGATCAAGGTGATAGTTTGTTGGTTATAGCTGCGCAACGTATTGAGGAGTGCGTAAGAGAGTCTGATAGCGTTTCTCGATTGGGTGGTGATGAATTTACGGTAATATTGCCAGAACTGGAAAACACCCTAAAGCTAGAGAAAATTGCTGAGAAGATTTTATTCAGTTTATGTCAACCGTTTATCTTAGGCATGGAAAAGGTGTATGTATCTGCCAGTATAGGTATCGCACTGTACTAGAGAAGGTTGAAAATCAATTGTTGTTTTTTCATAATAAAAACATAGAGATTGCAGTTGATGATTTTGGTGCTGGGGCTTCTTCACTTTCCCTTCTCAATAAATTTAGTATCAACTATTTAAAAACAGACCAATCTTTAATACAAAACTTGTCACTTGATCCTAATAAACGCCTTTTATGTAAAGCCATGATTTTAATGGCACATGAGTTAGGTATAAAAGTGATTGCTGAAGGCATTGAAACGCAAGAGCAACATCAGATTTTAATAGATGCTGGTGTGATTTTGGGCAAGGTTTTTTGTTTTCTAAAGCTGTTCCTGCTCAAGCATTTGAAAAATTGTTGATTCGTGATTAAGAATGATTTTAATAGGCCATTTGACTGGCCGTTGTGGGTCGGTAGTGACCGATGAATATACATTTTCAACAACTTCTAAACTACCAATATTGTCACCAACCTATATTGATCTTTGTAGTTTTACCCGTAAATTAATTTCTTCGCAGCATAGCATTATCATTATGTACAAACAAAAAAATCACCTTGCAATAATGTTAACCTATAAGTTAACATTCTTTCGATGAGAGAAATATTATTTTACAGAACCGAATCCGATGAGTGTCCTGTTGAGGATTTTCTTAATAGCTTAGAGAGTAAACAAGCTCAAAAAGTTGCTTGGGTCATGCAAGTAGTTGAGGAGCTAGACAAAGTACCATCGACATTTCTAAAGAAACTAAAAAATACCAATGATATATGGGAAATTCGTGTTCAATCGGGAAATAATATTTTTAGGTTTTTAGGGTTCTTTGATAAGGGAAATTTCATTGTATTAACCAATGGATTTCAAAAGAAAACACAAAAAACACCCAAATCTGAAATTCTTCTATCAGAACAGCGAAAGCAAAATTACCTAACGAGGAAAAACAATGAGTGATTTAAAAAAATACATCTCAAAAAGAAAAAAAACGGATGAAGGTTTTTCTTTAAATTTTGATGAGGGTTATCAAGCATTCAAAATTGGTCTCATGTTAAAAGAGGCAAGAGAAAATGCGGGAATAACTCAAGAGGAGTTGGCTACTCGTCTAAGTACAAAAAAATCTGCTATTTCAAGAATAGAAAATCATGCTGAAGATGTAAAACTTTCAACACTTGAAAAGTTTGCTAGTTCTTTAGGTAAGAACATTGAGATCCGTATATATTAAATTAAAATGGCACCCGGTCTGTACCCGTTCTGTCAAAATAACTGTTTATCCGTACTCGCTAACAAATAAATTTCTTAAAAGGGCTTCCCCTATGGCAATAGAAACCCCGGGGATTTAGCTCTGGTCTCTACCTGGTCTAATAGCGCTTTTTTTCACTCTAGAGAAGAGTTGAATTATTTTTTCATTTGGGTTTAGGCTTGATATACCTAGGCTTTAGTCATGGGATTGTTTCCATAAGGGATTTTCGAGGCTAAAAACCTGCCTTATGTTTACCCTTGGATATTCCTTTCTAAAGAGGTAATGCCTTTTTAAACATCCCCTGACCTTAGGACTGAAAATCCTCGTGTCGACGGTTCGATTCCGCCCCTGGGCACCATTATTATCAAGGCTTCCAGCCGAATATCACTTACACCTTCTTTTTTCTTCTGGTCAACTTCTGGTCGGATTGGCGTCTAGCCCTGTCTATTTACCTATTTATTTTTGCAATCTAGTTAATTTCAGCATTCACCTTTACCAACTTACTTTAGTTTCACCCCCTACAAGCCTCTAACCTTCTCTGTAAACTAAAAAAACAACCCGCTATCTCCCCGTATAAACAAAACATCTCAAATTCAACTATAACTCTCGTCACTGACAACACCGCCCAACCTTAAAGCTGAATACCCAAGATAATATAGAATTTAGTTTTTAGAGCCATAAATTTACTTTACCCCTCCTTAAAATTAAAAAATGTGCATTGATAAAACGCAAAAACATACCACCAACCTAATAAACTCACTATTCTTAGATCTAGCATTTCAACAGATGCAAACGAAAGTCGTTTGATCCTGTCTCCTGCACCAGAGAAAAGACAGGACATAACCTGGTAATTTTTAAGCTTTAATCTCAATAAAATCGTACACCTAAAGACTGCCATCGCCCCCTATGTATAGTTATGATCTATACATAACGACCCACAACAGCCAGTCGAGAAATTGATATTATAAAGAATAATTTAGCTTATCCGTGTATTAGATAAAACGGTCATTGATACTGGGGAATTTAATAACTCCCCAGTAAACCTTAGTATGCCAGCCAAAGGTTAGTCTGATAAAATAACTTACTTAAATATTAGTGCAATCGATTTTCTCACTACTTAAAGGTGATGTGAATGAACGACCCAGGAAGTAGCGTACAATTTCAGCCCAATATTTGTATCTCCTTGCCTAGCCCGATGTCGGTTCTGTCAGTAACAGATAGCTTTTATGACTTGCTGGGCTTTGCAGCAGATGACTTCCTTAGCGGAAAAATAACCTTACCAAGCCGTATTCACGCCCATGACCAAGATATTGCTGAAGTATTGTTTTCCACAGAAATTGAGCCAGCCTCAGGTAGATTTAATATCAGGCTCAGACATGCAGATGGTCGCATTCGCTGTGTAAAGGGGCAGTACGCTAAAACGATAAATAGTATTAGCAACACCATTACACTTAATTTACTGCTGCTCGATGCTAAAAGCCTATCGCAACAGCAAGGTAACCAAACCATGATGGTTAATTTTAAAGCCATGATGGAGAATTCCGATGATTATATTTACTTCAAAGACATAAATCATGTATTCACTGGGGCTAGTCAAACTTTAGTCTCTATTACCGCCCCTTCAGAGCATTGGACGGATTTGATTGGTCAGACTGATTATGATGTATTTTCCGAAGCCTTAGCTGACACTTACTATAGTTTAGAGAAACAAGTGTTTGCTGGAATCCTCGTTGCACATGAAGTACAAGAAATACTGGATAACGATGGTAATAAAGGCTGGGTTGATAATCGAAAATATCCTATAAGAAATGACGATGGTGAAATTATTAGCTTATTTGGTATCGCGCGTGACATCACAAAACTAAAGCTTTCAGAAGAATCTGCAAAAGCTGCCTCACAATACTCTCGTAGTCTGATTGAAGCCAGCTTAGACCCATTAATTACCATTAGTGCCGAAGGTAAAATTACTGATGCTAACACTGCCACAGAAAAAGTGACGGGGGTAGACAGAGATAGTTTGATTGGTAGTGATTTTGCTAATTACTTCACCAACCCTGAAGAAGCAAGAAAAAGCTACCAACAAGCATTCTCACAAGGTTCTGTCACTGACTATTCGTTAGCTATACGTCATGTGTCAGGAAAAATCACTAACGTACTATATAACTCTACTGTCTATCATGATACTAATGGAAAAGCATTGGGCGTGTTTGCAGCGGCACGAGATATTACAGAGCGTAAGAAATTGGAAGCTGCATTACATCAGCAAGCACTCTACGACGAACTCACTAAACTGCCGAATAGGCGACTGCTCAATGACCGATTAAGCCAAACGATTGCTGCAAGTAAGCGTAGTCATATCTATGGTGCATTGATGTTTATGGATTTAGATAACTTCAAACCCCTCAACGATAAACATGGTCATGAGGTGGGTGATATGTTGCTAATAGAGACCGCTAACCGCCTCACAAGTTGCGTACGTGAAATAGATACTGTTGCACGACTTGGTGGTGATGAGTTTGTTGTGTTGCTAAATAAACTAAATACAGATAAAACCGTATCAACATCCGAATCGGTAATCATTGCAGAGAAAATTCGTACGGCTTTATCCGAACCTTACGTATTTAAGGTTCACCATACTGGAAAGCAAGATAACACTGTAGAACATTGTTGTACTGGTAGCATTGGTGTCATCGTATTTAATGGTACTGAAGGCACACAAAAAGACATTATTAAATGGGCTGATGACTCCATGTATGAAGCTAAAGAGGCTGGACGCAACCAGGTTCGGCTCTCTGTTGAAGGGTGATGAAATACATGCAATCTAGGCGCCCCCCCCTAATAGCCAAAGGTCTGATTATGCCTGACTACACTCATTCAAGACCAACCAAAAACGACTTTCTTAGATCATATTCAATAGGTGCTAGTGACTGAAATAAGGCGGTAGAATCAAGTACAAGCTACCTGATTAAAAATCAATGGAGGAATTTTTAGGGTTATTGCCCATAGAATAAAAAACAGCTACCCCTTATAATCCATAATATATGTAATGTTATTTGTCAGGTTAATAATGTAGGTCATCAAATCTTCCCTATTTTGAAGTGTCGTTAAGTTAGCTATTAAACTAATCGCCATAATTTAATAGCTGTTTATAATCGCTTAGGACATTGTAATGAATAGTGTTATTGCAACAACTCGTTTTATACCCACTAGACCACAAACCTTACTAACTGTATTTTTTGTTGGTATTGCCTATTACCTAGGTGCAAAATTAGGGATTAGCCTTAGTATTCCACCCAATGGTATCTCTGCTTTTTGGCCGCCCAATACCGTTATACTCGCTGCTATACTCTTATCAAATCATCAGCGGTGGTGGGTCTTCATTCTGGCAATGATTCCCGCTAATCTTTATGCTGCTATAGATGCAGATGTTTCAATACATCGGGTAATAATTTATTTTATAGCCAATTGTACTGAGGTTTTAGTAGCGGCATTTGCTATAACGTCTTTTTTAAAGAAACAGCGAATTAAATTTAATCATTTTAATGAAGTCATTGTTTTTTTACTGGCTGCTGTTTTAATTTCACCTGCTATCTCAGCATCTATAGCATCTTTTACAACAATTTATGACTCAGAAATAAGTTATTGGTCGGCTTGGCGATTTTGGTTTCTATGTGATGCGTTAGGACATCTAACCCTCACGCCTGTATTAATTTTATGGTTTACCTACCTTTCAAGCGAGCTTCCTTTACATAGGACAGTATCGCTAAGCCGTGTAACGGAGTTAATATTTTTTATATTCTGTTTATTTACAGCCAGTTTTTTCTCATTTGGGGGAGAATCAAGTTATTCACACATTTCACCTGCTTTACTCTACAGCCCTATACCCGTAATTCTTTGGGCCATAATCCGCTTTGGGTCTCTCGGCGTGTACAGTACACTTTTTGTTATCACCATTGTTGCGACTTGGAATACTGTTAATGGTCAAGGGCCCTTTAGTAGCTTTTCAGCTGCCGAGAATGTTTTCTCATTGCAATTGTTTATGCTGGCTGTATCCATCCCAATGCTGCTGCTTAGCGCTTTATTGAGTGAACGTAAGCAATCAGAGGAGGCTCTTCAAAAAAGCGAGAAGCATCTTCGACAAAGTCAGCTTTATGGAAAAATTGGAACATGGGAGGCTAATTTAATTACAAACCAACAAGCTTGGTCAGAAGTAGTGATTGAAGAACTGGGGTTTCCCAACATTGCTGAACCAAAATGGGAAGACTTTTTAGCAACAATACACCCAAATGATCGAGACCATGTTGTTGATGCAACTAATCAGCATATCAATGAAAATAAAGAATTTAATGTTGAATATCGAATTGTAGATACGCAAAGAAAGATACGATGGATGGCCTCTGCTGGAAAAGCCGAATTTGATGCTAATGGCAAAGCAATAAAATTGCTGGGGACAGTACAAGAAATAACCGATCAAAAAATAGCAGAAGAAAAACTCCAGCTCTCTGCAAAAGTTTTCAATGAAACTAATGAAGGTATTATGATTACTAATGCTCAGGGTATTATTATTGAAGTAAACCCTGCATTTTGTGAAATATCAGGTTTCAGTCGCGATGAAGTAGTCAACCGTAATCCCAATATTTTAAATTCGGATAGACAAAGTCCAGAGTTTTACGCAAACATGTGGAAGACTATTATTAAACTAGGTTACTGGCAAGGTGAAATTTGGAATCGTAAGAAAGATGGTGCACTCTATGCTGAGTTGTTATCTATCTCATCAATACGAAATGGAGAAGGAAAAGTATTACAATATGTCGGAATCTTTACAGATATTACTCACAGCAAAAAACAACAAGAATCACTTGAACATATGGCACATTACGATGTGCTAACCCAGCTACCTAATCGAACACTTCTTGAAAACCGCTTTACTCAAGCTCTCGCTCATAGTAAACAAAAACAAAACACACTTGCTGTTTGTTTCCTTGATTTGGATGATTTTAAACCCATCAATGACCTTTATGGTCATAAAACAGGCGACCAGTTACTTGTTGAAGTAGCAAACCGCCTCAAAACAATTATCAGAGATGAAGATACCGTTTCACGGCAAGGTGGCGATGAGTTTGCATTATTGCTAGGTGATATCGATTCATTTCCTCACTGCGAACAAATGCTAAAACGCATTATTAACTTACTTGCTCAACCCTATTTGATTGATGACCGACCTCTTATTATCAGTGCCTCTATTGGAGTTACTTTATACCCAACGGATGATTCAGATTTAGATACTTTAATGAGACATGCTGATCAAGCCATGTATGAAGCAAAGATAGCAGGTAGAAACCGTTACCAGCTATTTAATACAGAACAAGATCAACGCAGCATTAAAAAAACTATTCGACTCACTGAAATACAAACCGCATTGGAGAACAATGAGATGTGTTTGTATTATCAGCCTAAAGTGAATATGTCGACAGGGGAAGCATTTGGAGCAGAAGCGTTAATTCGTTGGATCCATCCAGAAAAAGGTTTGATTCCACCACTTGATTTTTTACCTATTATCGAAGGTACTGAATTAGAATTGATAGTTGGTAACTGGGTCATTAACAATGCTTTAAAACAACTTGATAACTGGAATATGCAAGGTATTGACCTTGAATTGAGTGTCAACATTTCTTCTTGCCATTTGCAATCAGCTTCCTTTATTACTGATCTTGATAAATCACTCGCTTTATATCCAAGGGTACATTCAAAAAATTTACAATTGGAAATATTGGAAAGTAGTGCCTTAGGCGACCTTCACTCAGTTAGAACCATTATAAAAACATGCATTGAAGCGTTGGGTGTCAATATTGCATTAGATGATTTTGGTACAGGCTATTCATCATTAACGCATTTGAGAAACTTACCTGCTAAGACGATTAAAATTGACCAATCCTTCGTAAAGGGTCTACTGGATGACCCAAATGATCATGTCATTATTGATGGTGTTATTGGGCTGGCAAATTCCTTTAATCGTAACGTAATTGCAGAAGGTGTAGAAACAACAGCCCATGGCTTAATGTTACTTGTTATCGGCTGTAATGACGCTCAAGGGTATGGTATTGCCCGACCTATGTCAGTACTTGATTTTCAAGATTGGCTAACAAACTATACACCCAATCAACAATGGCTTAACTACGCAAACAAACATCGGTCAGAAAAAGAAAAGAAAATTAAGTTATTCAGGCTGACTTTAGCTCAATGGGCTAAATATTTTGAAAAAAATATTTATGCTGAACCTGGCGATGGTGCCCAATGGCCCATACTGAAAAGAACAAAATGTCATTGTGGTATTTGGATTAAACGAGCAAGGCAGGAACAGCTCTTTGAAGAAAGCTGGTTAATAAAGTTAGAAGATGTACATAATGCTATGCATGATATTGCAGATGATTTATTCAAAAAATATCATGCAGGTGATATTACAAATGCAAGAGATGGGCTTAAGGATATTAACCAGGCTGTAGATAATTTAATTAGTCTGTTGGGGCAACCTGAACAAAAGAATGCTGTAATTTAATTCACATTTGAATTACCGAAACTATTTTTTTGTTATTTCTGACTGGCTGGTTTTGGTTGTAAGTGAGCATAAGGATTAGTAAGAATGTAATTGAAAAGTAGTGGCACCAATGATCACTGACGACCCATTGCAGCCGGCCTTCAAAGCAGGTAAAAACTCTTTTATCAGCTTTGTTACATAACAAAAAAAGGACTAGAAAACTAATTATTTAGTAGAGCAATTACTTTACATCTGGGGAAAACAACTGCTCTCCACCTTTTGTAAAACCAGCAATTATTTCCTGTCCTTGTTTACTGGTTACAAAGTCAATATATTTTTTTGCTAGGTTATAACGAACGTGTGAACCCTTTTTTGGGTTTACAGCCATTATATGATAAGGATTAAATAGTGACTTCTCTCCTTCGAATAGTACTTTTAGCATTATTTTATCAGCAAATGCTATTTGTGTACCTCGATCAGTTAACGTATAACCCTGTTTGTTATCAGCAATACGTAATACAGCTCCCATTCCTTGACCTGCAGCTATATACCATGAACCTTTATGTTCAACTTTTGCCTGCCTCCATAGCTGTAATTCTTTTTTATGCGTACCAGAATCATCACCTCTTGAGATAAAAGGTGATTCACTTTTAGCAATTTTTATCAATGCTTCAGCCACTGTTTTTGCTGAAGCAATTCCAGCAGGATCATTCTCTGGTCCAATAACAACAAAATCATTATGCATTACTGCGGTACGATCAATAAAATCACCACTGGCAACGTACTTTAATTCAGCAGCAGGGGCATGAACAAAAACCACATCTACATCACCATTACTGCCTATTTTAAGCGCCTTCCCCGTTCCTACTGCAATTACACTAACTTTAATATCTGTTTGTTTTTCAAATGCAGGATGTAAAATCGCAAGCAATCCTGAGTTCTCTGTACTGGTTGTTGTAGACAGACGCAACCTTTGCTCTGCACTCACTTGTTGCTGGCTTGTCATTAATAAAGCTGCCAGTATTAGTATATATTTCATAGTCTTCAGGGTTTTTCCTTTTCTTTAAAACTTTACGGAAACTTGGGTATAAGCATAAGTGCTATCACCATTACCTGCCTGGTCAATCAAATCACCGGCAAATAAATGAGCCGCACCACCTTCTATGCGTAAATTATGAGGTAACGGTTCCCAGCGTAACCTTGCTTCGACTTGAGTCCCTATATAGGCATCCTGACCATTTATCCCGGCCGGCACCCAGCTATCTGAGGTGCTGGCTCGCCAGTAGCCACGAAATGCAAACATCGTTTTTACTGTCTTTATAGGTTTAAAGTTGAGCCGTAATGCTGGGGTCAATAAATTACTACGGGCAAATGCACCATAAATACTGGTGGGACCGAAATCAAATCGACGCGCACCATAAAGTGTATCAA
>Ga0209494_1000725_pt1 | contig 14749 bp, 26 predicted proteins | sample EN1Hudseemescosm_FD_184628 | JGI IMG/M metagenome (GOLD analysis project Ga0209494, IMG submission 184628) | Methane-oxidizing microbial communities from mesocosms in the Hudson Canyon - EN1B Hudson Canyon (SPAdes) (version 2) | ecosystem: Environmental > Aquatic > Marine > Cold seeps | place... | reverse complement strand
TGGTACCGAGGGCCGGATATTCCAGGGCCTGGCACACTTTCTGTGATAACCGCTCATAACCGCTCATAGCCTTAATATACGGGGCGCCTGGGCTATTCTTGTCTGTCGCTTTTCTTGCATTACCTATCATGATCGCTTATGCTTTACGCCAGAATTTACGCCAGGTGAGGATGGGTGGTGGCAACATACAGAAAGCGAGGCGACAAATGGCGCGTTGAAGTTTGCGTCAATGGCATCAGAAGGTCGGCAACTAAAAATTCCAAAGCCGAGGCGCGTACCTGGGCTATCGATGCCGAGATAGAAATCGAGAAGGGACCGGCAAGGCCCAGGCATTTTTTTCAGGAAGCCCTGGATCGATACCTGGCAGAAGTTTCTGTTCACAAAAAAGGCTATAAATATGAGAGCGGCAGAATTAAATACTTTAATTCACTGCCGTTGTCACAGTTGCTCCTGGACAAAATAACCCCGGACGAAATTGGTATCTGGCGCGACGCCAGGTTACGCTCAGTTAGCGCCGCCACGGTGAACCGCGAACTTAACCTGCTATCATCCATCTTCACGCGATGCCGACGCGAGTGGAAATGGATCGACGTTAATCCTATTGCCGGGATCTGGCGGCCGAAGAATCCCCGGCCCAGGGATCAAAGAATTAATGACGAAGAAGTTAAGCGAGTCTGTGATGCGCTAGGGTATGAAGGTAGTATCACACTAAAGAAGCACCTTGTTGCCGCGCTCTTTGTCCTGGCGATTGAGACAGGGATGCGCCTGGGCGAGTTGTGCGCTTTGCGCCCTGGGCACATTAAATTAGCGGATCGATATGTTGTGGTGGTTGATTCAAAAAATGGCGATCGGCGGGATGTACCCTTGTCGTCCCGGGCGGTGATTATAGTTAACCAGGTTATTAGCGCCGGATTGACAGTCTCTGCCCACACAGCGGGCGCTATCTATAGAAAGCATCGGGCGCTTGCGGGCATGGATCACTTTCATTTTCACGACACCAGGCACGAAGCGCTCACTCGACTCGCCAGAAAACTTGACGTTCTTGATCTGGCTAGAATGGTGGGTCACAGGGACCCGAAGTCCCTGATGATCTACTACAACGCGACAGCCACCGAGATAGCCGGTCGCCTGGATTAGTGTCGGTTCTTCAGCACCCATTTTTTTACTTCGCCCGGGTCCCAACGACGATGCGACAACTTGTCTTCTGACGAGGGTATTTGGATTGCCCTGGGAAAATCTTCTTTAGAGATGATGTTACGACGGGCTGTCGGGGTTGAGATGGACAGATACGCTGAAATGTCCTTAATGCCCCACAACTTGTCTCTCTGACGAAGGCTGTCTTCAGCCAGGGATAGGATTTTTTGCATCAATAGTTCTTCGTTCATAACAATTCCTTTAGTTTCCCGGCGTCATAGACGCGGGGCAAATAATAATTGGTTAACTCATTCCATTTTACGATCAGACCGCTTTGTGACGACTCACTATCGCGCAATACTTTGCGTATCTTTTGATAATCAACAGGGTTATCGTCAAACATTTTCGTGCGATTTATTCGTTGTCTCGACTTATGTTTCATGGTCGGTCTTTGTGTTTTATATTTCCGTAGGTTCGATTACGCTCTTCGATGTAACCGATTAGCCGGGCTAAATAATAATGGTTCTTCTTCAGTGACTCGAGGCCACCCTTGCCTTGGTAGCGTAGTACATAGCGGATGCAATGACCGACATTGGTAGCCTCAATACCATCTCTGACATTCTTCACAACCGCTTCAATGACGTTGATTACTTCAACCCATGTGCCACATTTCGGGCACTTGTAGAGCTTGTAATGATCTGGATCATTGATTAAATCCTCTTTTTGTTCACTCATCCCAATTTACTCCGTCGTCTTCAAATAATGTTTCAATGATAAGAATGCCCAGTGCTATCACGATAAAAACCGGGGCCAAAAGCAGTGCTAATAACCAGGTTAAAATAGTCATTCGCTCTCCATGATTTTATGATGGTCGCCTACAATCGGCACGTCTTTGTTAGTCATCTTCATGAATAACATAAGCAAAGAGGTTGCCTGGTCACCGGCTCTGAATTTTGATTTTTCACTCGCTATTTGACTGATGCCGGCAGTTGACATCCCAGTCTTCTCCGCTAATTGAGTTTGTGTCATCCCCGCCGCTTGCAGATATTTGATCAGCACCGGCCAGTCCACTTGCTTGATCGGGTCATTCATGGTCAATAATTTCTTTAATAGTGCTATCTAGCCAGGCTTGTATGGGCACCTTGAGTTCCGACCAATATTCGATGTGGTCTGAGCCATGCGTGCATTTTCCCCGGTACGTTTTGAGCGGGTCATAATTCTCAATCTCTTGAAGCGCGGAAGACTGCATGAAAAACACATAGTCTTCAAAGTGTTTGCGGCCATCCTTCACATATTCATCATAAACGGAAGGTCCTGTCGTGTAGTCGTCAGGTGACTGCTTACAAAGCCGCACCACTTCTGGCACTGGCCGGTTGTACATGATAACCAATATCCATCCGCTAAAGGGCGGTGGAGTATCGGTCACTTTGTTCCATGTCATTTTGATCATCTATATAGTCTCCTTCGGTGAAATCAAATTTTAGTATCTTTGGGTATTGTCTACTTCGGTCAACAGTGATTGACGTTGGTATCTTTATGAAATCGCTGTGATCTAAAAACTGCCCCACAGTTCTGGGGAAATCATCCCGCGTAAGAACTTTGCCACGACGATCAAGCCACCACTTCATAGCCATCTCAAGCGCATACCCTTCGTGTTCAAAGCAGATCCACTCCGAAGCGATGCTATCCAAGCCATTCATATAGTTGACTCGCACCGAATCCGGCTTGCCCAGTTTTTCATGACGGTAATAGTAAACATCAGTGATTGGTGTGGTTTGAATAGGGCTTTTTTTCTTGGCGATGATTTCCAATTCTGAGGCACTGTCATTCAGTGAAAAAAACTCATAGCCGCAACTCCAACAGGTCCGAGCAGACGACGCACAAACCGCCGAACATTCCGGGCAGTCCTTGGATTCTGCTCTAATCCGGTCCGGGTCATCAGCGCTTAATTGTTGCGCGCGGGGTAGGCGCCCAGTGATTTGATTGACCGGCCCCATCACCAGGGTGTTGTCAGTGAAGTCCGCTATCAGTGCGGGCCTATCTTTTTTGTTCTCATGAGGTCGCATAACGCGCCCAACCATCTGGACCCAAAGCACTGGCGACCGGGTGTTTCGCAACATTCCAATGAAGTCAGTGCCGGGCGAGTCGAACCCGGTGGTCAGAACACCAACCGACACCAGGCACCGGAGAGAACCCGATCGGTGGCGTCTGATCATACGCTCTCTTTGTTCTTTTTTAGTCTCGCCGGTTATCAATTCGGCATCGATGCCCCGGGCAAGTAAACCGTTGGTGATATTGGTGCAATGATCAATCGTTACACCAAAGACGATCCAACTTTTGCGGTCAGCGCCCAGGCGGGCCATTTCTGCACAGGCCGCATCTGTGATCGATGAGCGATTAACCAGGGCGTCCAGGGCAGAGATGACAAAGTCGCCATGCGTTGTGCCGGTTCGCCGGACATTCTCAGCGTTAATGCTCAGTTGCGTTGCGGCCGGCTCAATGCCCGCCAGGTACCCGTCATCGATTAACTCACCCATCCCAACCTGGGCCGCGATGTCGGTGAAAATAGAGGTCTTAGTCTTATGTAACCAGATGCCTGAACCCCTAAAAGGCGTGGCTGTGAGGCCTACTACACGCATATTTGGGTTAACCCCTAGCAAGTGGTCGATGGTCTTGCGAATCATGCCGACGTTCTCATTATTGGTCAGGTGCGCTTCGTCGATAATCATCATATCAAACGCGCCAATGTTCTCTTTTCTGTTGTGAATAGTCCCAACCGTTCCAACAATAATCTGGCGACCATAAATAAAAGACCCGAGCGATGCACTCAGGATACCGGCGAGTGATCGATCCTTGATAATGTTTAGCAACTTCTCGTAATTCTGCTCACACAACTCTTTGGACGGAACCATCATCAAAACACGCTGATTGTCATAGCCCATTGCAATGCGGCAGATCTCCGCTTGCACTAGGCTTTTGCCGGACCCGGTGGGCATAGCGATGATGGGGTTCCCGGTTGGATTTTCGCTGAACCAATGCAACAGCATATCGATGGATCGCTGTTGATAATCGCGTAGTTTGTAAGCTATTTGCATATTATTCTCCCGTCAAACTTTTCTCGAAACATATCAATGGCCTTGTCCTCACCGATCAACTCTGAGCCACAGGCTTTAATTTCAGTCGAGCGGTAGGCGGGGAAGCCGGGCCCATTAGCAAAGGTCGCGCCGGTTTCTTTACGGTATTCAATGGTGTTCTTAGCCTGGTCTGCCGACTGTATTGTCGCGAAACTCAACAAGCTAGGTTTGTACAAATGCTTGTCACAAGTGGTGCCGAATTTACTACCCACAGCACAAGACCATCTTGCGTCACCGTCAAGTTCTGCGGTGGCATGGATACAAGTCCGGCAATTAACTTCAGGCAGATCAGTGCCGTGACAGATATTATTAAAGTCGCACCATTTGCATTGATACCAACCTGGATTGTCACTGATTTTCTCAGGTGGTGTATCGGATGTGATGATGGTCCGAGCCTTGTTGATCAGACGTTCGGCGATGTTCTGGTCATACTCAATAATCTCCTGGTAAAGGGTGTCATCATTCTTATTGACCACCAGGTAAAAGGCTTTCTTCATCCCGGTCCAGTGCATATAGAGATTGGTCTGGCCGTGATGCTGTGGTTTCGATTTCTCAACGCCGTTTTTAACCAGGTCCTTAAAGGCCCGGTCACCTGACGTCTTGAACTCAGCAACCATCCATTCATCAGGTGACTCGACAAAACCCTTGCCGGCCCCGTCCATTGCCCCGCCCATGTGGCCGCCGACATCCTTGAATCGGTATTGCTCGCCGGTGTTCGGATTAACGCTCACTATTTCTATGCCCGCCTGGCGAAGCCACTCGATAATCCTGGGCTCTTCATCATGGCCGCGCTGAAATAGCCGCAACATTCTGCCGCTGAAGGTGGACACCTGGCACCAGAAGAAGGTGTACCAGATGGCGCGGTCACAGTGGCCGCCTATAATAGAGGCGCCGAGGTGGGCGCGATGCCCACCGTCAGCGTTTCGCTCAACGCCCTCATCCACCAGGGCGACGGATGTTGGCTTTGAGGTCATTGACCCGTCATCCACACAGGTTGGTCGCTTTCTGCCTTTGCGACAGGTTGCTGTGGCGCCGGTGGTTGTGGCGCGGCAGAAGGTAAGGGCGCTGAAGCAACAACGCCGCCAACAGGCGAATACCCAGTGACCTCATTTTGCTCACCATCAATCACATTACTGCCTTCATAGGTGGTTTTCTGAATCACCACCTTAATGACCAGGGGCTTATGGGTTGGGATCATGCTCGTCAATATAGCTAAGTCATTGGTGGGTTTAACCTGAACACCTAAAGCCTGAAAGATAGCCCTGAGATTACGCTTGGCAATGTTGACAGCCGCCGGCGTCTTATTAATGATGTTGAGGTTAGGCCAGATTTTACGTCCTTTGCTATCGCCTTCAATAATTTGAATAGCAAGCGAGATTTTTTTGCCTCCGCTCTTGGTTGTCTCGACCGTGGCCGATTCGATTAAGGCCGTGTGATTACCGGCCGGGATTAAGCTACGCTTGGGCGCGTCGCCAAAGTCTTCTGTCATGTCAAAGCTAAATAGATCGTCGTTCATTTCTTAATCTCCTTAATTGAAGGTTGTGGGAAAAGTGCTTGTGCCAGGGAGTCCCAGTTAAGTGGGATCTCTGGCGGTAATCCTGGGATGCGCGATTTCGCGGTATACGCCGGGCTTGGGGCGGTGTGAATCACGCGCTCGTCGGTCGTCATGGCGCGAGTCCGTTTTTGGTTGAAGCCTTTGCCATCTTCCTGGGTGGTGATGACTTTTAAGTTCGCAAAGAAAATAGCATCGCTAAATTCCTCAACAAGACCGGCCGCTTTTTTGTGCAACTTCAAGCCATAACTGTCATACGGTGGGTGCATAGGCTCTTCGATCTTGATGATTTGCGAATGACAGATCATCATCACGATCATGTTCTTTTCATTTCGCAACGCTGTCAGGGCCATGAAGAATCGGCGCCATAAGCCTAGTGCTTCGGCGTAACCCCGCATATAGGGAATTTTGGTAATGTCATCGACTTTATTTTCCTGACAAATCTTGTTCCAGATTAGATTTTCAAGCCAATCTAAAGAGTCCACAACGACCGTTAGATAATCATGAGGGTCCTTATAAAGAACCAGAATAGACTCTAAAACTTCGTCGAAAGTTGTCGGCGTAAATGCCTGGGCGTTTAGTTCGCCCAGTCCGCCCTCGAGATCGATAAAGATGGGCTTTGGAGCCATCGATGCCAGGGTGCTTTTGCCGACACCGGGACCGCCGTGAATCACAATCCTGGGCGGCTGTTTTTTTGGAGTGCTAATTGATTTAAGTGATATGGCCATGATTATAATACCTTTACTGTAACGGCGACTTTTGCCGGGGTGGATGTTACGGCCTGGGCGATTCGTGACCAGGCGTCGGGCTCATTATTGATTAGATAATTGACTGCTTGGGTGATCAGCGATGGCTTGTAAGTCACCGGTTGCATATTTAGTGGAATCGAGCCCTTTATCTTGTCCCACTTTTTGGCGTCCAGACGATGGTTGACCTTGGCAGTCAGTGTTACTTTGAGGCTATCACCGACATTGATAGTAGAGGACCCGTTTTCTTTATCGAATCCGATCAGTTTAATCAACTCTTCTTCGGCCGCTACCCGGCGATTACGCGCCTCGACTTCGGCGTGCTTGGCGCTTCGTATCTGCTCAACCAGTGCCGTCGTCATGTTTTCTGCCCGGATTTCATCCATCGAGGTCGTCACAACCACCCCCTCTACCGCCGTGGCCATTTCCATTATTTCGTTCATTTCATTCCACTCCTATTGCTATCATTATTAGTACTAGATACCCGGCGGCCAGGGCAAAAAGAAACGCGATGCCCGCCAGGATGCTTTCAAATAAAGTTTCTTCTTTCATCCGCCAATGACGTATTCGCCACATTGATTACACTTGCCTTTTTCCGATCTGACTTTGGAGTCACAAGGCCGGCAAAAAGAGGTTTTGAATTTCTTGGGTTTAGGGGCGCCAACAGCCTTACGCAAGATCGCCAGGTGGTCACGAATGACACCGGCCATTGTTGTGCCCCGGTAAAGCGAGGCATCTTTAAGGGTGGCGTGGTCTGCATCCGACAAGTGGATGCAGAGGGTGCGATTTGCTTTATACTTGCTCATGCTGAATAACTCCTGTCACAATCTCTTAGCGGGCTGTAATGCTGACTCGACCAGGCTTGCATCAATCTGTGGATGATCACAAGATCTCTCATAGGCATCTCGGTAGAGTTCATCACGACATCACTTATGCCACTCATTCTCGAGGTGGCGTCGTCATATTTTAGGAATCGAGATTTGTAGCCCACGATAGTCTTAACAGAGGTTCTTATTCCTTTGTGCTGTATCTTGATCATTATCTCGCTCTCCTTTTTTCTTCAGGGCTCATTTCTTTAAACCTTTTGCACCACTCTCGGTTTAATTCCTCTTCTTCCAATGCTTCCGCTAATTCATTCAGGCTTTTAGCCATAGCTCTAAGGTGGGAAGAGTCCACTAATTCAGCGACCTCACTCATCCCCATCTCTTTATCAATCCATTCAGATCGGTACTGCGTCCGTTTCGCTATACTTACTAAGCGACTCTTTGCTTTGCTTGCTGTCATTAATGCCATGATTCTCTCCGGTTTAGTTAATTGCTTTACTCTGAACTCAAGGTAACTATAACTTTTGTTTTAACCAGGGTCAACAACTTTTGTTATTATTTTTGCGAAAAGAATAGTTATAAGCGCTTATTGCGGTACAGAGTGGTGTTGAACGGTGTTAGGGCGTGTTTAGATGAGTGCTGAATACCAGAAGACCCGGCCTAGCACATTTACTTCATTAATGTCGTCATAACTTTCGTCGGGCCAGGCTGATGAATTGAAAGATTTGAGGCGGATTCCGCCCCAGGGGAGGGTGTAGACTATTTTGACACGCAAGCATCCATGATGGCCAAGCGCGTATATGTCGCCGTCAATTAATGTGGTGTTACCGGTATCCACGCCAACGGTGGAACCGTCAGGCATGACGGGCTCCATAGAGTTGCCAGATACGGTGACACACGCGGCATTGTTGGCTTTGATCCCTAGTCTATCGAGCGTTCGCCTGGAGAATCGTAACTTACGGTCACCATTAAACTGAATTTTGCGCTCCCCGGACCCGGCGGCAAGTTCAACTTCACGGAAATAAGGTAGCTCCACTTCATCATCATCGATAGGGGTGGTTGAATCCCAGGGTGAAAGATTGCGAGTTTCCCCGCCATACAAGAGCCAATTCACATCAACCTTGAGGACCTTTGCGATCTCAACGACTTTTTTAGAGGACTGTGATTTTCCCGAGCAAAGTTTCTGAACAGCGGCCTGGGACACACCAACCCGCTTGGCTAGGTACGACTGGCTAATCCCGAGTTCGCTTAGTTGTTTAGTTACTCTTTCTCCGATGCTCATCTATAAAGTATAACGTATGGTTTTATCCAACATTAATAACTTTGGTTGTTGATCAGACTCACAACTTTTGTTATAGTTCATATTACATCAACACTAAACGGAAGAGATTATTATGGGTCGGGACAAATTATTAGAGGCAGTTGAATGGGCGGGCGGACAGTCAGCTTTGGCCAGGCTTATCGGCGTGCAACAGCCGCACGTCTGGAATTGGATTCATAGAGACAAAAAATTACCGTTAGAACGGGCCGTTGCGATTGAGCGAGTGACGGGCGGCTTGGTGACGGCGGCTTCATTGCGGCCTGACATTCATTGATTTTGATTGCTTACCCCATTAGCCCTGGTAATTGCCGGGGCATTTTTTTGACACGGAGGATCTATGGTGCATTTCCCGTGGGAAGTCAATCCAGATAATGCTACAGGTGGCGCGCTCGACTACGCCCACAAATACGCAAACCTGGGATGGCAAGTATTTCCCGTATACCAAATCGAAGAGGACGTTTGTAGCTGTCCTTTGGGCAAGAGTTGCAAAAGCCCTGGCAAACATCCACGCACGAAGACCGGCTTAAAAGAAGCGACTACCCATAAAGAGGCGATTGATGCCTGGTGGGAGAACTATCCTAACGCCAACATTGGTATTCGGACCGGGCCCGAGTCCGGGATCTTTGTCCTGGATGTTGACATCAACCATGACAAGGGCAAGTACGGTGACAATTCCCTGGATGAACTGCTCACCATGTTCAATGTGCCCGAGCCCGATACAGTAGAGGCTATTACCGGGGGTGGCGGTCGTCATCTTTTCTTTAAGTACCCGCCAGGTCAAGTGATCAAATCAGGCACCAACGTGATCGGTGATCATTTAGATATACGCGCTAATGGCGGCTATGTGGTAGCGGAACCATCCAATCATATCAGTGGTGGTAACTACACCTGGGAGGGCAGTTCAGACCCGTTGGCCGGGGCTACCGTGATCGATGCACCGGACTGGTTATTGCAGTCTATAGGCGCTATCCAGGAAGCCGCTCATGCGGTGGTTTACCGCGAGCCCGCAAGCCCGGGCCTGGGCACGCTGTTTCCTGAAGAACTGGAAGAAATTCTATCGGCCTTACGATTCATCGATAACGATGATCGAACCCGATGGGTGGAAGTGGGCATGGCTATTCATTCAATTGATGACGCGCAACCGGGTTTTGATTTGTGGACCCAATGGTCTGAGTCGAGCAAGAAATATGATGCCAAGGATCAATCGAGGGTGTGGTCCTCATTCGCCGGAAGGGTAGCAACCCGCCAGATCTGTCACGGAGGACCACAGGGGTCATTAAATAGACAATCAATCTTCTACTGGGCTCAAAATTCCGGGTGGATCAACCCTATGAGCGCGCCAACAAACGCGGCAGAAGAAAAACCTGGAGAAGCGGCAGAAGGTGAAGGCGTTTCTTCGACAACCGTCGCTACCCAGAGCCTGGAAAAGGTTGAACAGGTGAGTTCAGATAGCTATCCGGATGTTCTGCTCACTCCCCCAGGCATCATCAAGTCTATCACAAAATGGGCTAATGCAACAGCGCCCAAGCCACAACCACACCTGGCAATTCAGGCATCTATTGCGGCTGTTTCTACGGTCCTGGGGCGGCGCTTTAGGACCGACAAAAACAACTGGCCTAGTCTGTTTTTCATTAACATTGCACCGTCCGGTGAAGGCAAAGAACACAGCAAGAAGATCCTCGAGAAAGTGCTGTACGGCGTGGGTGATAATGCGCGAGTCGTTGGGTCCGGGTATACGTCGGCGACTGGCGTTTATACGGCCTTAACTCATGCGCCGGCTCATGTCACAGTCATCGATGAGATTGGCCGGGATCTGCAAACAACCAATGCTACAACGAACAGCCATAAGTACGAAGCGCTTACGATGATCATGGAATCGTTTGGGCGTTGTGATGGTGAGATGCGACCTAAGAACTATGCCAATACGCACTTAACCCTGGAAGATCAAAGGAAGGCGGCTGAACGGTGCGTGCATAACCCGGCGATTACTTTAATGGGCATGAGTACACCTGATTCTTTTTATGGTGGACTGACTTCTAAGTCAATCAATGACGGGTTCTTAAATCGATTCCTGATTATTAATTCGCCATTAGGGCGCCAATCCATGCGCTTTGACCAGGCCGATGATTTACTCCCGGAAGACGTTAAAGCCTGGGGTGCAAAGATTAAGGAAAGAGTTTTTAGCCAGGGCGACATGATTGAGACTAATGAGATGTCTGGTGAAGAACCGGCTAGTCCGATTAAGATCCAGGTGCCTGGCGAAGTGATTGCATTGTTTCAATCGCTTGATGATCGCTCAAAAGCAGAGCGTGAACGCCTTGACGGCGGTAAGGGTTTGAGCGATTTGCTGACCAGGACCGTTGAGAAGGCCATGAGGCTATCATTAGTTTGTCAGTTAGCGATCGATCCACTATCAGAGTCCATCACTAAAAAAGCGGCTGAATATGCTATTCAATATGTGGAGTGGTGTGACCATGACCTGGTTAAATCGGCCAGGGATCATATTCATGACAACCCGTTTGAAAAGACGATGGACGCTATTTACAACTTCATAAAGGATAAGTGTCAGGGTGGTCCGATTACCAGGGGTTATCTATCAGATCGTTTGCGCGCTTATAAGAAATTAAAACCACAAGAGCGTGTAGATGTTCTTAGGGCCCTGGTGGAAGATGGCCGCCTGGTTCAGGTTGAAAAAGTTGGCGGCAACGGCCATCGATCTTATGTGTATGGGATTTGCAAAGGAGGTTTATAAGGCGCTCCTTTTATGGGAGCAATGCTCCCTTTGAGGGAGCGATTTGAACGAATAATGCTCCTTTTATGGGAGCGAATGATTTTTTTAACAGAGAGAAAGGAAGGTGAAATATGAAAAGAGAACGCAAGCAGATTAATCAAATATGGAGAGTTAAATACGATCTTGATGAGAGGGATGATTACATCGATCACAATCTTGATCGATACGATGAGATAAGTGACTCGGTATTGCTCTATGAGTTCTTCATGACTCGGGAAGGGGCTCAACTAAGAGTAAACGAGTTGGATAAACTCGAGGCGCGTGGGGCTTTTGTTACAGAAGGGCCAACGCCTATCGATGCGCCTACCACAACAGAAGGATGGGTTGATTATTTAAACGCCAATCAGAATAGCTCTTATGGGGTTCAATTCACCTTAAAGGATTGGCTCGAATCTAGGACTGAAGAATACAAAGAAAGGGAGCGTTTGGATATGGAGCGTACCGCTGAAACGGTGAAGGAATTTAGGAAGATGAAAGCTCTTAGGGAATATAGGGACTCAGTAACTAAACCTAGCGGTTAATAAGGTAGGTGAAATATGAAAGTTTATAAATTGCACTATAGAGATAACAACGCGGGTGACAATCATTGCGAGTGGTTTGCTTCGTATGAAGATGCGTATAAACGGTATAGATCGTTGTTTAGACTAGACCAAGAAATATGGGTCAATTCAGGGGATGAGTATGAAGGGGTTACGTTTTTTGATAAGGGCCCCAAGCGAGAGCATATCCCTACTCAAAAGGGTGATTTGTTGGGGTGGTTGAACACCAACCTATCAGCATCAAGATATGACAGCGGTTACCAAGATGGCTACAACCAGGCGCGCAAGGATTATAAAGAGTGTGAATATACGATGGATAAATTAGTCACTAAGTGGAATGAATACAGTGGAACTATAACTGTGGAGCAATCTCGACTTGAGGGCCTCATAAAAATCATGGACGGATTGGAGAAGGGTGACCCTCATGTGGTGAGCATAAAGAAGATTCGAGAGATTGTTGAAGATAACCTTCTCATTCAGTGATCGAATCGGTCAATAGCACAGGAGGGCAACAAGCCGCAGAGAAGATGGGTAATTGTCTTGCAATCAAACCCAGTGCTGACGCGGTCTGGAGGGGTGTTTTTTGCCACAACAAGTCAAAAAGACACCTCCCTTATATAAGAGATGTGAAGTATGAATATTATAGAAATAAAGTGTGTGTATGGATATATGTATTGTTCTATATAAAAAACACTCTCTAACCCAAGGATACCAGGGCCTCTAGCGCAAGACACATAAGGCTTTCTATGGTCATGTTGTGGCTTGTTGTGGATTACAACCAGGATTTGGTTGATTTAAGGAGCAAATGAATGGCAATGAGAAAGTTAGGTTATGAATGGCGGTTTGGTAGTGATTTTACAGCGAACGGTGATTTTCGGGACCCGGTGGAAGAAGCCGAATTATTCATTACTGAACTTCGAGATGATTACGCGACCCGGCGACCAACGGATCTCGATGAGGCTAATCACCAGTTGGACCAGGCCAGTGACATCATGGGCGCGTTAGTGTTTGAAGTTAATGCGCTAAAGGATCTTGAGTTGAGTGAAAGGACCCGGGCTAATGCAACATTGAAAGAAGCAGTTGTGATGATTAACAGTAGATTGCATACCCACTCAAAATATCCCTGGGGGCAAGACTGAATAAGACCGAATAATGGTGCTTTTTTTAAGGAGGGTAGTGGTATGAGTGAGAAAGAACATGAGAAAGAATATAAGGAAGAAGAGAAGTGTATCTGGGTTACGGATACAGCGAGGATGGATTTGTACATGGCGGCTTTTGTTGCGGCAGACATTGCAAACGGCAATGACCTGGTGGGGAGTGACCCTGTGTTTTGGTTGGAACATTTCGCTGATAGGGCAGTTGAGTCAATAAGAGCAGTGGATGATAATGTGAGGGTGCAAAAAAAGATAGTGGCCGAGGATAGGATTGATGATATTCGGACAAGCAGAGGATTGGGCACAATGTGGCCATATCATGAACGTAAATACGAGTAATACAGTGGAAAAAAACCGGGGGAAGTTGGCATTTTGGCGGATTGAGCAAAATACGGTCCGTGAATTATGTTAAAAAAACAATAGCTTACGTTGGTATTTTGGGGGATGACTAAAATACGGCCCCCCCAAAATCCCCCAACAGTCAGAAGAGGTTAATAATGAGCCATTTGGAAGAAAGTTACTTTATGCAGTTAGCGCGGCTAGAGGTGCCCAGGCCAGAGCGGGAATTTAAGTTTCATCCTACGCGCAAATGGCGCGCTGACTTTGCCTGGCCTGAACGGTTTCTATTGGTAGAAATTGAAGGCGGGGTGTATAGCAGAGGCCGTCATACCCGGGGTAAAGGGTTTGAGACTGACATGACCAAGTACAACGCGGCAACGATGGCCGGTTTTAAAGTATTGCGGTTCAGTGGAAACATGGTCAGTAGTGGTGAGGCGGCAAAGAAGACTAAAGAGTTCTTTGAAGCCTGGCCGCCCTTATGATGTTGCAGATGGATGGCTTTAAAGATTGTGTTGCCGGGGTCGTGGAGCGGTTCGGCCAGGAACCGATCATTTGCTATGACAAGCAGAAGGTCCTGGGTAAGCTCCAAGGCCAGGGAATGGATGAGTTCGAGGCAGAAGAATATTTTGTGTACAACCAGATCGGCGCCTGGATGGGTGATGGTACGCCATGCTTTATTAACCAGGGGGCTGAGTGGGTTGATTATTTTGTAGAAATGGAGGCAGAAGATGGGTGAAAAAGATACCAAGATATGTAATTGTTGCGGAGATACTTATAAATTGGACCCTACAATTATTCCAGAATTAGGCACGCCAATTGATGACCAAAGAAGTTATGCAGACACAATGTGCGCGTATTGCGAAGACAGATATGAGCATGAAAGCTCAAAAGACGATTAGCTTGTGGGTATTTACCGACAAGAAATGATCAAGCGCTTAGAGGATTGTAAGATTACCAGGCCCCAGGGTAAATGTTGGTGTGGTGCGGGCCTGGTGCGGTTTTATTCCTACCAAGAGGAAAGGTGCATATCGTGCGAAAAAGTTTACCAAATAGAATCTGGTGCCGAAATCCAAATCAAGCACCAAAGGTAAAGGTCATACTTTGTTTGCGTCGTAGGGAAGTTCGGCTATCGATCGAGGGTCAGCGCTGTGGTGAGACGCATCCTAATGCCAGGCTAACCGATCATGATGTTGAACTGATGCGGCAATTGCATGA
>Ga0209494_1000723_pt1 | contig 14755 bp, 4 predicted proteins | sample EN1Hudseemescosm_FD_184628 | JGI IMG/M metagenome (GOLD analysis project Ga0209494, IMG submission 184628) | Methane-oxidizing microbial communities from mesocosms in the Hudson Canyon - EN1B Hudson Canyon (SPAdes) (version 2) | ecosystem: Environmental > Aquatic > Marine > Cold seeps | place... | reverse complement strand
TGACTTGGATTGGTCCAAAAAATGGGGCTGCGGTGAATCATAAAAATGTTCATTATTCTAATAGTGAATTCCTGGATTCGGGTATAATCACTTGGACGTGGATCAACGGTATAGATGATCCTGACAGGATTCATGCCATGGCATTGAGTGGTGACGAATTGAATGGCGCTGAATTTGCGCTCGGCGAAATTGCAAATGTGCCTCCGCTGGTGGATGGGGGAATTTATAATATTTCATATTTTGGATTTGATCCGGCGGGGAATGAGTCGAATCATATCTTTGTTGAAAATGTTCTCTATGATATTACCCAACCAGAGATTACAATTCTTTATCCATTGCCGCGATCTATTTCACGAACCAGCGCTGTGACCTACACATTATCTGAAGAACTGCATGAAGGAAAATTCAAATGGATTTGGCTCGGTGGTATAAAAGATACATTGGCACCTTATACTGCGATTTTGACAAAAGAAGAACGGGCGGCGGGTGAACATATAGAAATTGAATTGTCCAATAATCCCACCGTGGTAGAAAATGCACTATACACCATGACAATCAGCGGTACGGATCGCGCTGGAAATAAAACAAAACGGGCCTTTTTACCGGGACTTCAATATGATTTCACGCCACCGGAATTGACCATAATCAGTCCGTCTAATGGGGATGCAGTCAACCATAAACAGGTTCATTACTCCAATAGTGAACTATTGGCATCTGCCCAGATGATATGGCGTTGGACAAGTGGTGTTGAAGATTCCGGTTCTCCCCATATTATTAATCTAACTGATAAAGAACTATATGGTGCTGAAATTGGTCCAATAGAACTAACAAATCCACCAGACTTGGTTAATGGGGCAGAATATTCTTTGCTTTATGTTGCATTCGATCCGGCGGGTAACCAAAGCGACACTCTCAGCGTGGATAACATTGAATATGACATTACACCACCAACTATCGTATTCACATATCCAGAATCCAATATTTTTACTACAGAAACAAAATTGAATTATGATGTGTCTGAGGATATTTATGATTTTAACATCGATTGGACGGGGAAAGGTATTCTTAAAGAATCCCACCCTGTTAATTTCAATCAACAAAAAGTATTGTCTGCAGGATCTTACAACTCCGATGATTTGGTGGTACCTGAATTGAAAGATGGTTTTTCATATACAATCACATTAAATGGTAAAGATCGCGCAGGGAATGTGGCCACTCCGGCTGAGCTGACTGATATTAAGATCGATTTAACGCCGCCCGAATTCACCGCATTTTCCCCTGAATCCGGCGCTTTTATTAATCTTGTGAACATCGGGTGGACTTTATCAGAAAACATTGCCTCAGGCCTAGTATCCTTTAGGCACTCTGGAGCAGATTTAACCCTAGAATCAGAATTAGTTGATGTTGAACTACAATCAGGTGAAAGAATTCCGTCAGAACTCATGAACAAGGTCAAACTACGTGATGGAATGAATTATTCCATATCAATTATTGGGACAGATTATGCAGGGAATGTATCCGAGGCGCTAACTGTAGATCAGGTCACTTACGATATATCACCTCCAGAAATAATCACAGCTCTACCAAAATCTGGCAGTTTTGTGAATCTTGTCGATGTTATCTACGCTAGTAATGAACCCTTAATCTCCGGTCAAATGATTTGGATTGACATTTCCGGAGAAACACAGTCATTTGATCTTCGTTTAGAAGATATATCACGAGGTAAGAACACTTTAAAGGATTATGGTATAAAACCCAAGGAAGGTGTACGATATCGGATTTTGATAAAGGGAACAGACCGAGCAAATAATATTGCCACATCCGATACAATAGAAAATGTCCTTTTTGATATTACACCACCACAATTGGTTATTCAATCTCCGACATCAAATGAACCTGTGAATCATACCAAACTGTCTTTCAAAATCAGCGAAAGAATTGAAATGGGAACCATTCGATGGGAGGCTGTTGAAGGGAATGATCCTGAATCGCCTCATATACGACCTATTCCAGCTGATCAGTTGGAAGATGGATCGTACCAAGACTTTATATTTAAGTCACCACCTGTGTTGGTTGATGGAGTCTCCTATAAGATCGTCATTGAAGGTACGGATTATGCAGGAAATAAATCACTACCTATGGCTGTCGATTTAGTGATCTATGATACGACACCACCAAAATTTGTAGATATAAAACCTATTGACGACGATTTCATTCGAGAAGCGGATATTACTTATACCCTCACTGAAGACCTAGCAAATGGTAAAATCTATTTTGATTATGTGGGTGGTACAGATGATCCAAAGACAACGCATATGATTACACTTGCAGGAAATAAAAAAGAGCAGGGCGTACGAGGCGGTAAACTACCTTCTTCATTTGTTCAATTAGTCAATGGAGCCATCTACAATATCCGGTTTGAAGGGCAGGATGCTGCAGGAAATTCTGTTCCTGAAACTGTGATTAAAAATATAAATTTTGACAATGAAGGGCCGGTGGTTAGCATAATCTCACCTTTGAGTGAATCTTATATCAATGAACCATCAATTCTTTATAATCTTTCTGAAAATCTGATTAGTGGAAAGATTATTTTAACTCGTGTATCCGGAAAGGGTGATAAAAATTCTCCACATAGTATCACATTAACTGATAACGATAGGATAGCTGGGGATAATGCAATATCCGGTATAAAATGGGTTGACGGTACAACGTATTCATTACTCTTCTTATTTATTAATGATAGAGCGGGAAATACTTCTAAACCCATAAAAATAAATAAAATATCATATGATGCTACTCCGCCATTTATTAGTATAGATAACATAAATAATAATAAACACATAAGATATAACACATTAAGTTATACATTAAGTGAATCTTTATTAAATGGTACTATTACATTTACCCAAATCGGGGGTACAGCCGATCCACGTTCCCCTCAAAATATTGAACTCACCGGCACTGAATTGAAAATGGGTGATTTTATCAAAAAACAATTGGCAAATGGACCTAATTTGGTCAACGGCGCCATCTATGATATTACATTCACGGGTGCAGATCCTGCCGGGAATGAGGCAATTCCAATCAATATCTCGAACGTGAACTTTGATAACGAACCGCCTGTAATGTCCATCAGTCGACCGATTGACTCTGAGCAAATTAAAACCACTATTATTTCTTATATGTCCAACGAAGTTCTTGAGAGCGCAACGGTTATTTTTGAGCAAACCAGCGGAACGATCGATATAACATCTCCTCACAAGATTTCATTGACCGGTAGGGAATTGACTGATGGAGTCCATTCTGATTTTGACTTAGGAATCACATCACAATTAGCCGATGGAGGTCGTTATAGCGTATCCATCGAAGCGGTTGATAAAGCGGGAAACCCAGCTAAAATCACGCCAATAAGTGATGTCTTTTTTGATATACTACCACCTGACCTATCTTTATCTACACCTGTATCAGGATCCCATGTCAATAGTCCTAGAGTGAGTTATTCTACCTCAGAAGAAATGGGTAATGGAAAAATGATCTTCACCCGAACAGGCGGTGGAGAAGATCCCACAAGTCCTCATGAGATCGATCTGACCGGGAACCTATTGAAACAGGGAGATCATTATGAGGAATCATTCAATAATGATGTTCAACTGAAAGATGGCAGTATTTATACCATTCAATTTTCCGGAGAAGATTTTGCAGGAAACGTGGCTATAAATGTTTCTGTAGAGAACATCACCTTTGATACTTCACCACCAGTAATAGTGATAAATGAGCCAACTGCGAACGGATTTTATAATCAAGTCATGTTAGGCTATGAATTAAATGAAATATTGGTATCTGGTAAAATAATCCTGGAAAGGAGGGGTGGAGCAAATGATCCAATGAGTCCACATGAGATTGCGCTTTCGAACGATCAATTACTTCCTGGAAAGAAAACAGATTTCCTTATTAATACACATACAAATTTGATCAGTAATACCACATATAATATTCGTATTGAAGGTCAAGACATGGCAGGTAATATGGGGAAATCACTCGAAATAGCCGGCGTTACTTTTGATGATATTCCGCCTGATATTTCTGTCACTTCTCCGGCCCCGGATTCCTATATAAACGAGACCATTCTTGGTTTAAGAACAAATGAAGTGCTTTCAGAAGCTATAATTGAATGGATTTGGGTGGATGGGAATCCAGACCCTGCAGGAGCCCATGAATCAAAAATGATAGGCGATCAGCTACAGGATGGAGATTATCCAGAAGTGAAATTTGATCCACCGCCATCCTTAATTAGTAGCGCAAGGTATCGAGTAGTTTATACGGGGACAGATCGGGCTGGGAATACTTCAACCTATGCGTTGGGTACCCTATTTTATGATAACGAACCGCCAGAGATCTCGATGTTATTTCCAATAGAAAACGGATTTACCAATGCGAATGAAGTGAGTTATGAGTTGAATGAATCGCTTCTCATGGCCAATTTGATTTGGACATCAATAGATGGTGCCGAAACCATTTCTATTGATTTAGCCGGCGACGAATTAAAGCCCGGTATATTTACACAAGCAACATTGGCAAACCAATCAGAATTGTCTGATGGTACTGTATATAATCTTTCTATAACAGCAATTGATCGGTCGGGGAACGAAGCAGAAATATCATTGGTTAATCATGTGACTTATGATAAAACCAAACCCAAGTTTTCACAGGTGTTTCCAACCACCAGTTCCCGGGTGAATTCACAAATCTTAAAATGGAGCGTAAATGAAGAACTGGTCAGCGGGAAATATACCTGGATACATATGGGTGGCAAGGCAGATCCCGCTGCACCCCATACTTTTGAGCTTACACCTGAATTGTTTTCCATAGGGGACCATGATAATTCTACGCTACCGGACTTAGAATTAGTGACGGATGCCATGTACCGCATTACACTTGAAGGAACGGACAGAGCAGGGAATACAGGGAAAAAATTTATTATGAGCGTGGTGTATGATGATGTTCCGCCAACATTGGAAATAAAATACCCCGAATCCAATACGGCTGTCAATCATCTTGATGTGGCCTATCGCATTTCAGAAGGATTGAGTACGGGACAATTTATTTACACGCGTGTGGGTGGTGAGCCGGATCTAAACTCACCTGTCACGTTTAACTTAACTGGGAATGAACTTGAAACTATTTTTGAATCGCCTAAAGTACCCAAGAATCCACCCATATTACAGGATGGATCTATTTATAATATTGTCTTTGAGGGTGTTGATTTGGCAATGAATACATCAACATCCAATATGATTGACAGTGTAAAATATGATGTCACCCGTCCTGTTATTACAATTCATAATCCACAATCAAAATCGAATTTAATGGGTGTAGAAATATCCATTGAAATCAGTGAAGATTTAATGGATGGAAAAATGATTTGGACCCGCACCGGTGGACTAAAGGCCAGAATTACGCGGCAAAAAATACCCCTTTATAATGAATATCTGACCGAGGGGTTGCATCCTCAGGCCAAATTACCCATGGATAAAACACTAAGTGCCAGCGTTATTTATTCACTCTCCGTAGAGGCGCAGGATTACGCTAAAAACCTGGCAGAGCCGGTCAGTGTAGAAGGAATTGAATATATCAGGAGTATGGCAGGGAATTGGTACTATAAAGGCCAAATAATTGAAGTTATCTGGGTATTCGAACCTGACGAATCTGGTATTAAGGGTAATTTTATGCAGGGTCTGTCATTGGGAACAAAAATCAGTGATCAGGAAAAAGGGAAATTTGAATTTGATTTTAGTAAAAAACCTTGGGTATTGATGTTGGAAATGGATAATCCACAGAAGAATAGAATTAGTCTAATGGAATTTTTGGATAATACGCACATGCGTGTGGTTACAGGTGAGAAAAAACCTCGAAGCTGGCAGGATGGTGAAGTGATGGAATATGAGTGGCGTCCCGAGTAGGTACGGTGCGGATTATTCGATGATAAAAGATAATTTCTCTTTATATTCGCCGGCTATTTTCATATGATATTTGAACAGGAGAATTTTAGTTATGGCTAAGAAACAGAAAAGTTTTGCAGAAAAGGTAGTCAAGCACGGCGGAAAAGAAATGGTGCACGTTAAATATGTTAAAAGTGTTGCTTCAAATAAAGAAGGATACTGGCGATTTAATGAATCCATGATTTCTATGGAAAAGGGAGAAAGTTTGGCAGCTACCCTCAAACGCATGGATGATGAAGCAAATTTAGCGGATATAGAAATGTCACCAGCAGTTGAAGTTGCAGAAGAAATACCGGAAGTTGTTGTCGAAACTGCGGAAGCAGTTGCAGATGAAGCGTCCATAGAAGAGGCAACTCCCGAGAAAGGTGAAGAAAAGGTAGAAGAAGTCACTGAAGAAACATCAGCTGAAGAAGCAGCCGAAGCTGTTGTGGAAGAAACGGCAGTAGAAACTGTAGAAGAGGAATCAGTAGAAGATTCAATTCCCGAAAAAGGTGAAGAACAAGTAGAAGAAGTAACTGAAGAAACACCAGCTGAAGCAGCAACCGAAGCTGTTGTGGAAGAAACGGCAGTAGAAACTGTAGAAGAAGAATCAGTAGAAGATTCAAGTCCCGAGAAAGGTGAAGAACAAGTAGAAGAAGTAACTGAAGAAACTGTTCTGGAAGAAACACCTGAAGCTGAGTCCACCGAAGAAAAATCTGAATAATTAATATTTGTAAGATTAAAATTATTAATTATATATGGAGAGGTGGCCGAGTGGCTTAAGGCGCACGCTTGGAAAGCGTGTGTACGTTAATAGCGTACCGTGGGTTCGAATCCCACCCTCTCCGCTCCAAGAATTTAAGCCTTGACATGAGTCGGGGCTTTTTAATTTTATGTATATATTAACTACTATGAAAAACCGCTCTACATACATTTTCATTATAAATGCCTTCCTATTATTGTTTTTATCTATTTCATGTACTGACACAAAACAGGAAGAAAAAGAGACTATTCTTGATTGGAGAAATCTTGACCTAACTAAAGAATGGCAAACAGGAAAAACCAACGTAGAAGGGATTGATCCCGAAAAATTAGATGAAGGTATTACCATTGCAAAATCATTAACCGGATTTTATACTATTGCGGTTGTTTATAAGGGTCGTCTTGTTACAGAGGAATATGCCATTGGCGACATTTCAACTCAATATTATGTTTGGTCAATCACCAAAAGTGTTTTATCTGCTTTAGTGGGCATTGCGATAGACAAAGGATTGATGGCTGATGAGTTCCAAAGTTTTTCCTCTTATTATTCTAACGTAACTGATTCACTTAAAGGTAAGATTACTGTTGCAGAGTTGTTAACCATGTCGTCGGGAATACCTGATGATATTACCTATATGTCAGCAGTATATCCGTTGCAATTCATTATGGATAAAGAATTGTTATATCCATCAGGTACCTATTGGAATTATACCTCAGCAGGGACCCATGTTCTTTCATACATTCTTACTGCAAGCACACAGGAATCTGCCAAATCCTTTGCCGACACTCACCTTTTTCCTAAATTAGGAATCGCAGATTACACTTGGGATCAAGATGCTTATGGTATATCTAATGGAGGATTCGGATTGAGTTTAAGGTTGAGGGATATGCTTAAGTTCGGCCAACTCTTTTTACAAAAAGGAAAATCGGCAGGACAGGAAATTATTTCCTCATCATGGATAAATAAATCCACAACAATGCTCATTCCATTTGACGCTAGTCAAACTCGGGGGTATGGCTACCTCTGGTGGACTGCCAAAGTAAATGGAGTTAATATTTATAATGCTTTGGGTTATGCTGGGCAGTTTATCATTGTAGTTCCATCAAAGGCGCTTGTGATTGCAGCCACTTCTAATTCTGTACCGGTAGACGGTTATGTTAATGATCTTTACGATAACATTATGGATAAAATTGTGAGTAGTTTCTCGGCGACAAATGATAAATAAATCGTAGTAATGTTAGTGTAATTTCAAATTAGCGTGAATTCAAATGCGAAAATTAATCTTTTTTATTCCATTCATTTTATTTGCTGAAAGCCTTCTTCATCCGGATTCACCAAAAAACCGTGATCACAATTCACTGGGTTTTGGTGTTGCCGGGGATGTCGCTATTTCGAATGGCGTATTCTACGTCGGCCAAACTGGGTCATCTTTAAATAATGGTTCTGTCTATATTTATTCACCTAATGCCATTGGTGGTTTAGATCAAAATGAGATATTGGCGCCGATCCAGGGTGAGATTGGGTTCGATTTTGGTTTTGCCATTGATATAAAAAATGATTTAATGATTGTTGGTTCACCCCATCGTGCTAACATTCAAGGCAGAGCTTTTCTTTACCAAAAAGATAATATTGATAAATGGACATTAATCAAGACAATTAGTCCCGATTCTGATGAATGGACCATGGATTTTGGTTCGGAAGTTTCTCTTGGAAAAGATGTAATATTAATAGGTGATCGGGATGTGCATCATGGCGAGGGAAAAGTGTTTACTTTGTATAAAGATGGGGAAGAGTGGCACAAGGGTTCCCCGATAAATTATAATTACATAAATGAAGATGGTCATTTTGGGCATTCCATTTCAATTGATGAGAAAAAAGCTTTAATCGGCTCTCGCGATGGCAATGTGGCCGTTCAATATGATTTTGATACCATTACCCATTCATGGACTGAAAGCCATGTGTTTTCTCCTTACTATTACCAAAGCAATGGGCGTTTTGGATTTTCAGTTGAATTGGCAGGGAACTATGCAATTATTGGATCCCCAGGGTTTGATAAAAAGGGATTTATTGAAATTCATCAATTTGAAAATGATTCATGGGCAAAAGTAACAAAAATTTCCAACCCTGAAGATGAAGTTGGTACTTATTTTGGTGCATCCATTGCAATGGAAAATAACCAAATTGCAGTAGGGAATTTTAATGGTGAAAAATCCTTTATTTATTCCACTGAAGATTTTAATACATTCTCACTTTTTCAAACGATTGAATCACCATCATCTCACGAGGGAAAATTCGGCCGAAATATAGAATTGATTAATGGTCATTTGACCATTGGAGCCACTTATGGCGAAAAAGCTTATATCTATAATACGGATGAAATTAATAGATGGACCCTTAGTCATGATATTTCCAGCGATAATAAATCCGTTAGTATAACAGGGGTAAAAGTCCCCTGTGAAAATGGGAAAGCCGGAGATTATGCCTGCAATAGTCTTGATTTAATGGCATTTCTCACCCCAAGTGAACTCAGTGGCGGCACCCATACAGAATTGAACGATATCTGGGGGTGGACCGATTCCACGACCAATAAAGAATACGCACTGGTCGGCCTGAGAATGGGAACCTCTTTTGTGGATGTAACAGATTCTGAGAACCCATCAGTGATAGGCTTTTTACCCACACCCAAAAGTCACTCCACCTGGCGAGATATGAAAGTGTATAAAGACCATGTCTATATTGTGGCTGATAATGCTGGAAATCACGGTGTTCAAGTGTTTGACATGAGCCAATTGCGCGGTGTGACCACATTCACTCAATTCGAAATGACCTACCACTATACCAATGTAGGCAATGTTCACAATATAGCCATCAATGAAGCCACTGGATTCGCCTATGCTACAGGGATATCCAGTGCACCTACATTGGACTATGAATGCGGTGGCGGTCTCCATATGATGGATCTATCCGATCCGGCGAAGCCCACATTTGCAGGTTGTTTTGCCCATGTTGGCACCGGACGATCTGGTACAGGATACACTCATGATGCCCAGATTGTGATATACAACGGTCCGGACAACGACCATCAAGGGAAGGAGATAGCCTTTAGTTCAAATGAAACAGCATTGAGCATTGCTGATATCAGTGACAAGGCAAATCCAAAGATCATTTCAAAATTTGATAATTCGAATTTTGGGTATGTTCATCAAGGCTGGTTATCCGAAGATCATCGATACTTTTTCACCAATGATGAATTGAATGAACTCCGTGGAAACGATGATAAACAGACAACAATCGTCTTTGATGTTTCCGATCTTGATAATCCGAAAATTTTGACTATTTATAAATCAAACCTTAATACTATCGACCATAACAATTATGTAGTTGGCAATCTTTTATACCAATCCAACTATTCTACCGGCCTACGGATTCTTAATATTATTAATCCGGAGGACCCCAAGGAGGTTGCTTTTTTTGATACCTATATATCTGGGGACAAAGTAGACTTTGTAGGAAGTTGGAGCAATTATCCTTATTTCAGTAGTGGTACAATTGTGATGACTTCAATTGAAGAAGGATTTTATGTTTTAAAGCCTTCAGATGGTGGCAACCTTTCTACGGGTGATGGTTCAATTATTCCGGAAAATTTTGATCTAAAACAAAACTATCCCAATCCTTTTAACCCAATGACACAAATTCAGTACGAATTACCATTGGCAGGGGAGATATCACTGACGCTATATAACACATTGGGAATAGAAGTGATGCAATTAGATAAAGGCATAAAATCTGCGGGTATTCATAATATCTCGTTTGATGGTAGTCATTTACCAACTGGGATTTATTTCTACCAATTGCGGATCGGAAGTTTTGTTAAAACACGGAAGATGTCTTTGATAAAATAGTCAAATTCAAAGAGTAACATTTTGGTGAATCTTCATAAATTCGCGGAACGTTTTTTAACATATAGATTGATTTGGAGGGGTGGCAGAGCCTGGCTGATTGCACCGGTCTTGAAAACCGGCAAGGGGAAACTCTTCGGGGGTTCGAATCCCTCCCCCTCCGCAACATAGCTCCAAGTTTCTTATATTATATACTTGGAGCAATATTTAATATTTATCATATCGTCACGCAATATTTGTGTGTAATTTAATTTGTATAATTTAGGAGGTTATCATTTTGTATTTAGATATTACAGCTTATATAGATGATTTAAATGTCAGCGGTTCTATAATAAGAAAAACAACAGTAACAACAAAAACCGCAGCCTCAGGAAATGATACCGTTACCTTTTATTACTTGGGAAGGAACTTACATGATGATTGAGCTTTCCCAACCTAATTTGTTAAATTTTGTCCAATACCAAGGAGGTTATTCCCAATGAGAATTATAATTACGATTTTTACTCTATTATTTACCGCTGGAATTGCCCAGGAAGGCAAAACCGATTCAACATTCCATCGAGAGCCGGTTCGATTCTCCAAAGAAATGCGGGGCACGTTTCATGGAACAAGAATGAACTATCTTGCCTCACATTATGAAACCATTCTTTACGAGAAGGATGACTACAATAAACCCATGGCATCGATTTTTGTCACCGAGTACCGTTCGGTCAAGAATGATCCGAATCGGCCTGTCATTTTCATTTTTAATGGTGGTCCGGGTTCTGCATCCTTATGGCTGCATATGGGTGTAATGGGACCCAAAGTGGTTAAAGTGCCCTCGGATGCAACCGATGACGGCTCTCCGCCCTATGATCTGGTTGATAATCCATTATCACCCCTTGATGTTGCAGACCTTGTATGCATTGACCCCATCGGCACGGGATATAGCCTTGCTATGGGTGGGCATGAAAATAAAGAGTTCTGGGGTGTAAAACAGGATGCGGAAAGTGTGTCCCAATTTGTGCGCCGATGGGTGCAGGATAACCATCGATGGAATTCACCCAAATATATTCTTGGGGAGAGTTATGGCGGTATCCGAGGCCCTCAAATGCTCAATGAACTCCGCAATGGCAGTTTAACCAAAATTGAAATTAATGGGCTAATCTTGGTCTCTCCGGCTACGGATCTGCAGCATATTCGCTTTACACCCGGAAACAATTCAACATACGTGGGGTACCTGCCCACATACGCTGCGACTGCTTATTATCATGGCAAGATCAAAACGAATAAATCTTTAGAATCATTTTATGAAGAGGCCAAAGATTTCAGTTTGAACGAACTGGCTCCGGCACTGGTGAAGGGATCGCGCATCTCCAAAAGGGAAAAAGATAAAATTGCGGAACAGATCGCCTATTATTCAGGGTTGTCAAAGCAATTTGTCCTCAATTCCAACTTGAGAGTCGATGCCAGCAGTTTTAGAAAAGAATTACTTCGAGAGGAAGGCTATTCTGTTGGACGCCTTGATGCCAGGTATAAGGGTGAAGATTATATGGTTGCCGGTGAAAACCCGGATACAGACATTTCAAATGAGGGCTTTGCCGCAGCTTATGTATCAGGTATTCACACATGGCTGGCTGAAATTGGTGTAGACATTAAAAGACTCTACCGTAGCGGCGATCGGGACTTGGGAAAGAACTGGGATTGGGTCTCCACGCAAAATGGATGGCCACGATATGTGAATGTGGCACCCCATATTGGACGGGCCATGCGGGAGAATATCGATTTCAAGGTATATTTGGCCTGCGGCATTTACGATCTGGCAACGCCTTGTTTTACTGCTGCAAATACGATTTATGAAAACGGGATCGATGCAAGCAGGGTGAAGTTTTCGGAATTTGAGGGAGGGCATATGATGTACAATCATCAGCCGTCTTTTGATAAATTTCTTAAAGAATTAAGAAATTTTGTAGCGGAAGATGATTAATCTAATCAGCTGACATATTATTGTCAGCAACCCTCTTTAAGCTTTAGAAATGATGTATAGCGAGCTATTATTAGTTAATTATTATTAATTGAGCATATGAAATATCTTTGGCCATTAGCAGTGTTATTCTTGAGCAATTTTCTTACTGCGCAAGAATCAGAAAATCCGCTGTTTTCCTCATTTGAAAATTATAAAAAAGCGAAAGAGAACACACCTTTTCAGGTAAAATGGATTTCCGCTGGACCGGTCACAAATTCCGCACGTGTGGAGGCCTTGCAGGGCGATCCGAATCAACCGGGAACCATGTATGTTGCTTTTGGATCAGGAAATTTGTGGAAGACAACAAATAATGGATTGGATTGGAAACCCATTTTCGAAAACCAGCCGACTTTGGGTATTGGCGACATTGCGATAGCCCCTTCCAATTCTGAAATTCTGTATTTGGGTACTGGCGAGAGTCTGCGTAAAAATAGAAATTTTACCATGCCGGGTACCGGTGTCTACCGTTCAGATGACGGCGGGGAGACCTGGACACATTTAGGGCTAGAGGAAACATGGCATATTGGTGAGATCGCAGTTCATCCACATAATCCGGATATTGTATTTGTGGCTGCCATGGGAAAATTTTGGTCTGAAAGCTCTTCCAAAGGAATTTATCGCACCATCAATGGCGGCAAAGATTGGGAGCGTGTTTTGTATGTCAATGAAAATACACGGGCCAACGATATAGTAATTGCCCACTCTAATCCTAAAATAATCTATGCCTCCATGTGGGAGAACAATGATAATACAAATATTGCGGAAAGCGTGTATGGCCCTAATAGTGGTATTTATTACAGTTCTGATGGTGGATCAAGTTGGAAAAAATCGAAAAATGGATTGCCGGATGAACCGAAAATTGGGCGAATTGGTCTAGCCGTTTCTTATCAAAATGCACAAAAAGTTTATGCGTTAATGGATAATAGAAATGAGACTGAAGGTAATTCCGCTGAGGTTTATCAATCAATGAACGGGGGCGTTACATGGAAAAGATCACATAACGATACGCTGCGTATTTTCCCTGGGAATAACATCGGGTGGTATTTTGCAGATATTTATGTAAACCCTAAAAATGATGATGAGATTTATTCGCTCGGCGTACGCATGGCACATAGCAAAGATGGAGGTAAAACATTTAGTACTGTTGGGGGCAATATTCAGCATCTGCAGCCCAGCCCAGCTCAAACCCTTCATTTGGACCATTGTGAATTATGGATCAATCCTTTCAATCCAAATCATTTAGCATTGGGTAATGATGGTGGTCTATATGTCAGTTATGATAAGGGAGCAAACTGGCTGCACCTTAATAATATCCCCACAGGCGAATTCTATGATATCACTTTGGATAATCAGAAGCCTTATAACATTTACGGCGGTGTTCAGGATAACGCTACAGTCTATGGACCAGCGAAGGAATGGAATCCGCATGGACATGATCCATGGAAATATCTGTGGATCGATGCTTGGAGCGGTGGGGATGGTTGTGTGACCCAAGTCGATCCAGAGGATCCCAATACGGTTTATTTCAGTCGGCAGCATGGTGATGGACTGCGAAAAGATATGGCGGCAGATACATCCATTACAATTGGTCCCAGCCGTAAAAAGACATCCAAAGAAAATAATTTAAGGTACAATTTTGTATCTCCTTATTTTATTTCGCCCCACGATTCAAAAACATTATACCACGGTGCAAACCATGTGATCAAATCCAGTGATCGCGGGGACAGCTGGCAAATAATCAGTGGCAATATTGCAGAATCGTCAAAACCTGAAAAAAAATCATGGGCAGCGGGAGCTATAGCCGAGTCAGAACTACAAGCCGGTTTATTATATGTGGGTACAGATCATGGTGCTTTTTGGATCAGCAAAAATAGTGGAAAGGCCTGGAAAGAGTTTTCTGACGGATTGCCCAATGCATATATTCGCAGTATCCAGCCATCCAAATTCAAGAAATCCCGGGTTTATCTGACAATGACAGGTATCAATTATGACGATTTAAATAATTATATGTTTGTATCAGAGAATTATGGCAAGACATGGAATTCTATCACAGCAGATTTGCCGAACGATCCGGCTAATGTAATCCAAGAAGATCCTGTTTATGAAAATA
>Ga0209494_1000719_pt1 | contig 14782 bp, 13 predicted proteins | sample EN1Hudseemescosm_FD_184628 | JGI IMG/M metagenome (GOLD analysis project Ga0209494, IMG submission 184628) | Methane-oxidizing microbial communities from mesocosms in the Hudson Canyon - EN1B Hudson Canyon (SPAdes) (version 2) | ecosystem: Environmental > Aquatic > Marine > Cold seeps | place... | reverse complement strand
AAAGTAAAAGCCGCATACAACTATGCTGAACACTTAGGTATTCGCCGTACAATGATGCAGGAATGGTCTGATTTTCTTTATAAATTAAAGCAGGATAAAAATACATTAGTTTTAGCTAGAACTTAAACCCTGTAGATTAGACAATTCAAAAAATGCTCTCAGCACTCTGACTGGGAGCATATCGGATTTAATAGCTCCGAGGAAGCGCACAGACTTCTCTGTAGAAAGCATCAATTAATGAGCTCTAACCCACCCACTAAAACCATACACTCAAATAAATCAGCATTATTTTCATCCATACAAATACCACAATAATATTCTGTTATTTCACCACCAATGCTTGTAATTTGATCTTGCAATAAACTAACCTCAGACACAGGCACTTCAAAACCAATATTAATCCAGATTAGTACTTTTTTTGCTGAACTAACTTCTAGGTTTTTACTTTCAATTTCTGAAATTAACCAAGGAGTATTTGAGTGATTTTCACCTGAATCCCAGCTAATTTCTTCTACCCATGCCTTTCCAGCAGTAGAAAGTACGCTAATAACGCCCACTAAATCTAGATAAACAAGAGCCTCCTTTTGTGATATGTTTTTTGCTAATTTTAACAACAAGTCATAAGAACAAGGGCTACCTAATTTTTCAATGTAAGGTTTTAACTCAAGCTCTATTTCATTATCTGAAATGTAAGTAGAACTAACGGACATGGCATTACCTATAAATTTATTAAATGGACATAAAGCAGCTATAGCAACTTAGTTATTCTGCGTATAGTTTCACTAGGCTTATACTCAGCTTTTAAAAGTCAAATACCTCCGGCAAAGTCGGAGGCTTGAAAACCGTGAACCGCTCGAAGCGGGTTAATTCATTTACCACCTAAAGGTGGTGATGCTTTAAAATAGACCCAGTTGGTCTATTCGTTTATCCTCATCTTCTTGATGCCTAATATAATTTCTCACGGTCTCCTCATCTCTGCCCACTGTTGAAACATTACATCCTCTTTGCCCAAAAGCTCTGCCGCGCCACCCTAGTTCATCCCTGTATTTTCTCTTAGTCTGATTATTAATTAGCTATCAGTGTATCAAGGATCATGAGAGCTTGTATGCGTCCTGAGGTTAAAAACCGTTACGCAGATAAAGCCCATGCTCCTATTTCTCTGATACTGAATGGTATCAAAGTCCTTTCCAATAAGGAAGAAGGCTATATTTACAAGGGTAGTAAGGAGAATGTTATGCTTATTATTGCTATCGATGTCAGCAAGAATAAATTGGATTGTGCCTTAATTGATAATTTAAATCATGCTAAATTCAAGCTTAAGGTCGTTTCTAACTTTGAAGATGGCTTTAATTGACTGGCTTTCACAGCAGGTTAATTCAACGACTTCTGAGTATCATTTTGTTATGGAAGCAACAGGCGTCTATCATGAAAAATGCGCTGACTGGGTATTTAACACAGGCTCTAAAGTATCTGTTTATAACTCCCCAAACTATATGATATTTACACTCCCACTTAGTATGATTTAAACTATTTTCTGTATTCATCGTTTGTTCCCTTATCTTTTGAACTTTCGGCGGTTCACAGATAGGGAGACTTACGATGATTCCCGTAATTGTCAAACGTTATGAGCCCCCCAGCAGAGCTAGTGTTTACTTATTAGAAATTAATTCACCCTTCCGATAAAAAGTATACAGAAGCACTTGAGAAAAGGCAGAAAAAATCACCAACACCATTTATTCATGTCAACCAGCGGTAATCCTGCCATTATTTATCTTAAATGAGTGAAAAAAAATATCATAAAGACCAAGATAAAAGGAAAAACACAGTGTTTTTTCATTATACCTGCTAGACCGAAGCACATTAACTCCGCCCGAAGGTCTAAAAGTTAACATTATTACCCCAGTTACTTCAATGTTTTTAATCGACTCATACCATGGAGTATTAACAAAACAAGAGGCCAAGTTTCCCCAACACTCCAGCAAATAGCCTTCATCAATTGGAGGCATAACAATAATTAATTTATAAACATATTTCTGTTCAATAATGTTTTGTATTTCCCATTGAACAGATTCAGTCCTTCCACAGACCATTACAATAAACCTTGACTTCACCACCCAATTAGAAATGACTGCTTTCCAATCTCTATCATCAACATAGTCTCTTGAAGCCCCAAGCAAAGGGAGTTTTTCACCAGGAGCTCCAATCGCAACAAAAGGCCCAAAACCTATAGATTGAGATGATATAATTTCTTCAATACTTTTATTCTTTGAAAAAAGGTATTGAATTGAAAAATGAGAGTGGAGTGAAAGTCCATCGTCATTAAATGACCTTAGATATAATACAGGAGCTCGCCTGTCGGATGTTAACATTTCTTGTGCATTCGGAGCAGCATGACGCCTAGCCATTCTTAATAGCCAAATAGAAAAAAAACTTATAATAATTAGAACAGGAACTAACAATCCCGACTCATTTAAAGCAGTATAAATCGACTCATTTGCTATACTATCAGTGAAATCCTTAATTTTCTTATCAGAAATAATATCACTACCAATAGAAGATAGTGCTAATACTTTATCTGTATCATTTGAAAAAATTGAACCAAGCGTTTCAAAAAATGAATTACTCATAGAATTACTTAACTGAGATAAGGATTTAACTAAATTAACCTTAAATTTATACATTGCGTATTCATAAATAAATAAAAATGGAATAAATATATAGATTAAAAATATATTAGATAGATAAGAAAATAACCATATTACCATATAAAAAAATGACTTAGCCTTATTTCTTGGGGACTTATATACTAACCAATTATTCCTTCCTACTTGAATTTTTTTAAGTTTATTAATGATCTTCCCAACACCAACATCATAAGGATATACTTTATTACTAATGATATTTATACTATTTAGCATAACTGGTGTAAAAACAAATACTAAAGGAACAATAAATAACCATATAAATATTCCAAAAAGAATTCTTAGCCTATAATATCCTTCTCCGGAAATAGTTTCACCACTAATAACCACAAACTTAGCAACATCTTGATAAACAAACCCTTCAAACCCAAAAATTAAAAAATATTTTGCAATACCGGTCAGCTCATCAGAAGAATAAATAACTAATAAAATAACAAAAGGGATAGATGAAAAAAATAAAACCACCCCATTCAGTGATTTATTTAGACTATTATTACAAAATTTAAATAAAAAATATATTGGAACAAAGATAATAGCATCTACTACCCACTTTTCATCCTCATAAATATACAATAAATAAGAGTTAATAACTAAAAAATCCAACTCTAAAAAATTAAAAATTACACTTAAATATTCTAGTAACAAATATGCACATACACCCCATATCTTATATAAACAAAATAAAATAACCACAGTAGAGACAAACCTAGTATAGGGTGACTGAGTTTTAATTAGGTTAATATCAATGGAATTATTATTCATTTTAATATAATTAAGGTAAAGTATTATTCCATACATACATGCATGCACTAACTAATACTTTAGCGCCATGTAAAAGGGATTGATATCAACCGGAGGACATCTTATTTATTGTTTAAATTGAGAGCTAAACTTACTATCGTATATAATTAGTCAATTGCTCAATAACCTGCATTCTATCGTACTGCTTTATTTCTTCAGAAAGTTCATCGTACGAAACAAGAAAACTTGATACTTTATAATCTTTATTAGTTTTTTCTCCTAACATCCACCCTGAAGCTAGTTTCTCTCCTACCCACCGATTGTGCTCTACCTTTGCCAATAATTCCATATCATCATTTAAAATTTCCTCTCGGTAATTTACCAAAATTTTTTCTATGATTTGAATAAGTTCCTTACTAAGGGTAGTTACAAGATAGGTCGTCACACCCACTATCTTATATTTATCTGCCAAGATATTTAATTTTATTATTGTATGATCAAAAGGAGACCTATTCCATTCTCGATAAGTTTCCTCTAACTGATCCCATGAATAGTCTGCTGGATTATCATATCCGCCTCTTGAATTTTTTAACCTCTTACCATCATTTTCACGATTTCTTAGAAATTTATCATGTCCATTTTTAGCTAAGGTATCAAGGCCTTCCATTAATTCAAAAGCCTTGGCACATGAAGCCATAGGAATTATAGGAACATTGTATTCATAACTAGCTGGTTGAGTAAAAATATAGCGATAACCTGATGAATCAGGGAGCTCAGTAAAAACCTGTTTTAGCTCATTAATATTTAAGGATGCAGATTTCATCGTTTGCATGAAGACTTCATCAGTATCAGCCCCACAAACTGCTACAGTAAGTATTTCAGATATATTAGCCTCATAATCATTAAAAAACTGCTCATCTACACATTCAATATTGGCAACCTGTTTTATATAGTCGGACCCCAATATTCCAGGATAATCATTATTAACCTTTCTTTGCATTTCATCGGTATTATTATTAATAATAATAATTTTTGTTGGCTGTTGATAATGGCCAACTTTTAACACCTGCTGCAACAGAGCATGAGCAAAATCACTCCAACCAAAAATAACAAACGTTACCGTAGAGTACGGTATATTTTCACTCCAACAGCTTTCGAGCGGGTTTTGTAGCAGTGCAATCCTAGCTGAAATAGCCTCAACATTAATTAAAGAAATATTTATTTTAGCAGTATGGTCTACTAGTTTATATAGGGATTCATGTAGTTCTGGTAAAATTTTTCTATTGTTTATTTCAAAATAAACCTTCAACTCATCAGTTGGCCTGTCTTTAATACGAATTTTATTTAGTTCAAAAATTAATTTAACGATATTACTTATATCATTACTAAAATCATTCAAAATAATTATACGCTGCGCTTTTGAGAGACTAAGCCTTTTAATAGCTGTCATCTCCCATAATTTATCAATGGTAATAAAAATATTAGGGCTACTTTCTTTAATTTCCTTCAGTGCTTCCACCTTACTACTAAGCACTACGAATTTAGATTTTTTTCTATATGTTGGTAATAATTTTACTGCATCAATATAATAGCGAGCTCTAATATCATTTGATGCAATGACTGTATGACTAACTAATGTTTTGGGGACACTTCCTTTCTGCATATTTTCAGCTACATTCTCAATAATTTCACGGAATATGGATAAAAATACACCAGCATAAACAAGCAGCCCAGTGAACACCATAAAACTACCTAAAAACATACTGAGGTAAGATTTATCATCATCAGCAATAAAACCAGGGTCTATAATATGTGTCCATGCCCACCAGAGCCCTTCTGCATAGGTCATACCTAGAAATTCATTTACCAAAAAGGCGCCAAAAAAAACAACAAACATTAAGCAGAAAGTAACCAGTATTAACTTCCCCTTAATCCCTTGATAAAAATATTTAACTCTCATTCGTATATTTATATAAAATCAATACTACTCAAAAATTATAATTCCAATAACTAAAGTAGCTAATAATACAGCTAATATATTAACCAAAGAAATAAGTCTAGCTAGCCATTTCCAAAGCCTAAAGCCTTGGTATTTTTCTGAGGCTCTCCATAATCCAATCCATATATTTAAAGCGAAAAGAGATAAAATATATCCTGCATATAAAAAAACCTCCCCATTAATAAATTTGTCCAAAATGGAATAAGAAATATTTAATGGAAACCCATAGTGCCAAAATGTTTTATATAGACCAAAATCGCCTGCTCTGAGCTTTTGAATAAAACCTTTTTTATTTGGAGTAGACGTAGCGGATGGAGTAGGCGTAGCAGATGCAGTAGGCGTAGCAGATGCAGTAAGGTTAAAAACTTCACATGCGAAACAATTACTATCTTTAAAGTGCCTATGCATCAGTTTATCTGGGTACTCAGAACATTTAGAAAAATCCCAATTATCAACCAACTTCTGCAGAACCATAAACCACCGCCTTGCTGATGGTCTACTTTTTGCATTTTGCCCAACAAATGCTCTATCAAATAATTTTCTAACACTGTGAGGCCAATATTTATATATTGACTCTTTACGAGGCAAAACTCCATCTTTTTCTTGTATTCCATAGGCATACAAGCCCTTCCTCGCTCGATTATCCGAAGTATGCTCCTCACTATCATCTAATAAAGCCTTATCTATCACACGACATGTATAAGGAGTATTTCCATAGTCTAACAATTGAAAAATTAAAACGGCTAAAACATAGTAATCTTGTTCCGGACCTATTGATAGGTCGGTAGGAGTGCTATCTAATGATTCTGGTGCAATATAACCAGCACTCATATGCCGAGCAGGAAACTCTCCTGCATTTATTGAAAAACCATCACAATCTATAAAAATAACTGTACTTGTTTCTTTTAAAACAAATATATTTTGTGGTTTCATATCCACAAAATAATGCCCCGCCTCATGTAATGACACAACTGCTCCAGCTATATTACGTGCAACTTGGAGTCGCTCAGTAATACTGTGGTGTTTATCGTCTAACTGGTTTATATTGAAAAGATAAGTAGTAAGGTCATACGCATCTGTCTTAAAGTTCACATACGGCAAAACAATACCGCAAAATTTTTCATTTCCGCTATTGACTAATGCAATCGGCCAATTAAATTGCGGCACATTACCAAAGTCTAACTGTAATTTTATTGAATCGGGGGTTAGCTCAATCATTCGATTAGCCTTACCTTCTAATTCTTCTCTACGTTTATCAAGCAAAGAAGTGTTATAAATTTTTATAACATAACCAGCATAGTCTCCACTATTTATTAGGTAAACTTTTGCAGTCCCCCCTTGACCTATTTTAGTTATATTATCAGAGGAAATTAATTTTTTTATATTATCTTTTATTATAAAATAATCATTTTCAGTGTTTGCATTAGCTGAGTTATTCCAAGGATCAGGCTTACTTACCATTTGTTTTACCGTTTGTTTTGAATTTAAAACACGATTATTAATGCTACTTGTATAATATTTTTTAAAATTTTGTTCTTTCTTATTAATTTTAATTTTTTTCATCACTTAATTAAAAAGTTAATTAGAGCAACGTACTTAAAATGACTGCTTCCCGAGCGAACCCATACGCACCCCATACGCAACCCACTAAGGGGTTTAGGACTTCTGTCAAAAAACCGATTCGCCACACAGCACTCAATAATACCTGCTTCGTTAATCCTAGCTTAAAGTAACCGTTCACGCCCCTCCCCTAAATTTAATAAAAAATTGTTGTTTTAAACAGAATTTACTAATTTTTATAGGGTAGATTTAGCTTTAAAGTACATAACCGCTAAGCAGCTATAGCTGCCATATGTTCAGCCATTACTTTAGCTGGTATATTATCACCCGTTTTTCCTACATTAAACTCACTAAATGAGCTAGTTTAAGCAATACTTCAGGTTGATTTATGTATTTCTAATTATAATCATTACTTAGGGTTCTATTATATTTATCATGAGGCGCGTTACCTGAAATACCTTGAGTCGTCGTTACTTTCTCTTTTAACCCTTTACCATTCCCATTTAAGAGTTTTGAGTTTTCAGTATTTTCAGTATTTTCAGTATTTTCAGTATTTTCAGTATTTTCAGTATTTTCAGTATTTTCAGTATTTTCAGTATTTTCAGTATTTTCAGTATTTTCAGTATTTTCAGTATTTTCAGTATTTTCAGTAGTTTCAGTAGTTTCAGTAGTTTCAGTAGGCTCTTCACCTGAAATATCTTGAGTCACCATTACTTTATCTTTTGACTCTTTACTACTATCATTACCCTGATTAAGGAAAATATATGGAATATAAAACAAAAGAAGTATTAGTGAAATTTTGAGGACTACCCCTAACTCTACCTTACTAAGGGGCATAGCGACACCTGATGTGATATTTTTCTCAATATTTTCTTTTAACCCTTTAGTATCATCATTCTCACTAGGGTCAGCAGATAAAATATCTACACCTGCATTAATATTTTTTTCAACATTTTCTTTACTTACCCCTTCCGTACCTTCGTGCTCGCTAGTTCCAATAGATAAAACATCTACACTTGTATTAATATTTTTTTCAACATTTTTTTTACTTAACCCTTCCGCACCTGTCATTCCCAATAATTTCATAGGAACAATACCTACGAGCGTTTTGTCATCAGATGTAATTCCATCTAACTCAGGATGAGTTAAATAACTTTCAATAATTTCACAAGCATTAGCTGGGTCTCCTTGTATTTCAACAATAGTCTTCTCCATAATTGGGGTATGGATTTTTTTATTAAAGAGATATGCCGAAGAAGCACCATCGGTCATTAAAAAAATAGCTCCAAAATCTTTTGGCAGTGCAGTGATGACTAGATATTCTCTCCAATCCGGCTGAGTTACAAAATGTGTTTCATTTGCATACTCGCCCTTTTCTTCATCATATATAGTCGCGGCATTAAGTATTGTGGAAAACTCACTCATATTTTGAGTGTCTATATCAGCATTATTTATTACTACTATTGGACTATCACCAATTTGAATAACGACTCCACCTGATGGACTAACGATTACAGCACTTAAGGTGTGGTGGTAATCTCGGAGTGTTTTCCCTGTTTGATCTAAAGTCTCTCTAAGCTGAATAATTGCATGTTCAATTTTTTCGTTAATCTGGTTACTAGCGAGTTCACCAGAAACAAGGTTAATGCCAATTTCTAAAAACTTTTTTACTAGTAGCTTTGTACATGTAGTAGAGCCAACAAACGCATTTTTAGCACTCCCAGCACCATCAGAAACAACTGCCGCATAAACCGATGATGGTTCATCATATAAAATTTGAAAAGAATCTTGGTTTGGTATGCTTTTTTTTATATGAGATTGTCCTCTTACAGAACTCCCAAATGCAAGTCTATCTAAACCACGAACTAATGATGGGCTATTAGATTGCGTTTCCATATTACGAGACCCTCCAAGGGTCAGTAGAAGCAAGCTGTTCGATTGAAGAATCACTTGATTGAGATGTTGCACTCATACTTGCACTCAACCATACAAAAAACTCACTAAATTTATGAGCGGAAAGGTGTTGAGCAGGATACGTTGAAATTTCATTAAGTTTCTCAAGAGGGCAGTCATCAATCCCTACAGATAAGATCAAAGCCTCTTTGTTTGTAATTGCATTTTTAGCCGCTATTACTGCTTTATTCCAGACTGCGTCTTCATCATTTGGGCTACCGTCAGATAAAATTATAATCCAAGGCCTTAGATATGAACGCCCTTCCTCTCTATATAGTTCTTTTTTTAAATTTACCTGGTCCAACGCAAGAAGTAGAGCCTCCCCAAGAGGTGTACTTCCATTTGCAGTTAATTCTGGCGGAGTAAATTCTCCTGCATACACCCAGTCTTGAAGGATAGTTGCTTTGTGTGGAGATACGCCTCCTATTGAAATAGTTTGAACCTCAACAGAATTACACACCATCGGGTCTGCTTTCATCTCTGATTCTAAAATCTCTAGACCTACACCTAGCGCTTCAGAGCGGCTAAAGCCACTAGAAACTTCAGAAATCATCGAGTATGAACAGTCAACTAGTACTGTACAAGCAACCATATTGGCATTATGTTTTGGGAATAAACTCATAAAATTATTTTTATATAAATTAAAATCTAAAGCCGTCTTTTGGACAGCGTGAATAATGTGCAGGATAATTTGTACCACAAATTGTACATCTATTTTTTTGGATCTCTCCATTTAAGGATATTTCTTCTCTACTCTTTTTATTATTAGTTTGTAAAATTTCAATCGCACGATTTGCATCACCTAGGTGACACATATCATTTTTAGCATATAAAGCTGATTTATTGACTTTATCAATATATATTTCATATGCATTGACAGTATTTTCTAATAATGCACTTTCCCATGCTCTATCATCAAGAATTTTCAAACGATTATCTGTGTCTTTTTCTGCATAAATATTAGTAGTTTCTTTTATTCTCACCTCACCTTTTACAGCAGAAATTTTTTCTTCTAAAACCTTATTTTTTGTGTAAATATTTGACCATACCATTTCTTGATAGATAAAATGCTTAGTATCCAATAGTTCATTAGATACATCACCTAAAATAGCATTATTCCTGATCTTATTAAGATTTTTAGAAATATTTTTTAATAAAACAACCTTATCATCCCAGGATGAAAGTATATCAACAACCTCACTAACTAAACCTGCATCACCTATCCAGACTTGAAGGTCTATTTGAAGTAAGTTTTCTATTTGCTGTACAACAGCTTTAAATTTTTTTAATATCTCTTTATCATTTATATAGTTATACTGTAAAGATGACTTATATTCTTCATAATCAACCAGAAGACAGGTATCTTCCAGGTTTTTTATGTATTCATTATATTTAGACATTGAAATCCTAAGCTGGTGCGTTTAATTTACTTTATGAAGATGACCATTCCGAAATAGTATCATTTAAATATATTACTTGCTTAGCAAGTGCATTTATATGTGATTGTGCTTCAGAATTTAAAGATAATATGTTTTCTTTATAAATATCTCTCAGAACATCTAAGCGCTCAAAAAAATCACTCATCAATTCAGCCCCTCTTAAGGAATCAATATTTTGATCATACAGTTTAAGAATATTATTATTATCACCAATAAATATTTCCAATTTCTTCATTACCTCTTCACAACATGCGCGCTGTAATATAAAACTTTGACGACTACTAGCCATTATAGAGTTTCCTTTATTAATATTTTGGGCATTTCTAATTGCCGCTGACTCAAGCTGTGACCCTTGACTATATGTTTTATAAAAATTATTCTCATTCCATGGTAGTACAAAATTCGCATGCAAAATAGTATTGGCAGATAACCGAGAAGATAGCTCAATTCCTTTTTTATTTTCATTCCCCCTATCAGCGGTGCCTAAGTGAGTTGCATCCCCTGATAAATACCGCCAAAATCCCATTACCTTTCCTTCGCTTTCTTAATATGCATTTTTTTCAAGGTTCGCTGCTGCTTCTGCGGCCCCTTCGATTGTTTGTTTCATTTTATTAGCTTCACTATTTACAATATCTAAAATTCTATCAAATTCAGAAACTTTAGCCTCTAACTTAGGGTATAGAGTATTTAGCAAAGGACTAATCAAATTATGCATCATTTTCCTATCTTCCATTTGAATAAGTGAAAAACGGTAGTCGTCCTTATTATTATTTAGCTCTTCATGCAACCTCTGTAAATCTAATTGCATCTGGTTAACTAAATCAATTTGTTTTGCGTAATGTGCGTTCATAGTAATACCCACCTAAAAATAAATAATTCCATACTAGCCACCTAAATAGCCCTCTTCTTCTTTCTTTGCAAGACTCTCTAAGCCTTCCATATCTAAGCCTTCCATAGCTACCTTTATAGGCTCTTCATAAGTATTTTGTACTTCACTTTCAACTATAGAATCCTGGCTCCTACATATAACTGGCTTTAACACTAGCTCTGGATTCAATTCATTTATAACATTATCAATAACCGATAAATCAACCGGAGGGTAGCAACGACAAATTACATTTGAATCAACACTTCCACTGCGGTCATTATTGATCAATACATGAAAATTCTTTAGTTTAGAGGCTTCAGAATTGTTATACCCAAATAGTCTAGTACAATCCCTCGGACTAATTGGCAGTGCTGCACGCAATGTCATTTGCTCCATTAGGCTTGGCTCCAGCGTATAGTCAGATAAAGACTGAGTAGAAAAAATAAAATGCACCCCAAATGAGCGACCTTGTTCTGCAACAACTTTTAAGTGTTTTTGTAACTGCGTCCCTTCTGGTGATGAAAATAATTTCTGAATCTCATCCACTATTAAAATAACTCTATAAAGCTTATTATTTGGATTAATTTTATTATAATCATCAATATTTGCTACCATTGCTTCTCTAAATAAAGGAGCCCTTTCTGTAATCAAATTTGAAAATTGAACTATCAAGCTTTTTGCTGCTTGAAAATCAGAATTATCTAAAAATATTTTTTCGCAATTAGGGTGGTTTTTAAACTGCTGAAATTCAGTTCCATTTTTATAGTCCATTAAATACAATCGTATTTCAGATGAAGTATACTTCTCAGCTATTTTAACAATTATATTATTGAGTAATGTTGTTTTTCCCGTACCTGTCCCACCTAATATTAGAGAGTGAAAATTACCAGATTTCTGGCCTAGGTCGTATGTTATTTCTTGGCGACCATTAACTGTAGTCCCTATCGGTACAGATAAAAAGTTTTTTAATCCATTTTCATTATTTTTTGCCCTGCCATGAAATTTTTTAACTAATGAACTAATTTCAATATCGATATCAACTGGATACTTCATATCTAAACTAAATTTATGGCAAATATCTAACAATTTTCTTGCATGTACAGAGCTACTATTAAAAATTATTTTTCTCTTAAATTCACTGTTTTCAAAAGAAACCCTTGGGTAATTACCTTTTAGTCCATTAAATAAATCTTTCCCTTTTTTATTTTCAGAAGATACATTATTTTTTTTAAAAAAAATAATGTATATCCCTGCAGCAAAACAATTGCCAATGATTCTTTCAAGTCCCCCCAGCCATTCTTCACCGGCAAGATCATCAACATTAATAATCATAAGTGAATAAATTTCAGGGAAATCTGATTTTTCATTAGATTCAGAAATAGTATTAAAATTTCCATTTAATAAATTATGATGCCTATAAATTATCTTGCTTTCTATTTTTTTTAAAAAATCCAATCCAGCCTGATTAGTATGATATATATTATATAATCTATGTACTTTTAAAGAAGAAAGATTAGGGAACCTGTTTTTTATACTAAAATCTATGACATGCAAATCTATTATTTTTACATCCAATTCATCTAGCATTTTCAGCGCTGAATATTCTATTAAACTTCCAAGATCATCACTACTGCTTTCATCATACAATATAATTACCCCCCCTGACTCCGTAGGTAAAATCCCTTTAAGACCCCGACCTGTTTTAGGGTGCTTTAACGTACATAACTCTATCCCCCAAGGGAACATTTTTTTTTGATTTAATGAGTTAGCCATAGATTCCATTAATTAGTTTATTATTCACAAATATTTACCTACTATAATCTTAGAACTAAATTAGGAAAATCTGTAATTTTTTGGTGTTGATTTAATAATTACTGTACTTTCAGGCACAATAATCCCTTACTTTCTAAAAATCCAGTTAAATACTATCAAGCCATTTTCCCCTTATAATGATGACGCTATCACCCTATAAAATTACACATTGCAAGTGGATGTTGTGCAATATTTTCAGTATATATTATTTTTTTTACCACTGCCAGAACTACTACTTCTGTCACGGGGCAACCGTATATAAATTATCACCTGAAATAAATTCAGATGACTATGTAATCCTCCAAAAAAATGCATTCTATTTGCTTGCTACTGAGTGCTTAATAATTTTTGCTGTTATGCGTAACCGCTCCAAAGCTATACCTTTGAACTCCGGCACTTCAAGGGCTTGATTAAACCACTGCTTAGCTTTACTAAAATTAGCATCATGTAAATATAAATCCCCTAATTCAATCATACTTTTTCCATCGCCTTGTTCAGCTTTTGGTAACCAGTGAAAGGGGTGATATTTTGACCAACCAATTGAAGGTGATGACGATACATAAAGATTTTCTTCCGTAAGCGCAGAGGTAACGTTGGTTCCACTCATTGTTAGTCGCCACTTCTTCTTTAGGAGATTGAGCCTATCTTTTATTAATGCAGTCGTTACCTGGCTACTAAGGTCCCAAAAGCGAAGTGTTTTATCATCACTACCTGAGACTAAAGCTGTTCCATCCGGAGAAAATGCGACACTAGTGACTGCCTCTGAATGTCCGCCTAACACAGTTAATAACTTGCCTGTTACCATATCCCAAAGTCGTATTGTTTTATCCAAACTGCTTGAAACTAGCGTTTTTCCATCATTAGAAAACGAGACGCTAAAGACTTCTTTTGAATGCCCTTTCATTACCATTAAGACCCTACCGGTTACAATACTCGAAAGGTGAAGCCTACCATCAAAACCGCCTGTGACTAACATCTTGCCATTAGGTGAGAACGCAACGGCATTAACCGAACTAGAAATATCTTCCATCACTGTTAATTCCTTACCTGTTTCAACACCCCAAAGTCGAACTGTAGCATCACGACTACCTGAGGCTATAATTTTTCCATCGGGAGAAAAGGCAACGCTACTAACAACATTTGAATGTCCGCCAAGCACAGTTAAGCATTTGCCTGTTGAAACATCCCAAAGGCGAGTTGTATAGTCATCACTACCTGAAACGAGGGTTTTACCATCAGGAGAAAAGGCAATACTATTAACATTGTCTGCATGCCCTTCCATCACGTCTAAATTCCTTCCTGTTGCTACATCCCAAAGACGAAGTGTATTATCATCACTTCCTGAGGCTAGGATTTTACCATTAGGGGAAAAAGCAACGCTGCTGACACCGCCTAAATGTCCTTCCATCAATTCAAAGAGCTTACCTGTTGTTACATCCCAAAGACGAAGTGTATTATCATCACTTCCTGAAACTAGGGCTTTACCATCAAATGAAAAAGCAACACTAGTGACACTAGTGACACTAGTGACACTAGTGACACTATTAGTATGCCCTTCCATCACTGTGTAAGAGTCAATGTTGTAATGGTTTAATAAACCTGTAGGACTTGATAGCCTATTCACCATCAAAATAGGACAAGACATGACCGGTACAACAAGAAAGGTTCGCAAGAACTTCACACCAGCTCAAAAGCTGGAATATGCCAA